>VTLG01016418.1_pt1 | contig 31651 bp, 42 predicted proteins | sample 4694571 | NCBI WGS metagenome assembly VTLG01 (sample SAMN12604809, study PRJNA352737) | marine metagenome | biome: ENVO:00000447; feature: ENVO:00000209|ENVO:00000569|ENVO:01000036; material: ENVO:00002151; isolation source: viral sequences binned using virsorter ...
TAGGTTTGAACCATCACAATAAAGAGTTGCTGCAGTAACAATACCAACTGCTAACTTACTTGTAAGACCAGATGAGTCTTGAACTGCTGCTGTTCCTATACCTACATCACCAGCAGATGTGATGCGCATTCTCTCTGTTGGAGCAACAGCTCCATCAGCAGTTGTTGAAAACTGGATACGACCAGGCATATCATTACCACCTGGAGTTCCATCTACTATACAATCAACACGACCACCAACACATTCTCTATCTGTTCCATCTGCACCAATAAATGCAATAGTTCCTAAGTAATCACCACTCTGAACAACTGTAGCAGAACCATCAGAAGTTCCTCTTGATTTTGCAAACTGAAGATAGAAAGGTGCATTACTATTTTGATTACTAATAAAGCTTGCAGTAGCAGTATCATCAGTAAGTCCTTCTACCTGTAGAGCTCCCTGCAATCCCCATACTGTATTTGATGCAGTAGATCCTATTAATAATCTACCACTTGAATCTACACGAGCTCTTTCTAAATTCCCTGTATTTAATGAAATAGTATTTGCAGAAGGGAACCTTAGCGATGTATCTGTATCTCCAGTATGAATTATACTGTCTCCTATTGATACACTACCACCAATTGTTGAAACACCAGTTACATTAGAATGAGTAGCATTAGAGTTAGTAATTGTACTAACACCAGTGATTAATAAGTTAACACCCCTTTCTTCATTATATACTAAATCACCAGTAATATTCATATTACCAGCAACAGTGGCATCTCCACTTAGAGATACACTATGAGCAGTAACTACACCAGAAACAGCAAGTCCACCAACATTAACAGTTGCTATACCTGAACCACCTGCTGCAAATGATAAATGGTCTGCTGTTCCACCTTGGAATATACCTGTATTGCTATCATCTGTGAAATTCCAACTTGGAACTGTCTTTGTACCTGCTGTATTTCCTATTGCTCCATATGAAGTAGCACCATATGCTCCAAGAAACTTACCACCTGCATTGAATGGAGAAGCATCTACCCAAACTGAGGTAGAACCAACACCCAACTCAACCTCATCATAGTAAACAAAAGTTCTACCATAATCAATACTGTACCACAAATCACCATTACTAGGAGAAGTAGGAGCAGCACTACTAATACTTACAGAACCACCACTTCCACCACCTGAGAACCAAACAGTAGCAATACCTACATTACTATTATAATATCCAGTAGATACACCAGATCCTCTGAAATCTAATAAAGTTACACCATATCCAGCTACACTACCAGCAGTTCGTACACCAACTGAGACACCACTTAAACCACTACCATCACCAGAATAGCTGCCAGCAGTAATAACACCAACTACATTTAAATCTTTTGTACTTGTAATTCCTAATATATTCAGACCACTAGCAGTAGCTACTCCACTAATAGTAGCATTATCATACCTTGCTGTGCCACCAGATGATACGTGAACTGTTCCAATACCACCAACAAATAGAGTAGTTGCACCAATACCTCCAATAACATGGAGTTTCTCCTTGATGTAACTTGTTCCAATACCTACAGAATCTTGACTAGTATCTGCAACCAAAAGATTGGACTTAACTTCAAGTCCATTCTTGACGACAAAATTCTTATTTACAGCCATCGGGTTTCACTCTCCGCCCTTTTCTTTTTATTTATAAATATAAAAAAGTATTTCAATTAGATATGGCTGCTCAAGTACTAAGTGGAGAAAATAATTTATCTTACACTAATGCAACAGGACAAAACGTAAGATTGGTTATTAACTATTTAAAAATAAAAGATACTGTCAGTGGAACACCAACACTTAGTTTTCCAGGAGTTTCTATAAACTTAGTTTCTAGTGCTGCTGCTAATGGTGGTCAAAGTTATGGTAAATCATTAGCTTATAGAGGTGGATCTACTGCTAATACAGGTGAAATGGCTGCAAACAGATACGATCCTACAGGTGAAATAGAACCAGTTCCAGTAGAAATTGCTTTAGCTAATGGTGATACTTTCTCAATTAACTCATCAACTCCTACAGATATTGAAGGTTATAATATTATAATTGTACCTGAAGCAGGATAACCCTAGAAAGATCCAGGGAATCCTTTAGTTGTGAATGGATAAGGTGATGCACTGTCAACATTAAAGTTAATACTATTACCAGAGTCACTATAAGTAACAGTGATACCAGTTTGGATACCTGCACTTATTGCACTATCCACAGCATCTTGTGCTCTTTCATTAGTGAAGTAAAGGTTATTATCACCTTCAGTAAGATCATTTGTAGTAGTAAGAGCAAGTCCAACGATACTGCTTGCAGAAATCCAATCTAAAACTCCACTACCAGTAGTAAGAAGAAGATCACTTGATACACCTGCTCTAGTAGGTAATGTTAAGGTAACATTAGAAGTTAGTGTAGGTGGTTTAAGAGCAGCATAGTAACTTCTAGTAGACTCATATAATCTATTTTCACCAGTAATAGCAACATTACCAAGAACATCTAATGACCCTTTATCAGCACTTGTAGTTTTGACACCAAGATTGCCACTTACATCAACAATAACTGGATATTCATCACCTTCAGTGGTTCCACTGTCAATTCTTAAAATATTACCAGAACCAGCAGTAGATTTAATTCTAAGTGCTTCTCCTGATGTAGTTACAACTTCTAATTTCGCTAATGAAGCACCAGTGGTTCCAAGACCCACAGAACCAGTAGCAACTTCAAGAGCAGCACCACCACCAGTTTGAGTTATCTTACTCAAACTAGTATCAGTTTCACCACTTAAAGTAAGATTGGTTCCATCATAAGTAAATCCGCTACCACCACCAAAGAATCCAGAGTTATTATACTGAACTGAATAAGTAGAACCTTGTGGTTCAGTAGTTCCAGTACCACCACCAGCCTGATTTGCTGTGATTATTATAGTACCAATACCTGTAACTGCTTCAAATTCACCACCAATGGTTACACCATAACCAACAAAGTTGATTTGTGTTCCAATACCTAGAAGATTGTTCTCTCCTGATACAGCACCAGTAGAAATAGCAACCTTAGGATTGTTATTAATAGTAAATGTAGCAATACCAGCCTGCAATTGATTAGTTACAGTAAGTCCTACACCAACAATACTAATCTGAGTAGCAAGACCAACATAAGTTGTATCACTCCTAACACCAATATTAACAGATGGTTCTTCTCCACTCAATCCAATTCTACCAAATCTTTCCCATGCATTATTAGAAGTATAAATCCAACCTAGTAGACCACCACTAGCAGCATTACCATCATAAACTACGTCACCAACATTACCAGAAAGTGAAGGAGTAGCAATTCCTACTGTATACTTTCTAGATACATCCCTATCTCCTTGTAGGAATAAAGTACTTGCTTCAATACCTTTAGCAGATGTAGATGTAAGTTTATTGTTTACAACTATAGGTCCATCAAACTTAGAAATAATATTACCATCAGAACCACCTTCAACAATAAGAGAACGTTTAACTGTTGCTTCAAGTGGATCAATAACATCAAATCCAACATTAACTCCACCACCAACACCTAAGTCCTCACCAGTTACAGTAGGAATAGGAGCATCAAATATTTCTCCCTTACCTGTAGAAGAATTAACCTTTCTATTACCAATAAAGAAGTCTCCATCTTGGTTCATAGAAGTGAAGACTACACTACCACCAGATGACTTAGTAGACTGTGCTAATAGTTCTTCTTGAGGACTAATATTCCTATCTTGCTTAGATGGGAATGAAGTTGAATAGTTACCTGGACCATAACCAAGGTATTCAAATGTATGACCAGAAGATCTGATAATAGAGTTCCTTCTAAGTTCAATTGGTCTAGGCTTAACTCTCTTAATAACTACACCAGAGTCATGAGCAGCATTAGTAGTTCCCATCAAACCCCTAAAGACTGCAACAGCATCAGCAGAAACAGTAGTCTTAATTCTTACTATCTCATCACCTATTAATAGGAAGTCACCTACATTTAAATCAAAATTAAGTGCATTAGCAATACTAATAGATGTAGCAGTATTAGTGGTAGCACTAGAAGTAATTGTACTAATACCAGCATACTCAGAAATTAATCTTCCTGATGTTGCTTCAGTTGCTCTTACAATATTACCACCTCTAGCAGCATATCCTAATGGATAAACTTGTAGATTTCCTGCAGCAAGTCCAGTTAGTCCAGTTGTAGGAGTGACTGTAGCAATACCAACATTAGCAACAAATGATGTTGTAGATCCTACCTTAGTAATAACAGCATCACCATTTAAAATATTATCATTTGCTCCACCAATATTAACACTCTCATCAACTTCTAAACCATGAGCCACTACTGTACTAATAGTAGCAAGTCCAACCACTCTATCATAGAATACATCATATACATCTAAGGACTTACCAGTAAGAACTACATTACCTGTTCCAGCATCAGTAGCACCAATACCTGCTATCTTATATCTTGAAACTGTACCAGCAGAAGAAACATTAACTTCCTTATCACTACCAACTCCAACAGAAGTAATCTTATAGACTGTATTATAATCAAAATTAGCTTCTGGTGTAATACCAGTAATCTTTAATGTATCTCCAATATTACTGTATATCTCATTAACTGTTATAACAGCACCAGTATTACCTGTAGTCTCACCAACACCAGATAGAGCAAGTGTATTACCTACACCAAATGCACTACCACCATCTATTATCTTAATAGAACTAACTGCATTACTCTCAACTGTAACCCTTGCTGTAGCATTCTTACCAACAGTAGATGCACCAAATCCAACTAACCTTACATTATAATAGTTACCATTAATATAGTTAGAACCAACACTAGTAATACCAACCTTAGCAATCCTATTCAATCCATGATCTATATCACTATAAAGAGTATGAGTAGTTCCAGCAGCTCCAGCAGTCTTAATATCAGTTAATCCAAATCCTACACCAGTATCAACTATTCTATTTTCTAAAGTTTCTCTAGTAAGAGACTTCTGTTGTTCATTAATAGCAACCTGTCCAATAGTTTGAGGAACAGCAAAAGACTTAGATGCTGGAGCATCAGATACTGGATTATCTCTATTAGTCTGAGGATATAAACTCTGAATAGGTTGAGAATAAGCAGACCCTGTATAAGGAGTAATGGTAGGAGCATTACTTGCATTAACTAATAATAGATGATATACACCATCCTGTTTTCCTTTAATATATTCTTGAACTTCTTGACTTCTGTAAATATAGTAAGTTCCAGGTGTCTTTTTAGGTTTAAAGTAAGGTAAAGAAGTAGTTCTATTAGATGTATTATTACTAAATGTTCCTGGATCATCAGTTAAAGCAACTGTAAATTGTCTAGCACTACTAATACCAGTTACAGTAAAGGTATTATTAAACATAGACTTAGCTACACCAGCAGTATTATTAGTACTGGTTACATTTACAATTTCAACTGTAGAATTAGTTCTTAAATCATGAGGAATCTCAGTTACAATAGTAGCAACATTACCAGTCCAAGAAGCATCAGCAATATATCTTGGGTTTCTTAGTTCAGTTGAGTTATCAAGAGTTACACTTGAAGGATTATATAGATATGCTACTTCCCCATCAGTAGAACCAATAGAAGCATTAGATTCCTGTATTACAAATCCTTCCTGAGGAGGTCTTGCTTCTAATGAAGAAGCAGAAGGAAGAACAAATCTTGCACGATATATGGTATCATCTAAACTTCTTGTCTCAGATTTTCTGTTAATAAATGATCTAGCAGTTGCATCTCCAAGTGAAGTAGAACCTAAACCAACAATACTATTATAAAGACTATCTTCTGTAGATCCTGTAGCAACGTTTACATACCAATGACTAGCACCAGTATCATACTGAATTGGGTGTCCCAAATCACCTGATTCCTTATCTGATACTCTACTTACAACATCTAAAAGACCACCATTACTATTAACAGTAATAGCCTCATCTCCTAATGCATCATTTAAAGTCTTAGCAATCTTAATTTGATCAGAGTCAGCAATACCAGTTCCTGAAGTAATAGCATAATAAACTGTATTATGAAGCAATCCATCAGGTAAGTGACCATTCTGACTGTTAACCCTAATAGTCTCACCATTAATAAAGTTATGGTCTGATGTCAAGGTAAAAACATTACTTGATACACTGTTTACACCAACAGCAGAGTTACCTACTACAAATTTCTTCTCAGCAGATACTTCATCTGAGGTAAACTCAGTGGAAGGCATAATAATTCTAGCTGGAATAGTTGTAGTAATTCCAGACTTAGATATTAAAACGTTTAATTTATCATTTTCCTTAGCACCAATTCTATATCCATCAATTATTGATTCTGGAGCTACTCCAGAGTTAGTTTCATTATAAAGATACATCTTATTGGTAGCTGCCATACCAACAATCTTTTTAACATCTAATGCAAGGAACTCAGTTCCTGTTTCTGCATTATTATTAACCTTAGGAGGAATAATATGACTGAGATATCCTATATCATCTCTTGAGAATGCATCTTTTCTAAATCCATCAGCAGTGAATCCATTAGCACCAAAGTTAGAGTTAGAGTTGGTGACAGACATATCACCACCAGTTTCTGTATAGAAATGGTGAGCATAACCAATAGCAAAACATGAAACTACCTGTAAAGTAGCATTATTAGTTGCTTTAATATGGAAGTTTGCATAAGTTGGCTTATATTTTGCCCTAGAATCTGATTCTAAGTTACTATTACCAGTCGCTGTCTTATCTTCATATGTACCTGAGGTAGTATTATACTTAACAAATGCATTATTGTCTTTTTGTAGTCCAATACCAGTGAACTGAGCAAGAACCATTGACTGGAATCCAGTTGCCTTATCACCATCAGCAAAAAGACCACACATACCATAAACAGATCTTAATGATATGTTGAAGACATATGGTGAAGATGATGTGACAGTATCTACAGTTACATTAGCAGTAGCACTAGCAATGGTTGGAAGAGCATCATCTGGAGCACTTTGAACCTTATATTGAATATTAGTAGAATCTACTTTGTTAGAAACAACGTGCTGTCCATCATATCCAGTACCAGCATTAGCAATTCTTAAAGGAGTATCAACGTCAAATGCAGCAGCTCCAGCAGCAGAATCTAAAGTAACTGTAATAGTAGTTGAAGAAGTAGAACCATCTCCTGCTCTAATACTAGAAATACCAACTTCCTTACCCTTAGAACCTACAATTCTATATTCATCAATCTTAGGTTGTATATCTAATCCACTAGATGGCCAATCTGGCTCAATTTCACGTCCAGAGGAAGGTCCATAAGCAATACCAACCTTCTCATAATACATATCAAGGTCAGTTCTGGCAAATTCACCATCAGCACCACTAATAAAGTCATCATCAATATCTACATTATTGACTCCATCAGCAAATTCAAAGCAAGTTAGCTTATTATGGGAGAAATTAGGAACATAGGTATTTGTTGTATAATCCTTAAAACACAATCCGTTGGGATCTGCATCTAAAATGGTAAATTGCCAAAAATAGCATCCACCAGTTACTCTAAAAACAGCAGATCTTTCAATATTTGTGTTTTCTGGGTTTGGAACATATTTTGGACGAATCTTAGTTTTTCTAAGATCCATACCAACAATAGAAACACCACGAGGTATAATAATACCACCGTAGATACTATTCAACTTGTATAGTTGGTTAGTAGTAGAACTAAGGTCAAAATTACTTGTTAAGTCCCATGCGCCAAAACTACTAGATGTCTCTCCACTTCTTAATCTATAATTATTAGAACCTATTGGTATCCATCCTGGTCTATTATCAACAACGTGTTCGCCTGGATATAATACTATTGTAGTCTTAGCAAATCTATCATTATCCAATCCCTTCTGATAAGAGAATCTAGAAGCTTCTACTAATGCCCTCTGAATAGTCTTAAAGGGTCTAGTTAGTGAGTTACCTTGGTTCTCAATGCTATCAGTTGCATCAAGACTGCCAGGGTCAACATAAATGACACTACCACGAACTGATTTAAGAAAATTATCTAATCTGGAAAGACCCATTTTTACTAATTCGTTATCCGTTAAGATTATTTATCATCACATATATATTCAACTAAATATTTAAAAAATACTGTTAAAATGAAATCATATTCTGACTTACAAGAGGACTTAGAGCAAAGAAGAAAAGAACTTCAAGCTAAGCAAAAAAAGCAAATAGAAGATCGTAAGAAGAAAGCAGTATCATACCGCGATATAGTAGCTGGAAATATGGAGAAGGAAAAGAAAAGACAGCAAAAAATGCGCGATGAGGAAGAAGAGAGAAAACAAGCAATAAGAGCAAGAGAAGAAATGAAAGACGAACTCAGACGAGAAATAGAATCCGAAAAAAACTAATAGGGCAAAAAATACCTGGAGATTTTTTTGCCCCGATTTTGGAATAAAAAGTTGAATTTCCCTCAGAGAGGGTCGGAATAAAATACCCTGTCTTCCTCAACCATATCACGTACAAAGTTAAGGCAACTCATAAACTCATCAACTGTATCACAATCCACTACATTTTCTTTACCATCATCAGAGTAAAGATATATTTTTCTTTTACTAGTGTCTATGACACACTTGGATAATAAATCATCAGTCATTTTTTAAATCTCAACCTGTTATTGTATTTCTACCACCATATTGGGGATCATTGTAGTCTGGATCTGGATAATCTTTCCAACTCTTACCTTCATATTCTACAACTAATCTATTCACATCCTTTCTTTCTGCCATTATGTGATAGAAACAATCAACAGGCATACCACCTTGAGATTGAAGATAAATTTTCCTTTCTATAGGTGATATTCTTTTTACTATGACATTTTGATGAGAATGTAGAGCAGTAAGTTGAACTGTTAGAGTCTCATAATCAACCAATCCATCCCAATAGTCAGGTAAATCAATTACATTCTTTCCATTACATACTCTTCCTCTTACATACACAGCAACTTCTGGACCCTCAATACAAGCATAACGTAATCTATACCCCTCTTTAGTTGGGTGCTTCATATCAAATGGTTTTGGTTTATCATCTGCAGTCTTAAATCTTTCCTGCAAATTTCCTATGTCTCCATAATCAACAAAGACATTCCCTCCTACCCTTAGAGCATAATTACCCATAATCTCACCATCACCATCAATCTCAACATCACCCTTCACATGTAAAGATGTGGTTGGATGTTCATCTTTATCAGTATTATTCTCATGACCAACCATCAAAGTTGCATCATCTATTTCATCAAAATCACTATCCTTTCCTATCTGCATAGGTCCTTCTACATATGCAGCCCCTCTTATTTGATTTTCCCCTTTACCTAAAGCTGTAGGCTTACCCCAACCAACAAATAGTTGTTTCCCTATAGTGATGTTACCAAATTTCATTGTGAATTTTCCTCTTGTTGTTTAGGTTCGTCATATAATGCTGAATTTTGAACCTCATTTTTAGATTCTACTGAGTTATCAGATGATAACTTAGAAGCATACCTTCCTAGATCCTTAGTAGTTTTATCAGCAAAGTCAGCTAATCCAGCATAAACATTTAAAATTCCTTTACCAATTATATCTACAGTAGATTCAGAAAATATTTTAGTAGAAACTACTGAATTAATATCAATCATTTGAGATTTTAAATTTATTTTCTCATTAGAAGTTAAAGAAATAACTCCATTCTTATTGTTAACTCCAGTGGCAATAAGTTCAATATTCTCTGCTGATATTTTAACATTTCCGTGAGGTGCTGTCAATACAATGTCTCCATTCTCTGCTTCATAAAAAATAGCAGGAATATTATTAGAAACTACTGAAGGTATAGTATAATTTACTATATCCTTTCCAGCCTTAACTGTATGAGTTCCTGGGCAAATTGATGTAGTGGAACCTTTAGATCCCTTATCAGCATCACCAGTGCTTTGCATTACAGTGTAGTGACGTCCTGCATCTTGTCCACTTTGCAACATCACTGCTGCAGTTTGATTAGCTACTCTATAAGCCCCAAAACTTAGTCTACCATGCTTATTACCTGTATAAAAAGGATGACGATTAATTTTTCTTCCCATTAGAATTTACCTACACAATCTATGACTTGAATAACCCCTGTTGGAGCCACTGCTTGAGGATCAATGTCTTCTCCAACTCTATTTACCTTGAAGACAGGCATCAACTTAGCATTATAACCTGTATCACTATCAATGTAAATGATAGGATCTTCATTAAATCCTATACCTCCTTTAATAACATCCACTCCAATAATAGAACCTAAAGGATCACATTTAATACTCATCTCTGCTCCATTAGCAGGTTCAATAACTACTTTATCTTTAGAGAAGTCATACCCATATCCACCATCAACAATATTAATATCATCTATCTCCAAAACAATAGGATACTCTCCAGTTCCTGATGAAGGAAAAACTCCTGGTTTTATTCCTGTAGGTGGTAAAGGAGGACAAGTTACAGTCTTATCTTCAGTAATAATTTCAGTACCACCTCCAGGTGGAGTAAATTCATCTCCATCATAAAGTTCAACAACTTCTCCTGGTTTATGAGGAGTATCATATATTCCAGGGATTCCACCACTACCAGGGAAGTTTCCTCCTCTTTTTACTACAGTCTCATCAGGATTTGCCCAAGTTCTTCCACTACCTCCCTTACTTCCATCAGGAGCAGGAAGATAATCTATTCCAGTATCATCTATTATGATTTGAGTTACTCCTAAAGTAGTCTTTCCTGTAGGATCTGGACCCATAGTTCCATCATCTAATTGTACTTGGACTGGAACCTGACCCATAACTGCTCTGCCAACAGCACCCCTACCTTTACTGCAAGAATCTTTAAACACCACTCTAGGAGCTGAGGTATATCCTCCACCAGGGAATACAATATCAACACCTATCAAAGTAGTAACAGCACTCACTATAGCATTTCCTGCTGCTCCACTTCCACCACCACCTATAAATTCTACTGTAGGAGGACCACAATCTCTAGGTCCGACATTACACCCACCAGAACTACTCCCCAAACTAGACAAAGTATCTGAGAAATCTAAATTACTTGCTTGATCTACCGCCTTTTCAAACAATGACTTAGCCTGTTTAGCTTTATCTAATATACTCTTAAAATTAAACACAACTGGAGGTTCAGCACCACTAACTGGATTCCATTCCTTTACATCAGAACAATCAGGATCTTCATCGCAATTAAGAAAAGAAAGAACATCAATACTCATATCCATTATATCACTAAGAGCATCACTAGCTACTCCCAAACCTTTTAACATAGATTTAACAGGACCCAATGCCTGATCCAACATACCACTCACCTTTCCTAAAATATCTCCAGTAAAATCATTAGCTGCACAATCAGGAACATTAATCATTCTATCCATTGCTTGATCCAAAAATCCAGATATCATATCATTTAGATTTCCCATTACATTTCTAAAAGCACATGATAATGCATCATTAGCTTCCTCTACTTCTGCTTTTATTTTTCCTAGTTCTGTAGGTAATGCATCTTTATACTTCTCACTAGCAGCAGAATTTAGTTCGTTAATAGCTTTCTTTTGCTGTTCAGTAATTATTTTTTTAACCTTAGATGTTATTGCTTTACCAGCATTATCTTTTACCTTAGCAATTTCTTCTTCCAAACTATGAGGAAAGGTAGTAGATATTTTTGTTTCCCAATCATTAAGAGTCTTTTTTAATTCGGCAATATCATTATTCATATTCTGCATATCCCTCTGTATTCCTACAACAGGAGATGGTTCACACTTGCTATCAGTAGGTAGGTATACAGGTTTCTTTTCATTCTTAAACTGTTCAGCACTAGCTCCATCATTTCTACTAGCTAATCCAGCTGAAGACTCTACTATCTTATCATTGTTAGTCTTAGATACATCAACTCCTTCTGCTACTGCACTTTCATCTGGTTTTTCTTCGGTAGTGGGATTAGAACTTGTAGGAACATGATCAGCCTCTTCAACACCTTCATCGGTTTTAACAGGTTTAGTTCTATACCCACTGAAAGGTACGAAGGGAGTGTCAGGAACATTCTTCATCACCGCGGTGTATTGATTATACCCAAGCACACCCATGATGATAGGCATCTGAGCATCTTCACCATCCATGAAGAAACCATACACAAAATTACCTTGCCTTAAATTAGGCGTACTAATACACCCCCCAGACACTCCAGCAGTAACTGGAAGCATCACTGATGCCCAAGGAAGTTCTTCATCTGTTAGGTCAGTAGGAGCAGCAGTATGATAACCCATGATCCTAACTTTATATCTAAAGTCAAAACCTTTCTGCTCTTTGGTAGTTTTGGTAGGAAATCCTGGGAAATTACCTACCCATTTATCCTCATCTACTACCTGACCAATCCACCAGATGAATCCATCTCTTCCTACAAAATGGCTCTTTATAAGTCCTTGATCAATCATTAATCGTCGTATACTCTACACTCTAATGAGTCTGGATGATTATCACAATAGACTTCTAAGTGCTGATCCTCATGACGTGTATGCCAATCATTAATCTTACCTTCATTTTTATCTACTTCAGACTCCGAGTGAGCATGGAATGCATCATTATGCATCTCCAAATCTGCTTCAGTATATTCAATCATACCATGATTAATATGTTCTTTATGATCCTTAGGATCAAGATAAACTTCATGATCTAAATCATGATCTGGAGTTTTAGTTGTCATAGTTTCATCCTACGTAGAAGATTTTTTTCCAAAGGTGTCTCGTACAAGAGTCAAGCTAGTATAAGCATCTCTTGTAGTTAAACGGTGGCATAAACTTGATATCATATATATGCCTCCACTTTTATCATTAGTCGGTGTATTAGGTTCTGCAGATATTGCAGGAAACTCACACTTAATTAAATCACCAGCACAAAGATCAAAGTTTGCAGCTATAGTTATATTTATTTTAATAGCAAACAATTGATTATATCTCATCACAGATTGTACCATAATTTTAGTAGAATCGTAAGTCTCTTTATCAGGTTTGTCTTTCCATGCTTTCAATTGCTCCTCCCAATCCTTACCAGGAGGAAGAGTTCCTACATCTTTAACTCTATTCATTAATCTAGATACTGGTTTTCTAAACTCATCTGCTACAGTATCTCCAGGAAAACTTCCCTGCTTCCCTGCTGTCACAAGTTTATCCTTACTTCCTGCACCCTCATTATTATCAGCAGCACCACTCTCATCAACACTATAATTTCTTACCTTATAATTCATAGCATAGAAATCAAAGAACAAAGTTCTATTAGAATAAGCTCCTATAACTAAATTATTTTGAAGATCTATATCCCTATCAATACTATAATCTAATATCTTATTATCATATCCTACAGGATCATAATCAGTATTGCTAAAAAGATATTCACCCTTTACCTCATTTTCCTTTACATCAAACAAAGCATCAATAGATCTAAAATTATATCCTTTATAGGTTTCATAGAAAAGATACCCAGCTGATCCTCCTAGAGTTCCCACTGTTGCTGGAGTAGATTTAGATGCTAACCAAGTACAAACATAAAAAGGTTTCCTATCATTACCTATAAAATTATATTCAAAACCAGTTTCATCTACATTTACTTTCTTCTCAGTTTTTATTCCAGCTCCCTTAGAAGTATCCTTTGTCAGAATATCTTTAATATTCTCAGATATTTTACCATCATATCTTTTAACTACCCTGCATTGCTCATTAGCAAACAATTCTCTAGTAGTAAAGTCTATAACATACACATCCTTAGATGTTCCTGAGATAACATTCCTTACTCTATTAACATACAACTTACTTTCATCTTTAAAATTTAATGGATTGCCATCATGATCCTCAATAAAAATATCACATGGTTCACCTCCACGTACAGGAAGACCATCTAAGATTCCTTTATTACCTATGTCTTTATTATCAGTTTCCCCAGTCTCTGCTATAACAGCAGTTAAAGATACTGAATTAGATAAAATGTCCTCATAATATTTAATCTCTGTTACAGAATTAGAAATATCTATAGAAGTATCGACAGAATCTTTATCAGCATTTTTAGCTTGATGCAATTCAAACTTTCTTATATTACCTGCCCTAGTAGATTGTTTTGTTGCCATCCTTATGTCTTGTAAAGAGTTGCATTAGTTAATGTATTTAACACCCGACTAGAATCACCTGTATCTAAAACAATAAACCCACCCTCACCTTCTTGATATGAAGGAGAAGGTGGTGTTTGATCTCCTCCACCACCTATAACAATAGTAGGTTCTTCTTCACCACCATCCTCATAGGATGCTGACTCTGAGACAGACTCTCCATCAGTATTCTCTTCCTGAGATCCTATACTAGCAGATATTTCTCCTCCCTCATACCCCTGTTCATTAGGAGGAAAGAAAGACTTAGCTAATAATGGAATATATTTCCAAGGGAATAATATATTTAAGAAATTAGGAAACTTATCTATCTGACCATCTTTACCACCAGCCATACCTAATCCAGCCAACCAATCATAAAGACCTAACATCTTAGTCATTTTAGTAGCAGCAGATCTCAATCCTAGACCAGATTTAATAGGAATAGGATCTGTCTTAACTACATTTTCTACAAACCTTGCAATTCCTCCACCAATCCACTTAGCAATATTCTTACCCACATTAAATACTGCAAGCAAATCTTTCTTTAACTGAGCTCCTACTGCTTTTATTCCACCACCTTTAAACAATATGTGAAGCATATTCCCCATATACTCACCTATTAATTCACCAGCCATCATTGCTAATGGATTACCTGGTATGGGAAGAGGTAATGCTAATCCTATACTACCTCCAATAGCAGTACCTATAGTCTTAAATAATGTTTTTCCAATTGGATCACCAGACAGCATTGAAGTGACAGCCACCAACAAAGGACCAATAACAGGTATCCTAATTGCCTTAGCTCCTTTTGCTAATGCTTTAAATATACTCTTACCAGCAGGACCAGCAGCTGCTTTTGCAGCACCCTTTCCAAACAGTTTAGAAATCCATTTACTAGCCTTCCCACCTACATTCTTTATAATATTCTTTCCACGATTTAATATTTTACCACCTGTATTTTTTATAAAATTCTTTCCTTTGTTTAATAAATTACCAGCAAACTTCTTACCTTGGTTCAGTGCATTAGCTATCTTTGGAAATGCATTTGCACCTGCTCTAAGTATTCCCTTGATAGCATCATCCACCCATTTTAATGCATCATCTACCCAACCAAGAAGTTTCTTTCCAATATTAACAAAGATATCTCCAATAAAATTCCCAACTGCTTTGAATGGTCTAGCAATTAAACTTAAACCTTTACCTATACTAATCTTCAGGGATTTAATTCCCTTATTTAAGAGGGGCATCCCCTTCTTAAGAGCTTCAATCCCAGCTCTAAAAACAAAAATTATATCTTTTGCTCCACCTAATAAAGCATTGATTAAAGATCCAAGAAGAACTGAAGTAAAGAACTTAGCCATTCTGGATAAAAATCCCTCAGCCATATCCTTTCCAGGTTTCATTAACTTCTTACCTATCCCTCCTTTCTTACCACTTTCTAATGCTGCTTCTGCATCTTCCCTATCTAAACGAGCATTCAATAATCTTTGATCCTCTATCCTATCTTGAGCATCTTTATTATTCTCATTCAAGGAAGCCTTGATAGCATCTACACTAGTATGAATAGAAGTCAAAGAATCCATAAAAGGTTCTAACCCTAACTCCTTAGAAGCACTGCTCTTAGTAGCAACTAAAGATCCACCTGTTTCCGAAGTAGCAGGAGCTAATCCACCACCAGGAGCAGACACTAAAGATGATCCTGGACTAGCAACTATTGCTCCACCAGACTCTTCTCCACCACCAAACATTTTTTCTGCTATATCTTTTCCTTTTACTTTCTTCTTTTTAAACTTAGACTTAATTTTATCCTTTACAACATCCTTTACCTTACCCTTTACAGCTTTCTTAACAGTGCCTGTGATAGCTTTTTTCGTTACGGCCTTAAGTGCTTGCTTACCAAGCAATTTTAAAGCCATTATTGTCCCAGATACTACTGCCATATTAACTCATTAAATTATAGATGGATTTAATTACAGTAACATTCATATTATTAGGGTCAGTAGATGAGAATTTAGGAACACTTTCTCCAGTAGAACCTACAGTATTTCCACCTCCTCCACCAGAAGATGATCCACCACCCATCATAATTACTCCACCACCCTTTTTAGGAGGAGTTCCAATCTCAGGAGTAACCACTCCACCAGTTGTAAATTTAAATTTACCTGGTTCTGGTGCTGGAACAAAAGAAGAAACATCAACACCAGTTTCATCTAAAATTTTAGCCTGTTGATCCTGATTCACCACAACTTCACCAGGAGATAACTTAGCATCAACACTATCTGTTCTATTAGAAACATTAGATGTTGTATTATTAGAAACATTAGATGTTGTATTATTAGAAGTTGTATTATTAGAAGTATTAGATGTTGTATTATTAGAAGTATTAGATGTTGTATTATTAGAAGTATTAGATGTTACATTACCACCCCTAGAATATCCAGGCAATCCTGAAAAAGAAGGTGAAAGACCAAGTATAGTATCTCCTGCTGGATAAGGAGCAGGAACTACTCCCCCACCATCCATCCTAGTAACTTTAGGCGTTAAAGGAGTTCTAGGTTGAACACTTTTACCTACTACTCCTCCAGTAGATGCTGCAGTAATATTATTAGTAGTATTTACAGTAGGTTGATTAGCATTAGGACCAACATTAAAATCAATAGGCTGAGTACCAGTCTCCTCTTCTTGCTTCTTGACCCCTTCAGGAGTTACAACTTGTTCTCCAGGTCTAGCTGCAAGAAGTTGAGTATCATCTCCCATCCCACTAATCTTTACTCCACTCTGACCAGTAACTTCTCCTCCTTCTTTAGCTGATATATCTTTTGCATCTACAACTTTTCCTCCATCAGCAGCACCTTGAACAGGTTCTTCTTTCTCTCCACCTGATTGAGCACCAGCTAAAGGTATCATTGGAAACTGAACAGGACCAGGAATCTCAGGTATCTGAGGAGGTTCTATTGCAGGAAGTTTAAATCTTTTAGTAAGATTATTAATAACTCCCAACAAACTACTAATTCCAGTATTAATTCCTCTAATAATAAAATTAATAGGTCCTGCCGTTATATGCCACGCTGTTTTCATTATAAAATTTATTGTACTAATAATAAGATTAAAAAATTCCTTAATAGGATCTAATAACTTAGCAGGATTTTTAATTACACTTATTATCCTATTAACAACTGCCCCAACAAAGACAGTAGTAACAAACTTTATTAACTTATTAAGAAAATTTCCTACTGGTTTAGTAACACTCTCCAACATTTTATCTTTTAAACCTTTCTTCTTATCCTTTCCCTCTAAATCAGACTCTCTCTTTCTTTTTCTAGCAGCAAGAAGAGCTTGCCTCATATCCTCATCTCTTTCTTCTGCAAGATCTCCTTGAGCTTTTACAACACTTCCTATTTCTCCTACACTAGAATTAATCTCATCTAACTTAGACTTCACCTCACCATTTAAAAATTCAATAATCTTATCTACCTTACTAATATCCCCCTCACCTTGTTCTGCTTCTGATTCATCATCTGACTTTATATCATCAGCATTAAACTTACCTACACCAGGAAGCAATTTAGATTTATCAGTAATAGGAGCATCTTTCTTAGGCTCCTTTCCCATCAATTTATCTCCTTTAATAGTAGTCTTCTTCTCTTTAAACTTTGGTTTCCTTAATCCCTTTACTGCTGCTTGAAGCATAGGAATCCTACCATCACTTGGATTCTCACGACTTAAATCATTAATAGATGCTTTCAAAGCACTCAACATATCATCGTCATTCTCTATCTCCCAAGGATCATATCCAAGATCTTGGAGTATCTTTACATGCTCAGTTTTTCTTTCTACTGCTGGCATCAGTGATGTTCTTGTTGTTGCTTGAGTTTTTCATCCTCAAGATGTTGTTTCAACATACCAATATAGATGTCTCTCTCCCAAGGGATTAAGTTTTCAATCTCTGTTAATGAATATTTATGATACTGTAATAGAGCGAAATTAATTTTATAATAACTCTCCAAGTTCATATGAACCATCCCTAAGCGAAAAAAGACGATAACCCTTCCAATACTACAGTACTTTCTACCTGTGTCTTAGGATTAGTAAAGGTAACACTATGAGATAGCTTAGGCATACTCTCAAAGAAATTTTCAATCTCCTTAAACTGCATACTATTCATCTGCTCTAAGAAATCCTTCACTTCCTTCTTAGTACAATCAGCAGTAGACCATACCTCTTCCTCATTATAAATTTTATCAATACAAGATGCAATCAAATCAAATGACTGATCCATACTAGTTTCCTCACTAAAATCAAAATTACTTTTAATAAATTGATCTAATGAAGGATACTTCATCTCCATAATAAGAGACTCATCTAACTTAACCTTATTATTATGTTTCTTATCCTTCTGAATTTTTATCTCATCAATGTTAATAGTCACTGGAACTTCAGTCACCCCATCATCAGGAGCAATAAGATTAACATCAACCTCCTCACCTACAGACTTCCCTCTGATATTAAGGAATAGATATTCAATATCAAAAGTAGGAAGGTTCTCTACCTTAACTCCTCTAGTCTGAATACAATTTTTTAATACAGTTTTAATTGCATTTGAAATATCTTTTGTACTCTCAGTTTCTAATGCTAAGACTAATAATTTTTCTTCTTTAACTAGGAAAGGTCTATATTTAACTTTCTTTCCTGTAGATGGCAACTCAAGTTCATAAGTTGGCGTTGCAATGGTTGGTAAAGGCATAATAATTCTTTCAGTGTTTTATTTATCAACCTACATTTGCATTAATTCCAAGCAAATCAGAAGCTCCACGAGTAATATCTCTAATAGGTTCTCTATTAAGAAGAACATTTCCTTGATCACCCACTCCACTACTAACAAGCCATGATTTTTTCTCAGACACATATCTAATAAAATTAAATGCTACATTACATTTCAATGCTTGACTACCCTCATAGGAAACAGGCATAGCAGTTAAAGATAATGGAAATGCATTGACAAAAGTATACTCAAGAACAGATCTAGATGTAGTTCTAGAATCACCTCTAGTAGTACTAAAATCTCTTACAAATTGATCCTTTTCGAACTTAGTTAAGAATATATTATTTTTATATGTGTTAGGATAAGCCATCCTATAACTTATATACTCACCTTTATACTCACTTTTATTATTAATACCAGTAATATAATCCATCCACCCTTCTAATAATTCTATTACTTTATAATTTCTATCAACATAAAAAGCTAAAGATAAAGTCTCATCATACATTCTCCTATAAGCCATCTTCTCAGTGACTCCATGATAATCATTATTAACTTCATGAGTAGTTAAACTAGATCCTGGAAGAGATGTTTCACAACACATCAAATCAATATTATCATAATCTATAGAACTAAAAGACAATCTATCCCTTACTGCCTGAGGAATAGACAATGTTAATTTGTATAAAGAAGACTGGGATACATTAAGTAACCTAGACTTTATACTAGATACTGATAACTTTTCTGGCCTGACAGCTCCCATCTATAAATATTTGAGATTATATATTATGTATAAGAGATGGCTGAAAGTATTAAGAGTAGGTACAAACCAAAGCACCCTCGAAAGTATCAAGGCAATCCAAACAATATAATATGTCGTAGTAGTTGGGAACGTAAGTTCTGTAGATACTGTGACCTAACTGATAATATTATATCATGGGCTTCTGAAGAGATAAGTATTCCATACATGTCTCCTGTAGATAAAAGACCTCATAGATACTACCCAGACTTTCTAATGAAGGTGAGAGAAAATAATGGTAGCATCAAAACTTATGTGGTTGAAGTGAAACCTAAGAAGCAAACCAAACCACCAAAGAAAAAAACCAGAGTAACTAAATCATATCTGTATGAACTTACTACCTATGCTATCAACCAAGCTAAATGGAAGGCAGCACAAGAGTATTGTTTAGATAGAAGAATTGAATTTAAATTAATCACAGAAGATGAACTAGGTATTAAGTAATGTCAGAAAGAACAGAAGAACTTCAAGAACAAATTGAAGGACTAAATGATCCTGATGATATTATGATGAACATCATGGAGGTGTTCAGTCAGACTGACATAGTTCCTGACTCAGGTAACTATTATACCTTTGTATATAATGCTAAAACTCCTGGTGTTTATGATGAGTTCCCTTTAGTTGCTGTTACCTTTGTTGAAAATTGGGGGTTCCAAGGAATTAACTTTCATTGGGGAACATCAAGGAACTATACGTGGAATGAGATTGTAGGATTTCTACATGTAATCAACAACGATGAGATAGATTACATGCGTTCATTACATTATGCAAACTTTAAGACTAAATAACTAAAAAGATATTAATGGCAACTACTAGCGATCCATTTCTTTTAGGTCAACTATCATTTGCAGCTGAGACAGCAGCAGATGGTCTTACTGCTACGATAAAACGAACAGGAATTAAAGCAATTACTCAAGAAGAAATAAATATTGCTGGTGATTATTATAACAGTACTTTAAATGAAATAGATTATGCTAAAATATATAATTTAGATTATGGTTCTGACTTTCTAAGTAAGTTAGGAGCAAGTGATCAATGGATGGGAACTGCTTTAACAGACCCAATGTATAAAGATGCATTCAAAAAAGCAACAGGAAAAAATTCTCCTAATATAAGTTTTGCTGCATTATCTGAAACAGATAAAAACTGGAGTCCAACTTCTATTAATAAAGATGCTAACGGAGCTCCAACAACATCAAGTTCAGGAAGATCATCAGGAGTACTTTACTACCCTCTAAATATAGATCAAAAGGCTTATGATTTCTTAAAGGTAAGTGCTGTAGAATATGTACCTAATAAATTTGGAAGTGGAGGTGGAATAACAAGAGATGCTGATGAAAGAATGGGAACTAAGACACTAGGAACAGTGTTCTTACCTATGCAACCTGGACTAGCAGAAGCAAGTTCTGTATCATGGGGTGATAGTACTATCAATGCACTTGAAGCTGCTGCAGCTAATATTGCAGGAAAAACTGTAGGGGGTGCTGCTGAAGGTGGTGCTGCTATGCTTGCTGGTTTAATGAGTGGTAGTAAAGAAGCTTTTGAAAAAGCATTTGGAGAGAATGGTATTAAACCAGAGGATGTTGCTACTTACTTTGCTGGTCAAGCAATAGGAAAGAATGATCTTATGGCTAGAACTACTGGTAAAGTAATGAACAATAACTTAGAACTTCTCTTTAGTGGACCTCAATTAAGATCATTTGCTTACACATATAAATTTACTCCAAGAGAAGAGAGAGAAGCAACAATGGTTAGAAATATTATTAGATTCTTTAAGAAAAATATGTCTGCCAAAAGAGATAAATCAGGAGATATATTTTTAAAATCCCCCAATGTTTTTAGATTGAAATACATGTTTAAAGAAGGAGGCCAACACCCATTCTTAAATAAAATTAAACTATGTGCTCTTAGATCTTTTGATGTTCAATACACTCCTGATGGATCTTACATGACATATGATGATGGTTCTATGACTTCATATCAAGTTAGTTTGAACTTTGGAGAATTAAATCCAATATTTGCTAATGATTATGACGAGTCAACCAACGACATGGGTTATTAAAAATGACAAAATCTTATTTTAAACAAGTACCAAACTTAGAATACATCAATAGGAATGATGGTAATAAAGATATTTCTAACTATATTACTGTAAAAAATTTATTTAAAAGAGGAAAAATTCGTCCTGATATATTTGGCAATCTAAGTTTTTTTAATAAGTATAAAATTATCGGAGATGAAAGACCAGACAACGTTGCCTTTAAAGAATACAATGATTCATCTTTAGACTGGGTTGTTCTTTTAGCTAATAATATATTAAATATTCAAACAGAATGGCCTCTTCCCCAATCATCATTAGATGAATTTCTTTTAGAAAAATATGGAACTTACGAAAAATTACATTCAGAAGTACATCATTATGAAACTAAAGAAATTAAAAATTCTAAGGGTGGGATTGTATTACCTGGAGGATTAGAAACTCCCAACACATGGAGAACTAATGGCAATTATATTCAAGCAATCAATACAAAAATAAATCAGATCTCAGGAAGCGAATCTAAAATAGCTACTGTTACCATGAACAATGGTATTAAAGATCTAGAAGTTGGTAGTGAAATTTTAATTCAAGGAGTCAATGAAACATACAACGGAAGATTCCCTGTTACTTCTATACTTAAAATTAGCAATGTAGTTATAAGATTTACATATGTTCTACCATCCATTCCAGAAGTAAAGCAACCTGAAATATTAGGAACAGAACAAGTTACCTTCACTGTAGAAGGAAACATAGGTACTGGTAATGCATACTACTACGAATACTATGACAACAATTCATATCATACTATTCCTGTAGCAAATATGACTCAAGCAGTTACCAATTATCAATATGAAATAGAAAAGGAAGATGATAAAAGAAATATATATCTATTAAAACCACAATATCTAAATATAGTCTTTAATGATCTAGATGAATTTATGCCATATAAAAAAGGTGCTGCTCAGTATGTGAACAACACCTTGAAGAGAGGAGAAAATATTAGACTGTATCAATAATCTATTTAAAAAATAGATTGATGTATGCTGCTATGACCAGAAGGGTCAAGCAGATCTGATTATATTTCAACTATCAGCTAACTTTTGAAAGTAACTGAGAGCATCATCCTCTTCTGAACTTTGTGATGCTACAGGAGCAGCAGCAACTGGAACTTGCTCTTCTTCAGATACAACTTCCTCATCCAGTCTAGGAGCTTGGACAGGTTTCTGTCCCAAGACAGTCTTTAAACGTCTCTCCAAATCTTCATATGACTTAAACTGATCTGGTGCGGTAATAGCAGATAGAGAATACTGCTTCTTCCACAATGCTTCTAATGCATCGTCATCATCTAGTAAAGGTGCTACCTTATCAAACTCAGACTTATCATAGTTCCAGAACCCATCCTTCTTAACGATCTTCAGCTTAAAGTTTGCACCCTGCCAGAAATCAAAAGGATTGATTGGAGTTTCATCATCAAACTCTGGTTGCATTGCTTCCAGAACCTTATCAAATATTTTCTTACCATACTTAAACAAGAATACTCTACCCTCATTCTCTGGATGAAGAGGATCTTTAACAACATAAACGTTGGAGTAATAAGATAGCTTGCGCTTCTGCTTACGTACTGTATCCTTATCAGCATCATTACCACTGTTCCATAACTGACGATTGTAGTCTGAAACAGGATCTTTGCCACCAGTTGTGGTCAAAGAGTTCTCAATGTACCATCCACCTGGTCCTTGGAATGCATGTGAATAGACCTTTACCCAAGGGAGTTCTTCTCCATCAGGTGCTGGAAGGAAACGAATAACTGCTGACCCAACGCCAGTCTTATCCAGTTCTGCTTTCCAGAATCTTTCATCTGCTCCACCAGAAGATGAATTCATCTTCTCTACTTCTTTTACCAGTCTATCGGTAAGAGAACCCAATTTGGATTGCTTTTTCAGTTTGTCAAAAGACATTTAGATTACCTCGTATTTGTTGAGATTTGGCTTGTGTGTATCCAGTATACTTGAGTCACCTTGCAGTGTCAAGTACTAAATCCTTAAGGATTTTTTTGTATGTGAATACATCTATATTTAGGAAGGGAGAATACTTTTTCATTCTAGTAGACGTCACTTTCCATACAGGATCATCTAACTTCTTATCAAAGTTATTTTTATATCCTAGTATCCTGTCTAAGATTAACATAGTCTCCAAAGATATATTACCTTGAAGATGTTTCTTTAAAAGTTGAGGATGTCTACCTCCCTCTATACTAAACAGTTTATCAAAATCATTACCACATATATTAGTATCTACTTCATCCTTAAACAAGTATGAGAGGGACTGTACTCTCTTCTTCCACTCAGTATAGTTACTATCTCCACTCTTCATTAAGTCTCCAATCCAGAGTGTCTCAGGGTCACTACAGGATACAAAGTTTGCTACAAAAAAATCTTCTACTTCCTTCTCAGTCTTCTTCCTACACATCTTTTCAAACCAGAACCTATCCTTTCTCTTATAGAATGCTTCTACTGTTGCTCTGGTTCTACCATTGTACTTATGATAATCATAGGAGTCTCTAGTAAAATGATTCTTGAGAGCAAGATAAATCTTATAGCAATCAAAAGGCATCATTATAAAAAGGGTTTTTTATTTCAGGGTGAACGAAATAAGATTTACTGTAAGGAATTCCATCTTGCATACCATATTCAAATACAGGTACTGATATTCTTGTCTCTATAAATGTTGATTGATGTGGAGGAAGAGATGGTAACTGATAAGCAAAAGGCATAATTAAAATATAGGTAGTTTAGCTCTAGATGTTCTCTTTAAAAAATTAAGTTCCTGTGCTTCATACTTAATTTTTTCCTTCAGTGGTTTAGGTATAAGTTTAGGAACAGATTCTAAATCAATACTATTCTGATCACAAAAATGAACAATAGCATCAATATAATTCATATTTTTATTATCCAATACAAGTTGCTCTATAGATTGAGCAAACCTAGATGGACAGAAGAACTTCTTCTCCAATACTTTTTCTAATTCATTGTCCATCAATTTATGTCCCAGTGTGGTTAGATACAAACTCTTTAATATAACGAACTAGAAGTTTAATATAATCTTCTTTGTTCCTTTTGTCAAATACTTTTACTTCACCATTGGGAGTTACCATGATGGTGATAAGTTTAGTTACTGGTATATCTGTTAACTCATAGTAGGCAGCAGCATAAAACATCTCCTGCACAAAATAATTCTCCAACCATTTCTCAGGTTTCATCTTAGTTGAAGTTTTAAAATCTATTACTGCTAACTCACCCTCATACTCCGCTATACAATCAACTCTACCAGCAAGACCAAGGTATTCTGAGTAGAGAGTCCTCTCTATAGCGTGTATGTTATTTATCTTATCCAGATATGGTGTAGCATGATGGAACATGAACTTAGTTGCTGGCATATAATCATCCCAGTTAAGTTCTCTGTTCTCTAGATATGCCTGTGCTGCTTCATGATAATCAGTACCACGAGTAGTAGCAGCCTTAGTTATCTTATTAGCTTTCTCTTCTCCTATCTTCTTTCTCCAATTGATAAAGATTTGTCTGTTATAAAAAGACGTGACTGATGTAATAGATGGAACCCACTTACCACTTGGCAACTGATACAACCTACAACCAGGAGTTTCTCTTTTATCTAATTCTAGATCACCTAAAAAATTACAATGGGTAAAACTCATAAATTCAATTCCGTTTTAGCAAGTAGATATTCTTTACACAAACCAGACCTTACTATATCTTCTATACCAAATTCAATAATGTCTACTGATGGCATAATCCTGAGGACATTCATGAAGTCATGAATACCATTCCTTTCATTCTGTTTAATTAAGTCAGTCTGAGTAGCATCTCCACAGAACATAATCTTGGAGTCTGTACCTATCCTTGTTATTATACTATCTAACTCATGATAATTCAAGTTTTGAAATTCATCTACTATAATAATAGCTCTGTCTAATGTAGTACCCCTAATGAATGAGGTACTCCAAAATCCAATAGTCTCCTGTGCTTTGAGGTTGCCATACAACATCTCAAAGTCTGCCTCACTAGGCATCTCAAACATATACTTAACCATATTCTTATATGGTATTTGATATAGGTAAGACTTATCCTCATGATCACCAGGTAAGAATCCAATCTCCCTAGTAGCAACCAACGACCTTACAATATAGATCTTATCATATGGAGTAGAAGTATTTAAAACATCAGCCAATGCTTTGTAAAGTGTGATAAATGTTTTACCTGTACCTGCTGCGCCATAAGCAACCAAGTTCTTACCTGTATCATAAGAATCAAACAAAGCTTTCTGATTATCTGTAAGGGCTTCTACGTCCCTTAACATATCAGTATTAATAGGTTTCTTTCTTTTCATCTGTTTAGATGTTAATCCAACACCAATAGGTTGGTCCCCATTCTTCTTCTTTCTTGGCATAATTATAAAGAGAAAGGCTTCACAGTTGCACCAGGCATCTTAGATGCCTTACGCAATACATCATTCCAACCTGGATTCTTTCTCACCAGTTTCTCTTGCCACTCTCCAACTTCTCCTACACCAGCACATCCCTGACTCCAATCTTTATCCCAGTCAGGATTCTCTTCTCTCCATTTTGTATAAGCACTCATAGTCATAGAAAGAGTTTGAGTCTCCCCAGTCTTTAAATTTTTCAAAGGATATGTTGGCATAGGTAGATAGTTGTGTAGTTTTATTTAGAGCCAACCAAGGGCTTCAGCAACAATAGGAAACTGTTCATTGAAGATTGCTCTACAATTCTCAGCAATTTGCATGTGTTCTTTCTGTGTTCCATGAGCAGAACGTAGATTGATGTAGTGTATCCACGACCTCACAGAACCAGTCATGTATAGTTTAGTTGGTGTAGCAAGTGGTAGAACAAATCTAGCACACTCCTTAGCAACACCAGCATCTAACATATCTTTGTAGAGTTTCATACCATCTACAAAATGTCTCTGCATCTTGAGTTCAAAGTCCTGAACTACAAAAGGATCTAAGTCATCAATAGAATTCTGTCTGTTCTTATCATCTTGTCTTCTCAACTCTGGCATAGGTATTACTTTAGATAGCATACTACTATCAGCATACCTTTGTGAGAACTCTTGATAAGTAAATGATCTATGTCTTAGTATCTGCGCAGCAAGACCACGTGTAGTCTCAATCTCCACAGTCATATGTGCTTGCTCAAAGACCGACCAATGACCGTGCTTTATACAATAACCTAACAAACCAGCTACCTTGGGATTGTCCTGATTCTTTGGGTTGCTCACCCTTGCCACGTAACCCATAGTCTCTTCTGCCTTGGGGGTTACTGTTACTAATTTCACGTTCATAATGTTTCTTTTCACGTTTCAGTTGTTTCTTAACCTGTTTAGCATAGAATACATCTTTCTTACTATACCAATCAGGATGCTCCTTTGCTAATCTAAGAAGTTTCTTTGCTGCTTTCTTGTCCTTCATTCATTCTAGTCTGGATATCCATCATCATCATCCCAAATTTCATCATAGTCTGTGATGGAAGCTGTGCCTTGGTATTTATACGCATCCACATCAGAATATACCTCAGACTCAAGTGAATCAACTAGCAACTTAAGATTCTTAACTATCAATTTTAATTTCTCTCTTTCCATTACTTAAAATATTTCTCAATGACTTCTACTTGATCATGATACCTTGCAATCTTATCTAACTCACATTGTATTGCCTCTGTGATGTCTGAGTGCTCTCCTATACCTGCTGGATGCTCAAGATAAACATTAACATTAGCCTTATGTTTTTCAATCTCTCCATGAGCATGAGCAAGCACTGCTCTAATTAATTGTTCTCTCATATGAAGCATTGTTCCTATTCATAGTTCTATTATATATTAAAAAAGGGGGTATGTAAACCCCCTTGATTCTTTATGCAGAAGCAAGTTCTTTTTGGAACTTAACACCTCTATAGGTTTCTTCAACCTTTACAGTGTTTGATGCTTTGCGTGTATCAGTGTCATACTTGACACCACGGTAAGTGACTTGTGCCATTGTGTTACTCCTAAAGTAATTGGATTTTTAGCCCCGTTCCTTTAGTCATGTGCGTCCCCTAAGGGATGAACGATCCGTTCCGTGACTTACTTGCGACCCTTGTGGGTTGAACGTAATAGTATGTTAGCATACCAAAACTATATAGTCAAGCTCTTTTGTATTATGTGATACCAAATCCTTTTACTACCTTTTCTGCATGTCTATTATTCTCCTTTAACTTAGTCATCCAGATTCTTTCTTCTAAAGTGACTTCGCCATCAGTTGATACCACTCTACAGCAGATGTCAACTAGCTTGTTGTAATAATTGTTGCTTAACATGTTCAATTGCTGCTGGTAAAATAGCATATTCTTTTCTTTGAATAGCTTTGGTCAATGATTTAATAGTATCTTCAGGAAGAATAGGAACTTCTGATTGCATTATGACTTCACCACCATCTAATTCTTCATTCACATAATGTACACTACACCCAGTAAACTCCTCCTTATTATTAATTGCCTGTTCTACTGCATGTAATCCCTTATACTTTGGTAGCAATGATGGGTGTACATTTATTATAGGAGCAGGGAAAGCAGCAGGATTCTTAATGATTCTCATGTATCCTGCAAGGACTATGAGATCTACATTCCATGCCTTGAATAATTCTATCATCTTATCTTCATCTTTAGAATTGACATAGCAATGTGGAATGCCAAACTTTGCTGCTCTCTTAAGAGCACCACAATCTTTTTTGTTGTGAATCATTATCACAACTTCATCTTTACTACAGGTGCGAACTATGTTCTCGAAGTTGGTTCCGTTTCCAGAACACATAATTCCTAGTCTCATAATGGTGGATATTCAGATTGAATTTGTTCTAAAGTTTTCTCTACTTTAAAGTCTTCCATTAATCTTTGCACTTGTTTCTTATCTAACCCTGACAATTCCTCACAGTTCTCTAGACACTTATAGATACATTCCCTATCACTTATGGGTGGTGCTATCTCCCACCCTTGCTCATCATAATACTTCTTACCCTTAGTGACTTGTGCCTCTACGTAAGAAGTATCTAATCTTTCATCTGGATTTGTATAACTATGTGTCATTCTTGAAACTGATCCAATGTCCAAGCTGGATGAGTCTTCTCACCCTCATAATACTCTTTCAATGCTTCTAACATAATCTCTTTCAACTCTGCCCTTTCTTTATCATCAAAGATAGGCCATACCTTAAAATTTGCTGGTGGGTATATGGGATTACCCTTCTCATCTCTAGGATATATGTTGTCCTTACCCCTGTAAGCAGGATCAACAGGTCCACTCATCCCTTGTGTATCAATCTTACTCATAATGGTTTACCATGCTTATCAACTAAACCTAGATTCTGAACCTGACCTAGATTAGACTTCTTAAATTTTTTAATTCTTTTATACTCTTTGATAAGTTTATCTACTTGATCCTTATAGACCTTAACATTCAATTCCTTTGCTTCATTATTAACAAATCCTACTCCACTATCTTCTTTACCTTCTTGCGCCTCTAGATAATCATTGATTCCGTTCTGAATCTCACCTTCAATGATATCATTAATCTGAGCTTTCAGTTCTTCATCTTTCATTTCTTTTTCCTCTTCACTTTCTTTTCAGGTGGAATTGGTTTCCTATTCCATAGAGAAGGTTTAACATTTCCTTGTGCAAAATCTATACTCTGCAATCCTTCCTTATACTTATCCCAATACTCATCAAAAACATCTACCTTACTATCAGCCATAACCACATCATATGTTACCTTCTCTTCAGCAACATAAGTCACAAGATAAGCATTACGTGGTAATGACTTATCATCTGCTGCTGACTTCTCACACTTTTCATGAATAATATTACAGGACATTAGGACCTCCCACCCCACTCAATATCTGGATATGCTTCTTCCACTACTTCAAATGGAACATCATACATATCCTCTAAGTCTCCATCCTTAACAGCAATGACAATATCAGCTTCCTTAGGATGTAATCCTTCTAACATCTGAATAAAGATAGTCTCTCTTCTGATAGTAGATAACTGATCATTACCACCCTTAACAAAATTGTATAGAGATCTCTGCTCTCTACGTAAAGAAGAATGATCTGTACCTAATGGATTCTCATTAGGTTTATAAGGAACCTTTCCTTCAGGAAGAAGAGAAATAATTGAGTCATCAAAGTTCCATATAAAAAGACTCTTTAAGATGTCGCATTCATACTCTTTAAGTATAGCAACCTTCTTAGCATCAGTCTTCTGCTCATCTACCAATTCAAGTATCTCATTCATAAATGGATTGGAAGGTAGTTTCTTAACTGTTGGTGATGCTTTCTTACGAGGTCTTCTTGTCTTCTTTTCCACCTTAGGTGGTTCAGGATTCTCAAGATTCGCTGTCGTCATCATCATCGATTTCTTTGTCATAATTGTTCTCAATTCTTAGGGCTAAAATTTCATCTGGAACTAATTGTCCATTGGCATCAAACATTTCTGGATGAGTGTATACCACTTGAGGAGTAGTTTCATATGAATGCTGTCTTGCCATCCATCCTATCATACCTCCTACTAATAATGCAAGAGCAGACACTACTGTTGTAAGTGTCAAGGTTACTATTAATGTTTCTGACATGGCACTCCTCCAGAGAGTTATTTTTTTCTAATGTCCAAGTAAAAATTTAAATGAAATACAATCTCCCTATTCCATAGAGCAATTAAATTTCCAAACTTTACTTGAAATGTCTTAGTCTTTTCTGGTTTCTCCCTCCGTCTTAGTAGTAATTCTACACCCCGATTGATATCAGGTTTGCTTTTATTTAGAGACTTTTTTTCTTCTTCCTGGTCTTCTGTCACGTTGATACCTCCATGCATCCTCTAATATACTATACAAATATGATTTTATTTTTCTTGCTTGAGGTTTAGGAATGTGACCATATGCCTCCCTCAATTGTTTATGATTGTTATCAGTACCTCCTTTAATATACTGTTCGAGTTCCAATACTTGATCAGATATTTCAGCAGCAGTGGAACTTTCTACAAAAGAATCTATCTCTGCCTTCCTAGTCTTACGATACTTAAGGTAATCATAGAACTTAAGTTGCATCTTACCCTCGAACGCATACTCAATAGCATGTTCGATCATATCATATACATTTTCAAAATCGTCTTTCATTAGACTAACTTTTTCTCCTTTAAATACTGAACAGTTTCTGTACATCCACCAAGGTTCTGATTGTCCCTTACCACTTGAGGAAAGGTAGATCCTTGACCAAACTGACCATAGAAACTTTGCTTATCAAAATCCTCACCTAGTTTATAAACTCGATGATTTAACTTTGCTAACTCTAACACCCGAACTACTTTTGTGCAATAAGGACATCCATCTTTGGAATAGACTGTAAAGTTATTCATTAATTTCTTTTGATTTGTTTTTAATAATGATTCTGTCATTCTTGTAATCAGGAACAAACTCTAAGACATCATCATTACCCCACATGAGTTCTTCATATAAAGAGTTGAGTCTATCCATATCTTCCCAAAGATCATTTACATGATGAGTTTCATCACCCCAATGATGTTCTTCTGGTTCTAGATCGCCGTGCATATGTTCTCCTTGAACAGTTTTTATTTAGTTTCCATAAAAAATGGAGGGGTTTTTAATCCCTCCATATCCTAACAAATATTCAGTTTTAAATCAAGCTTAACCTATTGAAGGTGCAATAAGTGCAACATCAGTAGCACCAGTAGATGCTAGGTCAAGTGGGAAGTTGTGTGCATTTCT
>VTLG01000789.1_pt1 | contig 31649 bp, 28 predicted proteins | sample 4694571 | NCBI WGS metagenome assembly VTLG01 (sample SAMN12604809, study PRJNA352737) | marine metagenome | biome: ENVO:00000447; feature: ENVO:00000209|ENVO:00000569|ENVO:01000036; material: ENVO:00002151; isolation source: viral sequences binned using virsorter ...
AACTCAAATCAGTAGATAACTGGATAGATGGAAGTAATCATAAGAAAGGACTACCTTTGACAGGTAGCCCAGAACAACTTGACTTAACAAGTAAAGATGATAGAGAAGGAGAGGTGAATGATAATTTGAAGAAGTGTCCCTCACTTCTCAATTTCTTTGGTCAATGGAATAGTCTTGCAAAATGTCATGCGGTCAATATGAATAGTGGTAGTTTCTTTCGACTTCACAGAGATGCATATAAAACGACTCAACAACTGAGAATATTCATTCCTCTGAATAAAACTGAACTACATGAGTTTGCGTTTATATACGATAGAAATATAGTTGAACTAAAAGCTGGAAGAGCATACATGTTAAATACAAAGAAACAACACGGCTCATTTGCAATGGTTGATGACATATATCATATTCTGATGGGAATCTATGTCAATCCACATAACTTTAGAGTTGTGACTGACCTATTACCTAACTGTATTGATCACGGATGAAGATTTGTATTATTGGTGGCGGAACTGCTGGTTGGATGGCAGCTGCACACATTGAAAAACACATACCAGAATCAACAATCACCTTGATTGAGAGTCCTACAATACCAATCATTGGCGTGGGTGAATCATCACTGCCACAGCTCAGAAATTTTTTCAACGAATTAGGTATTGATGATGATACTTGGGTATCAGAGTGCAATGGATTAATTAAGAATGGGAATGAGAAAGTGTCGTGGAATGGTGGTGATGATAGATTTAAATTTACATTTTGGTATGATGCAAACGGTCTTGATGATTGGCTAGATGACTACCAAAAATATCATTTACCGAAGGAAAGTTTGAATGATAAATTTTATAGTGATAAAGGATGGCAAGGATATGCATATCACTTAGACGCTGAACTCATACCAACTCTTCTCAAAAAATATACGGAAAGAACAACTCATATAATCGATACTATTGAGGAACTACCAAAAGGATATGATTTATATCTTGATTGTACGGGATTCAAAAGAAAATTTGTACGAGATAGAAACTTTATAGATCTTACCAGTAGAGGTCATATTGTCAACAAAGCTTGGGTTCAGTCATTTAAGTTGAATGAAAAACCATACAACTATACGGAATCTGTAGCACTTGATTATGGTTGGCAGTTCAATATTGATACAAGGGAGAAACGTGGTTGTGGTTATGTTTTTGCGTCACAGTTTTGTACTACAGATCAGGCTCTAAAATACTTCCAAGAATATAATTCAGACTATGAACCATATCAAGGAAGTGAACCTAGATTATTAGAATGGACTAGTGGTTTCTTGGACAATCCTTGGCAAGGCAACATTGTTGCACTTGGTCTTACCAGTGGATTTATAGAGCCACTCGAATCAAATGCATTGTATATGATACAGTATAGTATCACAAATTTAGTTAAAACTATAAAAAGAAATTATAATCCACAATCATATAATAAAGTCATGAAAAAATTATGGTTACACAATAGTGACTTCTTACTTCATCTCTATAAACTCAGTCCAAGAAATGATACCGATTTTTGGAGATACTATCAAAAAGATAATACAGATCTAACTTTATGGCAAAATTATATTAAACACAACAATAAGTGGATATCTTTATATCCTAGTTCTATGTGGGCTAATGTAGCAGTATTATACGACGAGTTTAGTAAAAAGTCCCAATACACCACCGTTTAATGTAACGGCATACTCTTTTCCTGATGTCAGTTTAGAATAGTCAAACTTTTGAAGAGCAGTACTGTTTACAGTTGGAGTTCCATCTAGACAAATTAAATAACTGTTTGAATTATCACAAGTAAATGTACTGGTAACTAGAGAACCACTCCAATCTTGAGATTTATCTGTAGAGTTAAAGATGAGAATATCACAACTATCACTAGCCTCTATGATTAGAGATTTACTTAGATAACTTTTCGTGGAAGTTAAAGATCCCTTAGTAAGATTAATTAACGTATTTTCAAAAGCGACACCCAATTTAGGTGAACCACTGTAAAGATAATAAAATAAACCTTTATTCTCATCAGCTGGATGCACTCCTACCCATCCCTTATCTACTTTAATGTTACATAGAGCAAAATCATCTAACAAGATGTAAGAAGCTTCAGAATTAAAATTATTATTATTCATAGTTCCACCTTTCTTAAAGGTAATGTTGTTTTAAATTGAGAATCAACATCTCCTTGAATTACTTTGTTAACCAAATCATCCATAGAAAATGATCCAGAGACACTTGTTGGATTATTGGCGCTAAGTATAGATAGTTTTTCATCTGCGTTTTGAATTCTAATTTGACCACTTCTTCTCATCAAATTTTTCGCAAAAGTTTCAATAGAGCTTAAATCATAATTACTATAATCAACCTTTAAAGATATACAATCATCTATAGATGTTTGTGAATGTAATCTATTAAATTTAACTGAAATACTTTTTGTATCTGCTGAATGACTAACTATTTTAAAAATACCTTTCATTTTAAATACACGACCTAGCACTTGTATTTATATGTAATGTCATTCATCCTTTTTGAAGTTAATAGATAATGAAATTCTAAACTTATCTGACATATTCCTAGTCACAAAATGATCTAGATAGCCAGGAAATATGTAATAAACTCCTCTTTCGGGATTAAATTTAGATTTATATGCACTATTATTATATTGATTGAGTTTAGGTAAGAAAACTATACTGCCAGATCCTTCAGGCACCTCCACATATATTACTGCAGAAACATAAGAATCATAATGATTATGCATATTTGTACTCATATTTTTCTCGTGTATATGTCCCCAGTAATTTAAAGGAATTATTTTCTCTCCAGTTGCAGCTTGAAAATCAATCTGTATCTGTTCTATAATATTATCTAATATCTCATTGGGTGGGCATATGGAATCCTCAGAAAATGTACTCTCTATCTCACATTCAAATTTGTTATGATAATTATCTAAAAGAATTTTTGATAAAGAATCTAAATCAGCATCCACTCTACCTTTTAATAAATCAATTCTAGCTAAGTTTATTAAGTCTACATTTCTATCCGTCATTCTTGCATGTATCCCCAAGAAGTTATAAGATATTTGTGTCCTCCTATGGGTGGATTACCTCTATGAGTATGTGTAAATCCAGCAGGGAATATCAAAACATCTCCAGCAACAGCCTCCTCTCTTCGGTTTTGATATAAAAACTCAGTCTCTCCACCTTCAAAATCATCATTAACATATAACTGAACAACAAAAGTTCGGTGTGTATTTACAATGCCACCAGTTTCAAAATGCCACGCATGAAAACCACCACCTACTGGTATTTTCTTTATCTTTATGTCATATAATAAAAATTTATATCCATTTAATACACTAAAAGCCTGTAGATATTCATCAACACATGGTTTAAATTTTGGTAATATTAATTCGGATATTTTACAAGTGGCTTTCTCATCTATTTCCCAGTCATGAGCTACATTTATGGTGGCATTATCTGTAGTATGTAAAGATGTTTTGTCATGAAACATTAAACTGTGTTTCTCAAAGTGATCAATATGAGATATGATCTCGTTACAATCTTCGGGTGTAAATGCACCACAGTAACGTCTTATTAAATCAGATTCAATCGCCATCAGATCTTTCTTTCGCAGTTTTCCAGAAATAATTTTCTTCTGACCCTAATCCATCACGGTCATGGCCATTTTCAACTTGATAATAGATTGTTGATACCTTAAAATCAGGATCTTTTGGTTTCTCTGGTGTCAAACTATTATCATATATTCTCATTCTATTATTAGGATACAACGCAAACTGCCCATTGTCAAGTTCGATGAGATTATGTGACTTGTGTTCTGGTGGTTGTTCACTTGTAGAGTAATCTATTGCGTCTACGTCTTGATGATAGTTATCTAATGTGCAAATATATGTTCCTGTCTGATTACCAAAGTCTCTCGTCATAATCTCATAGTGCATTGAACCCACAAATTGTTTCTGTACAGCTACAACTCCATAGTCCATGCAGTTCCAGAACTGCAGATTATGTAATGTCATATCTGGATCTGGTAGCTCAGGTGATGATACAAAAGCACTGATAGGTAACTTATCATACATCGCTGCATAGTCAGGCAAATATGTTTCAAAATAAAAGGCACGGCCTGGAATTGATTTTGCAGATACCCAATACCCCTCTACAAATTCTCCATGTCCACTCTTATGATCTGTCAAATACTCTTTCCGTACCCACACATGATAAGAGGGCAAATTACAAATTAATGCTGGCATACTATAATTTTTTTAGATATTTATGATGGTTTTGGATACTTATCTTTTATAGCTTTTATCTCTGCCTTCCAAGCGTCTACACCACCATGATAGATTTTATCTAACTGTTCTTCCAATGGCGGATACTCTAGTTTACGATTTTGTCTAGCTATTTTCGTTTCCCTTATTTTTTTTCTTTCGTCAGATTCTGATTTGACTAATGCACCATCAGAAATTTTACAGTCAAAGAAAATATCCTCATCTGTCATATCTGACTCTAAATCAATAACAGAGTCATAATCTATTTGAGATTCATAATTACTTTGATTGGGAAGATCACTTTCAGTTAGAATCCCAGTAATAAATCCAGTTGATTTGTAGTAAATTTTGTATTTCATAATTGATAGATTTTAAACGTCTATGAGTTTATAAAAATAATAATCACAATTACTACCACCATAACTAAAATTGTTAGGTGTGTATGTGATTTTACCGCTTGTATGAGCAGGGCCGTTATCAAAATGCATTTTTATTGTAACTGGTGGATTTGATCCAGAATTATGATGACCCATGTGAGTTACTGGAACAGTAACAGTCTCAGCATCATTACCAGATCCTGAATGTATATAGAAGGTACTGCTGACAATACGAACAGACCAGAGTTTGCCTCCAGTTTGTGATTGTTCAAAAGATCTCAAGACTAAAATATAAACCCCTGCATCAGCAATTTGATTAGTAGTAATAATTGTAGTTTCAACACCACTATTCGCAGTCGGTAGTGTACCTTGTAACTTCAAATAGATATCGAATCCGTTACTGGTAGAACTACTATAACCACCAGCTGGAAGATAATTATATGATTTCAATGCACCAGAAGCTCCAGCAATTACCCATTTTTCTGAGGGAGTAGCACCTGTTGCAAATACTATATCACGATCTACATTTGACCTTGATTGTAGAATCAGAGTACCAGCTGGTATGTCACCACTCGCACCTGAACCAGAGAAGATATAACATGAATTCTGATTGGACATTAAGGAGGTTCTTCCATCCATTCCAAAACAAACCATTCCATCATCTGGATGAATAGATACGGTGTTGGATGAATAAGGTGATCCTGATGATCCAAAAGTGGTAATTGCGTCTGGTCTAATACGCATCCTCTCATAAGTTTGATGTATATCACTAGTGGCTTCTTTATGTGTGTAAAATCTTAGATCAGTTCCCCAGTTACTTGCGTTTCCTCTTCCACCACCAATAGCTGATTTTAGAGATCCATGATCAAATACCATCACTGCTATCCGATCTGCAGTATTTCCAGTTTCCATCAAATGTAATACTGCACCATCACTACCTGTTCCATCTAAATTAAGTGTTGAACCTGATGCATCAACATATCTTCCTCCAACTTGTAATTCAGCATTTAAATTAGCACTAGTACGACTCACCAAAAGTCTGCCAGCTGAGTCAATCTGAACTCTTTCACCCATAGAACTTCCATTATGAGTATAGAATTTTAGTGGAGCACTACTATGAGGTGCTTTAATAAAGAACTCACTACCTGAAACTCCTAATATACCTTTCTGGCTTCCTCCTTCATCATATAAATTAACCTCTACTCCATTAGTATTACTTCCAGATACCATCAATCTATTGGTATTTTCTGTTGCTTTTAATTGAAATAATGCACCAGATATATCACCTTGCACTGTGAGCATCGCATTAAATGTATTTGATCCACCGATTGATGTTGCAGCACTACCACCAGCAATCAAAATTCTAGGAGAATTACCAGTACAAAGTGCTAAATTATAAGAAGTATCAGCGGAAATGATACGATACTGATCTGCACCAGCATCAGTTCTCATCTGAATCATTCTGTCATTACCACTACTATCTTTACCTAGTGCTTGAATTAAAGCATCACCATCATTTGCAGTTGCTTCAGTTCTTAATATGGTTGCAGAAGTATTTGTGAGTTGAAATTGAACGGATGGGTTGCTATTATTGATACCAATATTACCATTTGCTAAAATTGTTAAAAGATGAGTCCATGATATAGTTCCAGTTCCAGCTGCAGCATTTCTAAAGTAAACATTACCATCATCAGTACCAATACTTGTCGCATGATCATTATTAACTCGTACCCACTGTCCACTTGAATTAAGATATGCATTATTTTGCATACCAGCAAATCCACCAGCAGAATTTTGAGCATTTAATATTAAATTATTGTTTATACTAAAATTTCTAAATGCAGAAGTATATGGAGAACTTAAAGCAGTGGAGTTTATATGTACATCACCACCTGATGTGAGACGCATTACCTCATTATTTGATCCACCAGTATCAAATGCCATGTAACCAGCTTCAAAGTTTCTTATTCTACAATTTGGATTTGTTTCTGTATCAATAAGAATTTCAAAACCATCAGTTGCACTAACTCCACTGGAGTTATTTGTCATGTGGAATCGCTGTTGTGCGGCTCCAGCATGGAGATGAAAAACTCTTCCTGATTGTGTTGTGGGAGTTACACCATTAGTTCCGAAATCGCCACTTGATGTGATGACCATATGTGGAGAATTTCCACCAACATTAGCAGATGCACTAAAGAATAATGATGTTGCATTTGCTGCCTCATCACTATCTCCAACACCTATAACACCTCTTCTTGTTCCACCACTCGTAAATATAAGTGCCTTTCTTCTATTATCATCTGCTTGTATTTCAATATAAGCATTATTATTACCAGCATCTGCATCAAGTCTTAAATATTCTCTTGCACCAGTAAGTTCAATATGAAGTGCAGCATCTGAATCGACAGTAGGATTATTACCCAATGATACTTGACCACTTGAGTTGATGCGAAGTCTTTCTATTAAACTATTAGCAGAAGATGTAAAGAATGCTAAATGTCCATCATCTTTATTTGTTGTATCAGAACCAGCTATACCTCTTATCTGGGCAACAAATTTACTGTTCCACTGCCAGTTTATATTTGCAAGAGTTTGGCCTGCACTTCCTCTATTTGCATTAAATATTATCTGTCTTGCAGCATCATTTGGTGTAGTAAATCCAAAATATCCATCACCACCAACAGTTAATCTATGGCCTGGATTTGATTCATTAATACCTAATCCTGTAGTTGTAAGATACATTGACTCACCGAGTCTTAATGTATCAGAACCACTAATATATCCACCTATAATCTTTGCTTGTGCTCCACTGTTTATAATACCTCTATGATATCCACCATTCACTATAGTTGTAGCATTAGAAAATGTTGTGATACCAGAAACTATAAGGCCATCAGTATCAGTTGTTCCAATGACCTCTGCGCCGTAATCTTTGGTCTGAAACCTGTTGTTATTATCGAAGTTAAGTGATACTGCTCCGTTTTTTGTCAACGTAGCATATGTTTCACTACCTCCGTCTGATTGTAGACGAAGATCGTCAGTTCTAAGATATATACCTGAAGTGTCTTGTAGAATTAAAAGACCTGTTGTATTTTGTAAAAAGCTATGACTACCATCATGAGATATTTGTAGATCCGCACTATTTCCTAGAGCAATTTTTGCATTATCAGGTAAACTTAATTTCTGGCCAGGTATTGTACTTCCAATTCCAACACGATCATTGGCAATATCTACGAATATATTTCCGTGTGATGCTAAATCTCCAGTAACTCTTGATCTATTCATTCTTTCTAGATTATTACCCTATATGTTATTTAGTTATGATACACCTGTTTGATCGGTAGCACCAACAATAGAACCATTATTACTCAGCGAAAATGAAATACTTCCACTCGCTTTGCGTATTGCAGAACCTTGATTAGCACCAGCTCCAGCGCCGTGTTGAGCACCACCACCAGAGTCTGCAGCCTCTCCTTGACCACCACCTTCTCCACCAGAAGCACCAAACGCTTGATTGGAGGCATTTCCTCCTCCACCACCTTCACCAGCTTCACTTATATCTCCAGCGGTTCCATCATGACCATTAGTTTGACCCCCTCTACCACGATCACCACCAGCGCCGCCAGGATAGCCTTGGCCGCCACCGCCGCCTCCACCACAAGCTCTTCTATCTGCATTTTTATCTTCTTGTCTTCCACAACCTCCTCCGCCGCCTCCACCGAAGCCGCATCTAATTAGTCCACCACTTGCAACATTGACTTGAGCGTTGAAATCGATACCCAATGCTGAAGCACCATCCATACCTCGATTACCAGCGTCCAAATCATTCCCTCCTTCTCCCCCATCTCCACCAGCACCATATATTGCTCCCTCTCCACCAACATCTACATGTAAATCTGTTCCATTATTCCAAGTCCCAGTTCTTAATGCACAAACATTCACACCTCCTCTCTTTCCACCTATATTCTGATTTACATGAATACGAACTCGATGTCCTGATGTGTCACTTGGTTTAGATCTTAATCCACCAATTACTTTTACTCTTTCATTCTGAGTGTCATATCTACTTTTAGCGTTCATGGTGGCATCACCATTGGCTTCACGATTTAAATTTGCATTATCAGCATAATAATCAACCACAATATTCAATCTTTTATTTCTCATATTATCATATGATATTGCACCTGATTGTGGTATGCCATCACCTATTGCAAGATTTAATTCTCCACAAGTTTGACTGACACGATAAGATCCTAATGATACACTTCCTGATCCAGTTTCACCAAATTCATTTTTGATATCTTGGGCTGATATTGACCCTGATGGTGTTGTCATGGTTTTACTTTTTTAGTTCGTCGATTTCTGATTTAAGTTCTTTGATAGCCTCTATGAGAAGAGGTACAAGTTTTTCATATTGAACTGTCATGTAATCTGAATTTATGGGGGCTGGTTTAACAGCTTCTGGTAATACTTCTTTAACCTCTTGTGCGGATACACCAGAATATCTTTCACCATTTAGTTCGTATCCTAATGACCCTGCAAGTTCATTAAGTTCATATGTAAATCCATTTAATTTGAGTAGTTTTGCAACTGCATTTTCGATTGGTTTAATTTCAGTCTTAAGTCGAATATCAGAAGCAAACGCAGTAATGTTACCAGTAGCAGAGATTGCACCAGTAGCCATCTGAACAGAGTTATTACCAGTACCAGAGACTTGCAACGTAGTTCCGTCAAATGTCAAATTAGCTTCAGCAGTCGCAGTGCCATCACCATCAGATGTAATAATTCGATTATCTCCATCAGCTGATATTGAATTAATTGCAACCGTAACAGTTTTGAATGTATTGTCACCAGCAAGGAATGTACTACTATTCTTAGTTCCACTTCCAAGACGAGCAAGAGGAACAGTTCCTGAGCCAAGGTTTGATGCGTTTAATGCTTGAATCCCTGAACCATCAGAGGCTGATAAAGTTGATGCAGAGATATTTAATCCAGATAATGTAGCACTATTTGGATTGTATAGGAAATGACCATCATCAGTATCAATATATTGTCTCTGATATCCTGTTTGGTTAGTGTTTGTGAATGTTACTTGGAAGTTGGCGGCGGTATTACTTTCGTCAATATTAATATTGTCTGCCTGTGATGCAGTTCCTGTCATATTCATGGTATATGTACCATTCATTCTAGCATCAGGAACAGTTCCAGTTGATAGATTAGATGCGTTTAATGATGATAATCCTGAACCAGAACCACTAAATGTACCAGTTGTTAATGTATTACTACTTGGATTATATGTTAAGTCACCAGCACTATCAATATTAACAGTTTTAGCTGAACCATTTAATTCAGTAAATGTTATAAAATAATTTTGATTTGCACTAGCAGTTCCTATATCAACCGTGTCAGAACTTGCGGCGTTTCCTGTAATATCAGAGGTAATTGTAGCTGGCAATCTTGCATCATTGATAGTTCCAGAAGAAATATTAGATGCGTTCAGTGTTGTTATATTAGATCCTTCACCATATAAACTAACAGCATGTACCTCTTTCCATTTCTGTATGGTGCTTCCCAAATCACGATTGTTTCCTGTAGCGTCAGGTAGGAAATCAGTATCGACAGCAGAAAGAATTGATATCGTATCATTTGTAGCATCACCAATGTTAACGTGGCCATTTAATTGTGTCGTGCCACTAACTGTTAAATTACCAATTACTCCAGCGTTTCCATCAACATCTAATGTGTCAATGTGAGCAGTTCCATCAATGAATAGGTCTCTCCACTCTAATGTAGATGTACCTAAATCTCTTTGATTATCATTATTTGGAACTAAATTAGTATCAAATTTACCCAATGCACTAATTGAATCTGAAGATGCATTACCAAGATCTACATTTCCATTAAATATGGAATTACCAGTTACAGTCAGATTTCCTGTAACCCCTGCATTTTCATCGACATCTAATGTGTCAATGTGAGCAACACCATCTATGTGTAAATCATTAAATTCTAATGAAGCAGAACCTAAATCATATAAATCATCTGTTGATGGAATTATACTACTATCAAACCTACCTAATGCAGTGATTGTGTCAGAAGTTGCATTACCAAGATTGACCTCACCATTTGCGTTCAGTGTACCAGTCATATTGGTGACACCACCAATGTTTACAGTACCATCAACGTTAAGATCAGATTTAAAGTCAACATTACCAGAAACAGTAGAAAGTCCAGCAACTGTTGTGTTGGTAAAGTCTATACTACTTGGGAATGTTGCGACACCAACAACCTTCAACATGTCAACCTGTAGTTGTGCAGCATGGCCTGATCTGCTAGCAGCATCACTATCAAATCTATTACCATCCACAGTCTGGAATGTATGTGTACCAGCACCTTGAGATGTGAGGTCAATTGCAGCTCCAGATGTACCAGTTCTTAACTGGAATGAATTATCATCAACCTTGATTACACGATAAATTGTATGATCAACTAATCCACCAATTGCAGTTGATCCAGAAATATACTTAACCTTATCATTTGTAGTATATCCATGATTAGTAATCGTAACCTTATCAATACCAGATCCAGTATTTACAGCGGAAGCTGCTGCAGTGGTAGAAGCTTTATGTTGTATATAAACTCTACTTCCTTGTCCATGAAATGAACTGATTCCAGTTACACTCAATTCATTCGCTGTAATTCCAGCACCAGCAATAACTTGTTTACTAAAGGTTGTGACACCAGTTACATCTAAACTTCCTGTAGTCTTCAGTCTATCAATTTCTACATCCTCAAAGATAGTAGTACCTTGGAAAGTACTAATACCTGTCATCAATAACTTATCTGCAACAATCTGTCCTCTAACGTCTAATGCACCTCTAAAGTTTGCATTGACACCAGCACGATCCGCAGCTGTTGTTCCAATACCAAGTCTTCCATTATTATTCTCATCACCAAGAACCCATGTATCTAAATCTCTTTCGGTAGATACTAATCCAAATCTCTTCCAACCTTGTGGAGTGAACACCCATCCGATATACTTTCCAAATGATGGATCTGAAGTATAAACAATATCACCTACAGTTCCAGATCCTGTTGGAGTATCTGCAGAATATGTAATTGTTCTTGCAGGGGATAATCCACCAGTCAAGTCAATTGAGTGAAACTCAGCACCGTTTGTAGATGTGACAGTAAGTTTTTCTGTAATAGTTGTAGGAGCATTGACTCTTACGGTTGTGTTATTATTACCATCAACTGTGAGTCCTTCTCTTATAAATGCACTATCGAAGATAACATCTAATCTTCCACTTGTTGCATCAGAATCAGCAGAAGCAGATCCAGTTGTAGTTGGAACTGGAATATTGAATGTAGCCTCTGTACCATCCTGTGAGTTAACAACTTTGTTACCTATGTGGAAGTCACCAGCATCATTCACACCAGTGTAAACTACAGATCCACCATTATCAATGGTTGACTGTGCAAGGAATTTAGCCTCTCTTGTAAGTATCTTACTCTGTTTCTCTGGGAACGCAGTTGAATAGTTACCTGGCCCAAATCCAAGATATTCAAACGTATGACCAGATGCACGAAGAACAGATGCCCTTCTCTTCTCCACCGCCAAGATACGAATCTTTTTAGCTACAGAACTTGCGGCGTGACTATCTGCTCTCGATCCTAATTGACCTCTAAGAACAGTTGCTGCATTATTAGAGAAGTTAGATGAAACACGAATAACTTCTTCGTCTATCTGTATGTAATCTCCTTTATTAAATCCAGAAGAATTACTTAATGTTAGTGTGGTAGTAGTTGCATTTAATGTTGCATTATTCAGAGTTGTATGAATACCTACAGTTAATGGAATCTGTCTTTGATCTAATCTCTCACTTCCTTCTTGTATTACACCACCCTTTGCACCATACATGATAGGAAGAACTTGAGCCTTTCCACCAGTTGTTGTATATGTAGCTGGAGTGAATGGATCTACAAATTTGAATGAGAACTGAGTTGTACTGTTCTTCTCAAATACAATGTGTTCTCCATTATAAATTGTTTGTGCAGCACCTACAATCTTGAATGAGTTGTTAACACTCAATCCATGAGGTTCATCAGTTGTTACAGTTACAATACCTACACTCTTATCACTATAAACAATTGAGTTGATGTTTGGTGCATTACCAGCCAACATGAAGAATCCAGTATGGATACCAGCTGTTGTGACACTATGAACACCAACACTTGCAGTATAACCACTGTTATAACTTACACTTGTGGGTGTGACTGAAGTGATTGTATGGATACCATTGAACCCAGAATTATATCTATCCTCTGTTGATCCAACACCGATAATTTGAATTGCATCACCGATATTGTCATTGATTGTAGCTACAGTGATTTGTGCATTGTTACCACCAGCTCTAAGTGATAATGTATTACCTTTTGTATATCCAGAACCACCGTCAACTATCTCAACAGCAGTAACTTGACCACTTCCGTTGACTGTCGCATTACCAGTTGCACCATGACCACTACCACCTGTGAGGTGTACGTTGTATAAAGTTCCAGCAGAACCATAACCAGATCCACCAGCAGCTAAGGTAATAGATGTGATTGTGTTTAAGTTATGTTGTACATTACCAGTGTATATTGTAGTAATACCAGCGTTAGTTGAACCCTCTGCAAAGGTAACAGCAAAACCAACCCTGTGTCCTACAATAAAGTTATTAGAAAATTCCTTCGTTACACTATTTCTGAGATCGTTAGTAACAACTTTACCGATTGGCTCATTGATCGCAAAACTAGCTGCGTGTTCTGGATCCATTGTAAAGTTATCAGCATCAAATTGTGGATATAAATCAGTAATATTCTGATTAAATCTGTTTGCATCAAACTCATTTACAGTTGGTGAAATACTACTATCAACACATATTAAGTGATAGACACCATCTTGTCTCTGATAATCGTGAGCTTTTACTGTTTCTGAACGATATACAGTAAACGTATCTTTATGTTTCCATCTAGCAACTACAGGGAGATTGTTATCTCTTGCTGTATGTGCAGAATATGTGCCTGGATCTGTATCAACAAACTTTACTTCAAATCCTTTTGAACTTGTGATACCTACAACATCAGTTACAATATTATATCCACTATTAAGAGTTCCATTTGAGTTTGCACCACTCTTAACATTTCTAAGTTGTACCTGATCACCTGTAATTAAATTGTGTGGTTTCTCTGTAACAACGGTTGTAATACCAGTATTTGAGTCTCTATCAATACTTGCGAGAATACGAAGGTTTCTCTGAGCTGTTACATCAGGAATGTTATTTGTAAATTCAGAAGCACCAGCAACACCAACAGTATTAGATTCCTGTAAAGTATAGCCAGGAATTGGAGGTCTTGCATCTAATGATTCTTTTGGTATAACATATCTAAGTCTGTAAATCTTATCATTTAATGATCTTGTATCTTCTTTTCTCTTTATGAATGTCTTTCCTGTTCTTTCACCTATGACTTCAGAATTTGCAGCAACTTGTGTGAATAGAGTATTGCTACCACTTGCCTTTACATACCAGTTACCATTCTCATATTGAATTGGATGAGCTAAATCGCCTGGAGCCTTGTCACTTACTCTTGACTGAACCTTCAGAACTCCACCCTTATTGTTATTAATTGTAATAAAGTTTCCAGAACCACCTAACAATGCATCATTCTTACTTCTTGCAAGTTTGATTTGGTTTGCGTTTAATGTTTCATTAGTAGAAGCATTTGTGATTGCAAAATAAATTACGTTTGAATCAATACCATCTGGTAAATATCCACTATCAGATAAAACACGAATACTCTCCCCTGCATGTAACTTATGGTTTGTTCTTAATGTAAGTACACTTGATGCAATATTATTGATTACACCTGTGCGGCCTACTTCATACTCTTTAATTGATATATCACCCTCAGATCCGTCAGGATTTAACATTCTGATTGGTGTAGTTACTGTTCCAACACCAGCAACACTTACATGTAATAATTCATCACTCTTTGCACCAACTCTATAACCAGCAATAACATGTACAGGAGGTGTTGATGAATCAGTAAATCCATCTAGATATATCTTTGAAGGACTAGAACTACCAGCTGCAACAGTCTTAGTGACATTTATAGCTTCCCACTCAACTGATATATCCTGTTTGAATTGATTCTCTGGTGGAATGATGTGAGTAATATATCCTCTATTATCTTTCGCAAATGCAGCTGGTTTGAATCCTTTTGCATTTAAGGCAACCGCACCGAAGTTAGAGTTAGAGTTAGTGATTGACATGTCACCACCCTCTGAGGTGGTGAAGTGTTCAGAGAAACCAACAGCAAATATAGATACCGCCTGAATATATCCGTCGTTTGATGTCTTGATATGTGCGTTTTTATATGATGGTCTATAAATTGCATTACCATTTAGATACAATGGTTTTTCACTATCAGACGCAGTTTCATTTGTATCATACTGTCCTGATGTTTTATTATAAACTAAGAACGCATTATTATCTTTCTGTAGTCCGATACCAGTAAACTGAGACACAAGCATAGACTTGAATCCAGATGCCTTTGATCCATCAGCATGAAGACCACACATACCATACGCAGATCTCATTGAAACGTGGAATATGTATGGTGACGCACCCTGTACGTTGTCTGTATCAGCAACTACCACTTCATCTCCATCCAATGATGGCAGTCCATCAGCTGGTGTTGCAGATGCTAAATAACTGAATTGTTCGTTATTTGTTACAGAAGAAACAACAAAGTTACCATTATAGATGTCTGGGAACGTGTTAACACCAGCCACTCGAATCGGACTATCGACAACAAGCCCATGAGCTCCAGTTGTTTGTACTGTAATTACCTGATCTGGTGTTCCACCTGTACCAGCACGAATACTAGTGATACCAACATCTTCCGCCTTAACAGGGCCAACTATCTCAAACTCAGGAAGAGCTGGTTGCATATCTGTTGTGGTTGGGAAGTCACCAATTGCCCTACCAGAACTATCTCCAAAAGCCTGTTGAATCTTATGGAAATACATCTGAAGGTCAGTTGTGGTAGATGAAGTACCAACACCAACACCATTTACACCATCAGCGTATTCAAAACATGTAAGTTTATGATGTGAGAACTGTGGAGAGAATTTGCTTGTAGTATAGTTTTTGTAAACAGAACCTTGAGGATCACCATCAAAGAATGTCATCGCATAGAAATGACATGCACCTGTTAATCTGAATATAGCTGCTCTTGTGACTGATAAATCTGTAGGATCGGGAACAAACTTAGGTCTTATCTTTGTCTTTCTTACATCATAACCAGCTAATGATACACCACGAGGAACGATTACACCACCCTCTACTGAGTTATACTTAAAAAGTTCGTTTGTAGGATCTTCAAGATCGTAATTACTTGTCTCTGTTAATTGTGTTAAAGTCTGTGAGTTACCTAATCTGTCTCTGAATGAGGCGTTTCCACTCGCATTTACTACGTTAAATCCAGGCCTATTGTCAATTTCATGTGTGCCAGGATACAACATGATTGTTGTACGATCAAACTTATCATTATTTTGTCCAACTTGATATGAAAATCGAGAAGCTTCTAACAGAGCTCTCTGAATTGTTTTGAATGGTCTTGTTAAAGAATTTCCTTGGTTCTCAATACTATCTGTCGCATCCAAATCCGTTGGATTAACATATAAAACGTTTCCGTCAACATTCTTTAAGAAATTTTCTAGTCTACTTAGTGGCATTTTCGCTTATCCAGCTAACGAAATTATAATCTCCTAGTATTTAGACAACTTCTATCACCAAAAAGCGGGCGATGAGACTCGAACTCATGACAGGAGTTTGGAAAACTCGTATGTTACCACTACACCACGCCCGCACTATCCGAAACGACTGGATCTACGTAAATGATTTTAATATCTGAGTCTATGTCTAACACAACATGAACTATTTCCCAAATGTCCATAAACTGAGTTGCATTGTCAGAAAATAGTTCTTGCATCACACCTTCGTTACTTACGAGGAGGAATGATCTTCTACAAATGTCGATGATAACACTTGTTACGTATTCGGAGTCTTGTGAACAGAAATCGTCAGACATAAGAATTAAAATCTTAATATAATGGTATCATAACAATTACGAGTTGTCAACACCCCTACCATAATCATAACCAGAAATTGAGAATTGTTCAGAACTGCCTGGGTATGAGGAAGGATCTTCGCCTTCATACTCTACTACCAAGGGTTCTCCGTCTATTCTGGAAGCCCAAATGGAGTAAAAACAATGGATTGAACCGCTGGTACTGTTCATGACAGTTACCTTCTGGCCCCACTCAATGTTCTTTATATATAATTCTTGATAAGACCCGATTGGTGTCAAGGTTATACTAATACTTTCTGGATCTATAAGTCCCTTCCAATACTCAGGTAATTCAATAATATTAGAATTTTTTAACGTACCTCTTACATAAACTGCAGCCTCAGGCCCCTCTACACAAACATGTCTGAGTCTATGTCCTTTCTTGTTTGGATGTTTAATATCGAATCCTTTCCAACCTTGTACATTGATACTTCCTCGAAAAGTTGAAGAAACTGTACCACTAACATTAACACTACCATTAACTGTTTGATTACCTGTTTGAACAAGATTACCAGTATGAACAATATTACCTGTGATATTAATATTACCAATTACAGAATTAGTTGGAGCAGCTATTTGAAATCCAATCGCTGCAGAAGTTATCTGTATTCCTTTAACAGGGTGTATTATGTGTACAGCAGATAATGCTACTGGGCCTGACGTAGGAACTGATGGGCCTATGTCTAATACTCCCTTTGGTACAGGTGTCAGTGGAGCAACACCTATCTGAACTGGGCCATTTAATATGGAAAGTCCACCAAATAGTGATTTTTCATAAGGAAGTTTCTGTGGGTTTGCGATGCCAGCTGCAGTCTGACTACCTACAGTTAGTCTAGTTGCAGCAGTGTGATATACGTGAGCCATTATTGTGCCTTTAGTGCGTCTTTAAGTCCACTTAGTTTACCTAACAAAGTTGATGCAGCAAAATCAGCGGAAGAAGACATGTTGAGAAGACCAGCTACGATACCACCAGTAACTTTTGCAGATATTGTAAAGTCTTTTCTAGCAGTTAATCTCAAGTTAGATCCCACGATTCTAATATCAGGCCCATCCATAAAAACACTTTTATTAGCCTGCATATGAATATCGCCATCATTTGTATCTAAAGTTCCCTTTGCAACTAACTTAATGTTATCAGCTTTTAAAATTATATCACCATTATCACAATCTAAAACATAATCTCCATTGTAACATTTGATAAATTTGGCAGGAACCATCTCATCCTGAGCTGCATCTCTATTTCTTTCTATTAACTTTCCAAGTGTTTCTACTGATCTACCAGATACAGCTGTTTGTAAATTTTCTCTAACTGCTCCATCTTCATGAAATGCAATACAGTTACCAGCATTAGTTAAAAGACGATAACTAATATCCCCATATGGTGAATTTTGTCCTGCCTCTATCCGATAATGATTTTTAATATCAAGATCGTAATCTCTATCATTTTTATCTGCCATTATGTTATCCTATTTCTTGTTAATGGTTTATCAACACAATCAACCACAGAAATTATTTGTGTTGGATCAAGTGTCTCTGATACCTCACTAGGAGAGACAAAGTTTAAGACTGCTTTCAAATTAGCACCTCTTCCAGTCTCAGTATTTATGCGTATATCTGGAATGTTTGTAAATCCATTACCTTTATCTTTGACTTTTACTCCAACTATTCTACCACCCAGAACCACTGGTTGGAGATCAGCATTACCAGCTGTTATAGTATCTGTAGTATTATAACCAAATCCAGGCATATTAACAACAACACTTTCAATTTGTCCAGTCATTGGTTCACCCTCCACAGCCACACCAGATTCTAAGATACCAGAGGTTGTTATAATTCTATCAAAGTTAGAATTATATCCGTAGCCTGGAGCCTCTATTAATATTCCATCAATTCCACCATCATCAGGATTGATAATAGCTTTACCTCTAGCACCTTTTCCATCACCACACGCATCACGGAAAACAACATAAGGTGGTTTTTCCTGATATCCTAATCCACGATCAAGAATATTAGCACCAACTATTTCTGTAGTCTCCGCAACAATAGCGTTTACCACACCACCAACACCAGAACCACCAAAAATTTCTACTGTTGGTGGGCCACATCTTAAGATATTACTTTCACAACCTCCAACTAAACCAGCGACTACTGAGGGATCTCCGTCTGATTTTTTAAATATACTTGGTAAATTATCTCCGTCAAGGCCAAGAGAACTACTAATACCAGATATTCCCTTCATAATATTATTGACTTTATCTCTCTGTCCTTGACCAGGCCCAAGTCTGTTATCAAATCTACTAGGTAAAGGACATTTAAGATCATCACATGCAAGAAAATTATATAAAAGATTAGCACCTGCTAAAGCTTTTCCAATCAAAGAAGTAACAGATCCAAGAGCTCCACCTAGAGTTGCAGTTAAACTTGATAAAATAGGCCCAATTGTATTGTTAATACTACCTAATACATCATTAAGTAAAGTCCCTACCAACTGTTCTGCAGCACATAAAGGTACATTAACAATCTTACCAACTAATGCCTTTAAGAAATTGCCGATCATATTTTTTAATCCACTAATCACATTACCAAACAAACAATATATGTTATCCATCACCTTTCTCAAACCTTCACCAAAAGTTGGTTTTATCTCTTCTGGAATGAGTTTATTAGTAAATGCATTGATCTTCTCCTCTATTTCACCGAAAAGATAATCCCTCATATTGTTAATTGAACCTGTCATGATACCAGCAATCTTTCTGGATACTTCGTTAAGTTCTGATTGAAAGTTCACAACCATACCTGTGGCTGCATTTACATAGAAATCACCATACTGTTCAATACCAATCAACAATTCAGTGAAATCCTGTAACGCTCCAGTTATACCACCAACAAGATTGTCTCTTTTACAAGTAGTGGAATCAGATTTTGCATCTAACTGTTCTTCTGCAAACAAAGCTGCCCAACTTACTCCAGTGCCATTATTTGTTATGAATATATCCTCTAGTTTTTGATTCCTACCTGATAGATCAAAAAAATTATCACTATCATAAATTCCATACTTTTCTTCCCACTGTCTTAAAGCATTAAGATATTCTCCCTTACCATTACGATTAGGTGGAAAATCACTTGCTTTTGGTTTTGGTGGTATTTCAATGTTAGTTCCATATGTTGGTGAAAACTCGTACTTTGGAATTACTGAACCATCAAATACATTGACACCATTAAAAAGCTCAGGATCAAAATCGGCTCCGATCCTCCAATTATCCATGTCAGATTGTACATCATCTTTCGATGCTTTTATTGTTGGTCTTGAAGTCTGCCCACTTTTTAAATCAGTTGTTTCTCCATCAACACAGTGTTGACTTTTCATGAAGACATTAGTGATGACGGGTTTCTGTTCATCTTCACCATCTATCCAAAGACCCAATACACTTTCTCCACCTTCTAATTGATGACAGTTAGGAGCAGCCCCATATCCACTAGATATGAATGGATTACCCATAACACATGCAAAAGGTAAGTCGTTAGGATCATCTATTTGATCATGATACCCAACAACTCTAACCTTCACACGATTAGGATATACAACATTTTCTCCTTTTCTAGCTGCAGTTCCAAGATTAACATCATTCTTAAGTAATGTGTTTTCTGCCCAAGTCTCTCTAGGAGCAACTTGGCCTATCCACCAATTGATACCAGTAAAACTGTCAGAGCCTTCAAGAATTCCTGCCATTAGTCGTCATACACCAAACATTCTGGTTCGTCAGGATGCATATCACAAAATAGTTCGAGTGCATTAGGATCATGATGATCTCCAGCTTCGATCTCTTCTTTATGATGTTCTACATAAACTTCAAGTTCATGAAGTTCTTCCTTTGCATGTCTACGAGCTGCAGGGGAAATTGTAGGATCTTGAATTAGATTCTTGTCCTTTTCTATGTGATCTTCTATTGTTTTCATAATAGTACCTCCTTATACTATATTTATTTAAGCATCTCCAGGCGTGTCTCTTACAAGCCTAAGGTATGTATAACATTGTACACCATTTTCTTTTATATGTACAGCATGTCTTAAATCCTTAATAATATAGTAACCTGAGAACCACTTGTCTGTACCAGATGCACTTTGTATAAATTTTGCAGAAATTACATCACCAGCTTCTAACTCAACATTACATGGGACAGTAATAGTTACAGAACTAGACAATAAACTTTCATATCTCATTCTAGATTCAGTAATGGTTTTGTGTGGATCATACTCTCCATCACCATCACTGATAGTTCCATCAGTTCTCATAGTAAAATCTGCAACAACTTTTCTTATTGGAACTGAAGGAGTATCGTTGATATCAAAATCAAGATCCACTAATTCTTCATCTCCCAAATGAGATTGTTGTAGATTACTTTTTCTAAGAGGAACCACTGGACTGACTTTGAGAGTGTGTATGTTAAAATAACTTCTATTCTCACCGTATAATGAACGTTGCATTTGTCTTATTATATCCTGATCATATTCATGTCTTGGATTATAGATATTGAAGTTTGATTCATCAACAACGACATCATTCTGTCTATATTCAGGTACATCATCATTTTTTGATTCTGAAACTATAGTATCAATACTTTTAAATTTGAATCCACTTTTAGTCATCCAGAATAAAAATCCAACTCTATCAGTACTACCACCTTCTTCGGGCATTGATGCAGATACAGCTCTTCTTGCTAACCAATATATTCCTTTGAAAGGTCTCCAATAATTTCCATAGAATCCATCAGAATTTGCAGTTTCCTCTATATCCATATTATCTTCATCAACTTTAAGTTCATTTTTTAAGAAATTTTCCACATGAGAACTTGATTTTACTTTCGGATCATATCTTTTTACTAATCTATTCTGTTCATTTAAAATTGCAGCTGGTGGTACACATCTGATTGTAAAGATAGTGGCTGTTGATACGGTATCATCTATAAGAAAGGAATTTAAAACTAAATCATCAAATTGCAATTTTCCACTTTGATGTTCAACTTCAATAGATACTCTTTCTGTTCCACGTAATTTTAGATTGGCTAATGGACTCTCTATACTTGTGAATGTTACATCAAGGGTAAAAGTGGGTTCAAAAATGCTCTCATAGTAATCAAGAGACATTAAAGTTGTTATATCACCACCCAATACGGAACTCTTACCATCCTCCAATCCAGAGATGGTTAAGTTTCTTACAATGACGTTTTTGATATATGACATATTAAACTATAAAATCATCATCAACAATATAAATGTTGTTAATGGTGTTAGTATCTCTATTTAACGACGATAGATCCTTATTATTATTTAAAAGATTTCTATGATATTGAATGTCTTCTTCAAGTTTATTTAAATTTGTAAATTTTTTATTACCAGATCTTCCCCTATTTTTATTATTTTTTAAAGCTTCCAATATTGTATCTAAAGCATTTGATGATTTAGGAATATTTGATTTTGGAAAAGCAGCCGATTCTATATCTTTTATCTTCGCTATAGCGTCATCAATTAATGATATCTCAGCCTTTGTGTTACCAATCTGAGTTTTGTTGAGATTTTTACCCAATTTTTCAATTAATGAAATTCTTTTAGTGGTTAAATCAGCTATTCCATTGTCAATCAAAATTCTTAGTCCATCCTTATTACCTGTAGCTAACATGTTTTGTATTCCACTTACTTTCTTATTGTAATAAATTCTTGCAATATCAAGTTGTTTAGTTGAAAGTGGTATAGTTTTGGTCGATGTGAAATTCTTAATATTCAAATTAGAAAAATTAAATTTAGCCGCTTTTCGACTAGGATTAAATATATTAGGAAACAATGGAATAACGTTTGGATTCGTTACTGGTGGTTTGACATTTGGATTTGGAAATATAGGGATTTCAAATGGTTTATTTGGATTTGGTTTTGTCTTTGTTATTTTTTCTAAAAGTTTTGGGGGTATAAGTTTAAGAATACCAAGTCTTTTAAATATCAAGTTTATAATTTTACCACCATAAATTGTTAGAATTATATCTACAGCAAAATTTAATAATCTTTGTGGTATTTTTGCATCTGGTTTTGGTATGAGAGTGGTATCAATATCAAACTGACCTCTCCTTATTGATAGTTCTTCTAATCTATTTGTCTGTGAACTAGCATCACCACGTAGTATAGGAATACGTGGTATAGTCCTCATCAATCTTCTATTGAGTTCTCTTATCGTATCAATATCTTTCTTAAAAGATACATTCTTCTTTTTGAGTATATTTACAAGTTCTGCCGTTTTATTTCTTGTCACCACCAGTTTTAATCTGATAGATTCTACTTCTTCTGATGATTCTCCTACAGGAACATTAAAGGGATCTGCAGGCTGTAAATCTGTTATCGGATTAAATCTATCTGCCATTATCCAATACTCCTACTGAATGATTCCCAAATTGAAGGGCCAACTTCTGGAGAAAGTGTAACAATTTCAGTTTCCAAACCAGATCCAGCTACTTGTTGTCCAGCACCAGTCATATCTTCTCCTTTCTTTTTACTTCTTAAATCAAATATGTTTGTTCGTGGCATGTCTTCTAATGGTTTGTAATTGTCAGCCATTGACATCGAAATCAGTGAATTATCATTGAATGTAGGATTACTTTCAAAAGTATTATTTAATCCCAAATCCAATTTACGTTCTCGTTCTAATTCTTCTTCCGTTATTGGAGTAAAGAAACTAGCTTCTAAATTACTAGTATCAACATTTTTTAGAGCCTCTATAACATCACCAAAATCCTCTTTTTTGAATAGTCTTCCTTCTTTAGGTTTATTATGAGAACCTTTTTTAAAAGTACCATCTGATTGTAAAATATAGTATTTTCTATTTTTACCTCTATAGTAATCACCAACTGTAGGAGATTTTTTATTATTATTACTACTACTATTATCACTTGAGCCAGGTGGCCCTTCTTCTTTTTTATTATCTTCTTTTTTATTTTCTTCCCCACCATCTTCACCAAACAAATCCGAACCCATACCAAATAATTCAGCAGCTCCTATACCTATACCAAAAGCTGCACTCATACCTTTAGAAAGAGATTTTGCAGTTTCTTTAAATTGTTTTTGAGGTCTTGTTAAAAGATTGAATATGGATCTATCTGATCTAGTTTGTGATCTATCTTTTCCTTTTTCCGCCAAATCCTTACGCATATCCTCAATAATTTTATTTCTATAACCTTCATCCAACAATGCACCTTGAAGCATAGCTATTGATATGGCCTCAATATTTCTGTTTATCTTATCTATTTCCTTACGTACACCCTCATAGCTTGGATCAGAAATTCTTTCATTATCAATATTAGGTACTGGATTGCTTTGTGGCAATAATCCACTAAATCCAAAAGTCCTAATACCACTAAGAACACTTTCATTTTTTTCTACAATATCTGGTGCATCATCTAATTTGCGACTACGATCACCAAGAAAACTCAGAATACCATCTCTTCTGGTCTGTCCTGTTGTTTGATTTCTTCTGTTAAAGTTAAAAAAGTTACCCCTTGTCCTTGTGCGTGTATTTTGATTCTTATTATAATCATCCATCTCAAGGTCATAATCACTCTTAAAACCTTGTCCTCCAAACAAATTACCAAATCTATTACCAAGTAAACTATTAACACTCAATCCAAGAGAACTTGCTATTAAGGCTTTCCAAGCAAAGGCTGCTAATGCTGATGCGGTGAATATTGCCACTATCCTAACCCCTGTTGCTGTTGTTGTTTCATTTTCTCAGCGTCTAAGTAGTTTCTTAGTAAGTTTACATAAACATCCCTTTCCCAAGGCATCATGTTTTCGATCTCAGTTAAGCTATATTTATGGTATTGTATCAAGGAAAATGTCAATTCGTAGTATGACTCAGCTGTCATATGAGCCATACTTAACCGAAAAAACTTGCCAGTCCCTCCAATGTAACTGTAGATTTAACCTTAGTCTTTGGATTTTCAACCTCAATCTCATGATACAATCTAGGCATAGTATCAAAAAAGGTTTCAATTTCTTTGAATTGACTAGAATTTAATCTTTCAACAAAGTCTACAAGTTCCTTTTTAGTGCAATCCTTAGCTTCCCATGCTTCCTCTTCACTAAAGACCATATCTATACATGTCGATATGATTTCAAAAGATGTATCTTTATCTGGATCAAAGTTAAAATTATCATCAATGAATTGTTCTAATGATGGGTATTTTAATCTTAGAGTATAAGTATCATCGAGTTTGATATCTGGATTGTGATTGTCATCTTTTTTCACTTCTATCTCATCAATATATATTTTACTCTCAACCTTAGTTTCTCCATCATCAGGACAAGTAATAAGAAGGTCAATACTTTCACCCACAGATCTTGCACGTATATTCAAAAACAAATATTCAATATCAAATGTGGGTAGATCATCGATTTTGACACCTTTAGTCAATATACAATTTTTCAAAACATCTTTTATAGACCTAGAAATATCCTTCATACTGTTGCTTTCAATCGCAAGTATTAAGATTTTTTCTTCTTTAACTAAAAATGGTCTGTATTTAATTTTCTTTCCGTTTGATGGTAAAGTCAGTTCAAACGTAGGCGTAACAATGGTTGGTAATGGCATAATAATTCAGTCAGCGTTTTATTTAGTGTAGTTATAGAAGACCCCATAAATTATACCAACCTATCCCTGCATCATTCATTTTCTTCTGTTCCTCCTTTCCCCAATCACCATAATTTGTCCAAGGTAGATATTGACCAAGATAAAGGGTATCATTATCATCCTTTTTCTCATTTTTATCATTATTGGTTGGTTTAACAGTTGTAGTTGTATCGCCATATATTGTAGTATTATCATTATAATACTTACCCATCCAAGGATCAAATGAATCTGAATATCCCTTCCATCCAGATCTCATCATACCAACCGTCACAGTTTCCATCACATATCTTTCATATCTAAAAGTAACATTTAGTTTTAGTATTGATCCAGAATCATAGTTAACAGGAACAGGTGCAACGGATAATGGCCATGCTCTAACCATACAATAATATACAAACCCAATACCCCTCTCAAAATAATCTTTATTAAATTTAATTATACTTATACCACACTTATAATCTTTCGGATATCTTAAAGTCATTACTTGATTATCTGCTTTCCCATCAGTGTCACCATGAAGAGGGTTAATTAATTGCATCCAAGATTCAAAAAATTTAATTACTTTATATTCTCTGTCTACCATAAAAGTAAGAGTCACATCATCATATATTCTCTTGAAAGGCATTCTTTCTGTAATACCTTGTCTGTCACCAGAAACTTCCACATCTGCAAAGGATGATCCAGGCAAAACAGCGTCTGATACGTATAATCCCAAATCCTCATCTACAAATCTCCTAGTTATGCCTGCATCCGAAGCTGCATTATACACATTTAAGTTTGGTTCTATGAAAACCTGATACTTATTATCAAGAGCCACTGTTTGGAATCTTGATCTTATATCATTGATTGGATATTTTTTTGGTCTTCTTGTTGGTCTTCTTGGCATATCTCTAAATAGATATCAGCTAGTTATCGCTTTTATTTATGAGCTATAGTGGGAAGTATAGGCCTACCAACCCCAGAAAATACAAAGGAGATCCCAGAAACATCGTTTATAGGTCGTTATGGGAACGTAAATTCATGGTATATTGTGATTCTCACGATCATATTATTGAATGGGGTAGTGAAGAATTTTCAATACCATACAGAGATCCAGTCAGTGGCCGTAGGAGAAGATACTTTCCAGACTTCTATATCAAGTATGTTGATGGATCTAAGAACACTCGTCGTATGGTAATTGAAGTCAAACCAGCAAGACAATGTAAAGAACCAGTCACAAATCCATCAAAGAAAACTAAAACATGGATGAATGAGGTCTATACATGGGGTGTAAATCAGGCTAAATGGAAGGCTGCAAAAGACTTTTGTGATGACAGACTATGGGAATTTAAAATTTTCACCGAGAAGGAACTAGGTATTAAATGAGTATCGCTTCACAAATCATACAAGAAGCAGGCAAACGAAACCGCAGTCGTGACTGGTATCGTAGTATGTTGATGACTGCACTGGAAAATTATCAAGGTGCAGAATATGATGATCCTGGCGAGTTTGGTGAAGTATCTGGGCCAGTAGAGGTTGGTGAACTATATTTCTTTAACTATGTTGCAACTAAACCAGAGAAGTTAAAGTACTATGACCAGTTTCCTATGAGTTATGTGTTAGGTGTGTTCAAAGATGGATTTCTTGGAGCCAATCTACATTACCTAAATAATAAATTAAGAGAAGGAGTCGCAAAAAGCCTTCTAAATAGTGGCGACGGTGCAGTTGTACCCAGAAAGACAATACACAGGTATTATTTTAGTGGGATACAAGGTAATATTATGAGAATACCCGAATCGGAGATGGCAGAGGTGTCTTTATTACCTACATCAAAATTTATCAATAATGACGGTAACGATCTTCCAGCTTACAGAGTATGGAGGGAAAAGTAATGGCTGTAACACATAGTAGTAGATTAAGAAATTCAGAGGGTAAAAAGTATTACATATCTTTAGATGATACTTATGGTAATTCATCTTATAGTGTATATTCATTTACAAATAACACAGACTATGACAATAAAACAGGTACATTAATTTATACAGAACCTCTCAAAAAGATGAAAAAGGGATCAACTGATGATTTAGTAAATGATAATGCAACACTTATTGATGAATATGGTTCAATAGATTTTCTAGACACTGTTAGAGGTCTAGTGGTAAAAGCGGTGTTGGGGTAATATTATGTCTGATAACTTAGGAACTAATTTTAATGAAGAAGAAAAAAATAACCTGTTAGATTTCCCATCATTTAATCTTGAGGAAATTACAGGTGGTTTTAGTACTTCAGACTATCTTCCCGAAGGTACTTTTGATTTTGGAAATCCTTTAGGAGTTTTAGATTCAGATCAATTCAGTTTTGAAACTAATTACTTCAATACCACTGAAATAACTAAGGAAATAATCAATAAAGTTGAAGAAGAAAAGAAAAAAGAAGAAGCAGCTAAGGATCTTAGTCAAACTTACACAAATCCACTTAGAAAAATTGCTGGAGGGCGTGTTTTACAGTATCCTATAGATTTAAATACTGATCTACAAGACTACTTTGAAATTCAAATATTTAAGTATAGACCAGCTGGTAATTTGCCATCTATTACTAATAGTAATCAAATCGGAGCTGGAGAAGGTGGATATGGTGGTAATTCAAATCAAAGAGGAAATAGACAAAACTTCAGATTACAAGATTTACAATCAACAATACAATTACCGATGCCTCCTTCAATTAAAGACTTGAATCAGGTAGATTGGGGTAGTGGCGCAATGAGTGGTCTTGCGGCTTCTGTGATGGGCCCAGCAATTAAAGCATTACTAGGAGGAGGAGGTGATAGAGCAAGGTTTGAATCCGCAATGAATAACGAAGAAGTAGGTGGTATAAAAGGTTTTGCCAAACAACTTATGGCGTATACAAGTGGAACAAGAGAAGGTATTGCTGGTAGTGTAAGTGCTTTATTTCAAGGTCTTCAAGATAAACAGTTCAGAAGATATGAAATGGTTAATGCCATCGCTCAAGGTGTTGCAGCTTTGGGAATAAACATCGAAGTTGACCAAGCTATAACAAGAGTATCTGGTGCTGTTAGAAATCCTAACCTTGAATTATTGTTCAAATCTCCAACTTTAAGGAATTTTAGTTTTACCATTAGATTAACACCAAGAAGTTCAGACGAATCAAAAAGAATTCGTATGATAATCAGAGCATTGAAACAACACTCAGCTGCAAAGATAAATCCACAACTGTTTCAGAGTAGAACATCATCAGATGGTTCAAACTTCTTACTTGGAAGTCCAGATGTCTTTAAATTAAGGTATATAAAAGCTAAAACACAAAAAGATATTAAAGGTTTAAATAAATTTAAAACATGTGCATTAAACTCCATATCTGTTGACTATACAGGTGAAGTTGGTAGATTTGCTGCTTATGAGGAAGATAGTCAACCAGTTACAACAATCATATCACTATCCTTTACAGAATTAACACCAATATATGACTTTGATTATAAAGAGTTTACCGCAGACGACGATGTAGGTATGTAAAATGTCTAATTATTTCCGAAGATTACCAAATTTAGATTATCCTTCTCTTTTAAAAAATAGAGAAAGTAACACTGATTTTGTACAAACAAAAAATCTCTTTCGTAGAGCTAAAATAAGAGAAGATTTATTTGCAAATTTCATGCAATTTGACAAATATGAGATTATTGGTGATGAAAGACCAGATAATGTAGCCGAAAAAGTGTATGATAATCCTAATCTTGATTGGGTAGTATTAATGTCCAATAATATTATTGATATTAACAACGAATGGCCTTTACCTCAATTACAATTAAATTCATTCTTAAATAATAAGTACACTCCACAGGAATTAGTGAGTATTCATCATTATGAAACACTTGAACTCAGAGATAACAAAAACCAACTAATTTTACCAGCTGGCATAGTGGTTGATGAGAATTTTAACCTAGAATACTTATCTGGTGGTCAAGTAAAATCAACAAATAGTCTTATAGATGGGAGGCCAGTAAAAGCAGTGACTTTTTACGATTATGAAAATTCACTGAATGATAAAAAAAGGACTATTAACGTCCTTAAAACAGATTTCTTAGGAATATTCCTAAGAGACTTTGAGAAAATCATGAAATATGATAAATCCTCACAATATGTCAATCGTAAACTCAAAAAAACCGAAAATCCACGTATAAAGTAAAAAAACCCCTGGCCGTGATTTTGGCCAGGGATTTTTTTTCCGCTTTTTTTGGAAGCTAAAGCTATTTTTGGTGGCTCTACTCTTCAGCGAGTTTTTGGAAATAACTTAGTGCATCATCCTCATCTTCATCATGAGAGGCGGTGGCCACGGCCACGGTCTCTGTGGCTCTGTTTAGACCTTCACTTAGGTCTTCATATTGACCACGAGATGTATCTTCTTCAATAACAGCTGCAGGCTTAGACTTGTTACCAAGAACATAAGCAAGACGAGTCTTGAGATCATTATAAGATTTAAACTTATCACTTGATACTAACTCTTGAAGAGAGTATTCTTTCTTCCATAGAGCTTCTAGTGCTTCATCATCAGATAGAAGTGGACTTGGTGCAGCAAATTCTGAACTATCATAGTTCCAGAAACCAGCTACCTTCTTGATCTTGATCTTGAAGTCAGCACCTTGCCAGAAATCAAAAGGATTGATTGCATTTTCATCCTCAAACTCAGGTTGCATTGCTTCTTGGATCTTGTCAAATATTTTCTTACCAAACTTGTATAAGAAAACACCACCTTCATTCGATGGATTTGCTGGATCTTTTACAATGTATACGTTTGCGTAATATGATAATTTACGTTTCTGTTTACGTGCAATTTCTTTGTTTGCGTCTGAACCAGAGTTCCACAACTGTGAATTATGTTCAGATACTGGATCTTTTGAACCGAGAGTGGTCAAAGAGTTCTCCATATACCAACCGCCAGGGCCTTGAAATGCATGAGAATACATTTTCACCCAAGGAATATCTTCTCCCTCTGGTGCTGGTAAGAATCGAATAACAGCATAACCGTTACCTGATTTATCAACTTCTGGTTTCCAGAGACGTTCATCTCCACCAGATGTAGTATTCATTTTTTCGACTTCTCTAACCAATTTAGATGTTAGTGAGCCAAGCTTGGATTGTTTTTTTAAGTCTGAAAAAGACATTGGATTAATTCGGATTAAATTAGATTAGTTTTGATAGACCATCTGCCCCACCCTTTCGGATTGCATCTTAGGTCAAAAAAGGAGGGAGGTTGGATTCCTGTGTACCAACAAATAACGGGCATTACTACAGTAAGTAAATACGTTATTGCCTGAGACCCGATTGGTTGATCGGTTCTACCCTTGCGAGCAGCAGCACCACCTGTGTCTCATCACCTTAACCAGCGGTTGCCAGTAAGTTTATTCAGTCACTCCCATGTTGCGTCCAACATTAATAGTATAACAAATGAATTATAAGTTGTCAAGCTCGTTATTTTCAACGAACTCACGGAGATTTACAATAGTATCATGCATCATTTTAAAGAGTTCGCCTGCATCTACTTGTTGTTGTAGTCCTAGTAGACCCATAGAGTCTTCTATGTCCTGTTTCATCTCCTTCGCCTCAGGATCATCTGACAGAGAAAGTCGAGTGTACATATTGCACTGTTTCTCAAGTAATTCCTCTAGATCTTCAATATGTTCATACTGTTCATCAACACTTAAGTCAGGAAAAGTAATTGCATTTGATACAATTTTTTCCTGTAGTTCATGAATTTCTACGAGTGCAGCACGCACTTGGGCACTTTGTAAAAAGCTCATAACACTTTCTCTTTTAGAATTTTTTTATAACGAGGTACATCTATATTTAGGAAAGGCCCATACTTTTTAATTTTCATGGAAACCGAACCCCATATAGGATCTAGTATTTTTTTATCAAATTTCTCTACGTATCCCAACACCTTATCAAGAATCACAAGAGTCTCGATAGATATGTTTCCCTTCAAGTATTCTTTGAGGATTTTCGGATGTTGGCCACTAGTATGGAAGTAACTGTCGAAACTACTCCCTTTAAAGACTCGTTCAACTTCATCTCCGAATACGTAAGCGAGCGATTGATTTCTTTTTTGCCAGTTTTGGAAGTTGGTTTCTCCATTTTGAA
>VTLG01003539.1_pt1 | contig 31644 bp, 38 predicted proteins | sample 4694571 | NCBI WGS metagenome assembly VTLG01 (sample SAMN12604809, study PRJNA352737) | marine metagenome | biome: ENVO:00000447; feature: ENVO:00000209|ENVO:00000569|ENVO:01000036; material: ENVO:00002151; isolation source: viral sequences binned using virsorter ...
TAGATATTGCTGGGGGTACTGGAATTGATACATCGGGGTCAAGTAATACATTAACCGTAGCCATAGATAGTACTGTAGTTACATTAACTGGCGAACAGACATTAACCAGCAAGACGTTAACCCGTCCTGTTATGACTACTGGTACGGCTGGTGGTGCTGGAAATAGTGTGTTGATTGGTTATAATGCTGGTAGTAATGCTGGTTCTTCACACACATATAATGTTGGTATAGGCTATGAAGCCTTTTCCCAAATGGGTACTGCGACAAACCATTACAATGTTGGCATTGGTTATTATGCCTTACATGATGATGGTTCTAGCAACAATTTGAGCAATGTTGCCATAGGTAATAGTGCCTTAAAATTTGTAGATGGTGCTAGTTATAACATAGGAATTGGCTATCAATCGTTAATGGCTCCTAATAGCAGTAATCATCTTACAGGCGATTATAACATTGCCATTGGGCATGAGGCTGGTGAAGGAATTACATCTGGTAGTGGTAATATTCTTTTAGGTTATGAAGCCAATGCATCATCTGCGACAGCTACTAATGAGCTTGTAATTAAAACCTATGATGGTTCAAATGCTGTAACTTATCTGACGGGTTCAGCAAGTGGCACTACGGGAACTATCACCATTCCCGGTAACATTGTTTTTAATGGCACAATAAGTGGTACTGGTGTTGATACTGACCTAACTGGTGTGTCGGGAAGTGATGACACATTAGCTTCAGCCAAAGCCATTAAGACTTATGTTGATGATCAAAAAGCTGATATGCAGTTTGTTTTAGAAGATGGTGATGGCACAGAAGTACAGATTACTAAAGATAGTGAAGTTAAGTTTGTTGAGGGTGGTGGTCTTGATATAAACTGGACAGACACCTCTACCGGTTCAGATGGTGACCCTTATGATTTAACTTTTACTATTAATGCTGCACAAACTGGTATCACTTCTTTACTTGCTACGGATATTAAGATCGGTGAAGATGACCAGACGAAGATAGATTTTGAAACGGCTGATACGATTAACTTTTATGCAGGAAACGAAAAACAATTAGTTCTTACGGATGGAGCTTTAACTCCGGGAACTAATGCTATTGTTGATTTAGGTACAGATGCTCTAGAATTTAAAGATGCGTATTTTGATGGAACTGTGGAAGCAGATGCAATTACCATTGGCGGTACAGCAATAGGTTCTATTTATAGTGCAATAGCTGGTAGTTCTAGTATTGTTACAACAGGTGCGTTGGATAGTGGTTCTATTACATCTGGATTTGGAACTATAAACACAGGTTCTTCAGCTATTACAACTACAGGTGTCATCACAGGGGGGACATTAGAAGCCACTACAGATACAGCCGCGGGTGACAATGCTGCCATAGGTTATACAAGTGCAGAAGGTTTAATTCTCACAGGGCAAGGTTCGACTTCCGACATCACAGTTAAGAATGATGCAGATGCTACAGTATTTACAGTACCGACAGGCACAGATGATATATTGTTCCCAGACGATGCACAAATATTAGTAGGTAGTGGCTCAGATTTAGCAATTTATCATTCATCTAACAACTCTATAATTGCAGATAGCAGTAGTGGTAGTTTATTTCTTAGAGGTAGTGAAATAAGAATAGATGACCCTAATAGTGATGACTACATTGTTTGTACTCAAGATGGTTCGGTTGATATATATCATAATGGTTCTAAAAAGTTTGAAACTGTATCTGGTGGAGTAAAAGTTACTGGTGCATTAGAAACTACTGGTGATATAGAATTAGGACACGCATCTGACACAACAATAGCGAGGTCAAGTGCTGGGGTTGTTACAATTAATACTAACACAATTGCCACCGAAAATAATGTTGGAATGGATTTATTGGAGAGTGAAGATGCTTCCTCTGGCACTCCGGCAACCGTTGCTTTCACAAGCTTTAACTCAAGTAAATATACATCTTATATGTTTGTATTATCTGGCATCAAATCATCTTCAGATAACAAACAACTGCAAATTCGCATGGGTGCAAGTAGTGCTGATTCTGGTGAGAATTATAGGTGGTCAGCGAGGGGTATACGGACCGTCGAGTCTGGTGATTCTGGTGGTACGGCAAGTGACCAAGACTGGGAAGATAATGTTATTCAATGCAGCTATGGTGGGTTAGGAACAGCTAATGCTGGCGAAGTTTACCAAGCCGTCATTTATCTGTTTAATGCACATGATACAAATCACTATACTGCAATTTCGCTCACGGGCGTTCATGAAAATCGGCAAGCAAAATTTGGTCCTATCGCAGTAGGTGGAGCATGGACTGCGACGACAGATGTAGGCTATTTAGAATTTTTACTTTCTGGTAGCGATACGTTTTCGGACGGAATTTTTAAAATGTATGGGTTGAGATAACATGGCTACAAAATATAAGTTGTTAAAAGGCGAATTAGTTGCCTTCACCGACGCTGAAAAAACACAAGCTGAAACTGATGTTAAACGGTGGGATAACGATGCCACAAATAGAAAGAAACAGGAATTAAGAGATACTAGAGTACCTCTTTTAGAGGAAGCCGACCACAAAATAAATACCCTTGTAGACAATGGTGGTGATGCAACATCTTGGCGAACCTACAGGCAAGAACTTAGAGATATTACTAAGGCATCCGATTTAGATAACGTAACCTTTCCAGATAAGCCTAGTTAAAAATAAGGAGAATTATATGCCACATATTTATGACTTAAATCCCCATTTAGCCCCACCGGGCTGGGGGAAAAAGAAACAGGAACCCAAGAAAGAGGAACCTAAAAATAAGAAGAAGGACAAGTCTAAAAAGAAATGAAACCGAATTTGCATGAATTAGATAAAAGGCTAACTTCTTTTGAAACTGTTTCTATAGAGAGGTGGAAGGAAACGATTTTAAGAATTAAGAGATTGGAGCATATTTTAATCGGTACGGCTGGATCAACTATATTGTTGTTGGTGGGTGTACTGATGCGAGGTTCTTAAATGGACCCTGTATCTGCATTCGCTGTAGCTAGTTCGGCATACAAAATAATCTGCAAGGGTTTCGAAACGGGCAGATCGATAGATGCTATGACATCGGATTTGGGTCGCTGGATGGGAGCTATATCAGATGTTAAACACGCTCACACTATGGCTCAAAAGCCTAGTATTTTTAAGAAGGTGTTTGCTGGTTCATCAATAGAGAAAGAAGCACTCGATGCGTTTGCGTTTAAAAAGAAAGCTGAAGAGATGGAAGACCAACTTCGCACACACATAAATCTAGTTTACGGACCTAATTCTTGGAGTGAACTATTGAAGCTACAGGCGAAAATTAGGAAGGATCGGCAGAGAGAAATTTATGAAGTTCAAGAATTTAAACGGAAGGTTTTTAATATAGCTGGGATAATATTTTTATGCACCATAGTTGGTGCTGTAATAATGTGGCTGGCTTATATGTTTTATCTCAAAAAACATGGGAGTATATAATGAAGAAAAAGAAACTTACAAAGCAAACAAAGGACAAGGTTTTTCAACAGATTACTATAATGGATATTGTTCATTCTTTAAATCCGCCTAGAAAAAGACTTAGCTTTTTTGCTTGGCTGCATAGGTACATCTAATGACTAAGATGACACAGATTGTAGAGCAATGGTCTCATGCCATTGACAGCTTTAAGATTATCCCAAGGGCGTTAATCCTTCTTTATATGTATCTTACCTATAAAACTGTTTTTTGGTATATGGGTTTGGATGTACCAACTTTTGAGCAGAGTACCATGGTATCGGTTTTGACGAGTGCCAATGCTGTGGCAATGGGATTGTTTATGGGCAAGTCGAGTTGAAGTTGATATGGGTGTTGATGGTTTTCATTTCAGGGACAGTTCAGGAAAGTGTGTACTTCAATGATCTTAATACATGTTTGGAATATGCAGAACGGGTCCGTTCACAGAACTGGCATCAATCGCTTGCCGGGGACAAAGTTTGGGTCAAGGCTTATTGCATCCCTCAAAAAGTGGATGGCTAAAAAAGAAAATGAAATCCCTAAGTATTTAACTGGTAAGAAAAATGGAATTAGAAGTAAAAGTGTCATTGATAAGAATGAGGATTGAACGATTTAAAAAGAAGTTTGAGAAAGAATTAAGTGAAGAAACAGAAAAAGATAAGGCATTGTTTGTTTTTGATAAAGATCATCCCCATTTATTAAGGAAAGTAGAAGAAGTATGAGTAAACAAGGATTAAATATATCAGATGATAGCCACATTAATATACCATTAAGAAACTTAATTAGTATGATTGCTATTACGGGTCTTTCTGTATGGTTATATTTCGGATTAACTGAGCGACTTTCAATGCTTGAACACGAAATGCAAATGCTGATGATTGAAGTTGAAGAAAATGACACTTGGATAGATGAGTGGCAACCACCAGAAGCCATTAAAGAAAGTATTGTAAGAATGAGAGAAATTGAAATGCAACTTCAGTTATTGGAACAGAAAGTTACATTGTACACAGAAGATGTAATAGTTGAATAAAGTTATGGACTCCCTTAATTTTAAAATTTCATTAATAGGATTAAAAATTTAAAAGTGTTCTACAAGATACAAAATGGGAGTCCGCCAGATGAGGTGTAAAATATGTTAGGGAGTATTATTGGACCTATTTCAAGTTTAGCTGGAACTTGGTTGCAAGGTCGAGTAGACAAAGCTAAAGCAGAAACAGAAGTAAAGGTAGCAAGAGCCAAAGCCGAAGCAAAAGTTTTTGAGACTGAAGCAACATCTTCAATGTTAATGGAGCAGAATTTAACACAACAAATGGCAGGTAGTTGGAAAGATGAATTCTGGACCCTGCTTTTTGGGGCTATATTATTGGGATGCTTCCTGCCTTTTACACAGGAATATGTTAAGGAAGGGTTTATATTCCTTGATGAACATTGCCCTACTTGGTTTCAGAATTGTTTATATATAAGCATAGGGGCTAGTTTTGGGTATAGATTTGGCAAACAGGGATTGCAAATAATGAACCAGAAGAAAAAATGATCTCACCAGAAACAGAGCTTTTAATTATAACTTGGGTTACAGGTTTAGCCCTTTTAATTTTTAGGGAGTTGATATGAAAGGAAACTTTGAAAGAGCCTTGGCTATGGTTTTAAGGCATGAAGGTGGGTTTGTTAATCACCCTAATGACCCCGGGGGAATGACTAATAAGGGTATAACTAAAAAGGTTTATGATGCTTATATGGGTAAAGTTACTACTGAACAGGAAATGAAAGATATGCCCGATCATCATGTAGCTGAAATTTATAGGAAACAATATTGGGATCGTGTTAATGGTGATAAGCTGGCATCGGGATTGGACATATCGATCTTCGATTGGGCTGTTAATAGTGGCTGTGGTCGTGCTGTCAAGGCTTTACAAAAATGTGTCGGTGCTAAACAGGATGGTGGGTTAGGTCCATTGACATTATTGGCTGTTGGTGGGAAAGACCCTAAAGAATTGATAGAAATGATATCCGTTGAGAGGGAAACTTTTTACAGGAAGTTAAAAACCTTTAAACATTTTGGGAAGGGATGGCTCCGAAGAAATAAAGAAACCCGGAGCCACGCACTCGTTAACGCAGATGATTAAAGCAACTCCATTGCCCTAGTATAACCTTTTAATCTTCTTAACCTTCCTCTCTGTTCTAATGCAAAAAGCATTTTAGAAACGGAGTTAGAATATTTTCTTTTCTTGATAATCTGGTTACCGTTAATTTGACCGGACATCATTTCACGAATGGTCGGATAGACATTAAACTCTTTGTGAAACATTGCAATATAAGCTAATAAATCTGATTGATCCGGGGTTAATCCATAATTATCCTGTTTCTTTTTAGCCCAGTTCATTATCTTGCTCCCTTGCATCAACACTTAAAATCTTATTAAATTTTATTCGCTGCTCTTTAATTGTCTGCCGAAGGTAGTCTGGTAATTCATTATCTATAAATTCTTCATTAAGATTTTCTAGCTCTTTCATTTTGGTTCGCCTCTGAGCGTGTTCCATTTTATCATATTCAAAAATAGCCCTTAAAACCTTGTCATATTCCACAGCCCAGCTATCTACACTATCAAATTCCATATTTTTACCGTTGGTTAACTGCAATATGTATTTATTGGCGATAGGAAGGCTCTGAGAGATATGTTTTACTTCTTTACTATCAACCATAGTACTAGATGTATGTTCTGACCCTTGTACGGTCTTTATATGGCTTTGATTTTCAGCCGGATAATCTTGTGCCTCTTCAGCAGTAATAATTCCCTTGATAACATCCGGGAATGCATCACGAAGGCAATTTCCTCTGGCTCTCATCTGCAACATTCTCTCCGGGTACTGTGTCCACGGACCTTGTTTGCCCCATAAGCCGGCTCGCTTTGCCATTAGAACATTAAACTCACGCTTAATTAATTCGATACTGCCATCAATGTGCTTGCGTTTTAATACGCAGACAGCATTCATGGTTTCGTTTTCCCCTTCCATCTTTTCGTCAATGCCCATGCACCGGGGGTCTTTTCTAACTAGAGCTAGAAGAGCATCACCATATATCGATGGCTTGCCATTTATGACAGCTATGTTCTGTAAAGCTTGCATTGGTGCTAGACCAATTTCATATCCCCATTGCATTGCTATTAATGTATTAGTCGGGTTGCCTTGATATTGTTTCGGAACCATGCTTGAACTAGATATTTGTTTGGCAAACTCCATTGCCTCGCCTAAATTTGTAGGCTCTAGAATACTTACTTTACTCATCTTGATACTCCTCTGTTTGTTTTACTGAAAATGATATGCTTTCATATTCTTCTTTGGTTGGAATACTTTTTCTTTTAAATTTTTTAACTGTTGCACATTTGATCTGGTAGCATCCTACATGACCCAACTCTATGCCCATGGACTGCATACCTATCTCTATCTGATCTCTAATTTCGTCAGCTAGTTTTTTACTTTCCCTAGCCTCTGATGATTGTATCAAATAGTTACTACACAATACCTCAAAATCTATATTAGATTTTTTAGACATAAATGTAAGGTCCACACTTTCTTTTGAGGGTGCTATAAGTGCTGGGTAGCTACCATCTGTATCAACTAAATGCCAAAACTCTTTCACCTTTTGTTTAATTTTAGCTATGAGTTCTTCATCCTTTGGAACAGGATATATAATTGGTTCACCCATCTTCTGCGTAGCGACAGCAATAACTGCCCAATCTAACCCGGAGCAGATCATTTGATGATGTACTTGTATTATCCATTCCTCTTTTGGAACTCCCCTGTGGTTGTTATCTGTTTTTATTTCCATGATACCTTCAGGACCTTCAAAGGTATGTAGCTTGCCTGTGATAGGACAAGTTACATTAATGTAATTGTTTTGTTTAAATTTAAGAGAGATGATAGCATCTAAACTAGCACCCATCCTTAAATCTTCATCACGATAGGCAAACTTAGGAAAAGTTATTTTAGTTCCTAATATATCGCTAGCCCATGTGCCTGTGACAGCTTCATAACGGTTACCATATTCAGCCCTAGCTGAGTTAAAGTTACCGTTTATAACATCAATTCCATTAATGGCATTCTTAGTGTTTTGTAGGATTTTATCCCTAGTGGTAAATGCAGTACTTCCTAAAACGATAGCACCACATTCGCTTGCACCGAGTTCTTTCCCGGTAATAGTATACTTAGGCATATTATATGCCCCCGTAGAAGTAGTAACAGCTATCGTTCAAGACGCAGCCCAGCGTTAAAAGAATATAAGCTGAAAACAATGACATACCGAATGCAAAGGCATATAGGATGTATAGGAATGTTTGCTTAATTAGGTTGATTAGGTTAGTTTTTCTATCCTGTCTATTAAGTATATTAGAGATAGTATTAAAATTACTAATACTAAACATTATGCGACATCCGAGTTTACAGATATCCTTCAAGTGTAGATATACACTCATATTTTAGCTCCTTTCATTTTATTCCGAGTTTCAGACCAGTTTCGGCATTACATCTAGGGTGTATACAGGCTGATATTTTTTTATCCTGTAAATCTTTCATCCTCATTCAATGTACTACCGTCTTGTTCTTTCTCCAATCTTGTTCTCAATTTGTTATGTCCATCGATAGAGGTTAATCCATCTTCAGACCACTCTAGTTTTTCGCCCCCGGTGTAATGTCCTCTAGGATCATTCCATTGGCGATGTAGACGGTGATGGGCTAACATTATATGACTTTGAGCCATCATACACTTGTCTACATTGGAAGGCTCATTAAGTTTTAATGTCCTTTCCATCTCGTCAGCTAACTCCCTTAAAACTTTAACAGCCGTTCTTATTTGATCTATATGTACGCAAGGTATCGTTAAACGCTTGGTCATTTTGATTAGCCCTCGCCTTAATGCATAGATTGTTTTGTTGTGTTTAAGTGTGTTTCGCCTTCTCATATTATCACCTTATATTCAACGTAGTTTTAATATTTAGGAATTAATTTTTAAGTTTCAATATATTATTTATTTTTTTCCTCTTTTAATTAAGTTGGATACCGTTGAGGCATACCATTCGCCACCTTTAAATGATGGGATATCTCGCTTGGTTAGTATCCTAGCAACATCCCGGTAACTATTACCCTCTTCAATTAATGATTTAATTAATGGTAGGTTATCCCTCGCAAAGTCATCAGCATTTTTCTTCACGGTATCAGCACCTTTCTGACCAGCCTCTTGTAGCTTGTCATGGACACCAAGTTTCTGAATAATCTTACCGGCTTTAGATTTATAGTAGCCCTTTTCAGCGATCTCAGCCTTAATGCGATTAAATGATGCTGTTGTACGCTCCCTTATATTCTCACGCTCGATGTAGTTCATAGTCGCAAAGAAACCAACATTGGTATGATCCATCATTGGATTATCTACAACAATAAATTTAAACTTCTTTTTGTGGACCTCTTCTTCAAAGAACTTTGTTGTTTCCCACATCTTTCTAGAAAATCTCGACAGGCTATAAACAACCAATGTAGCTTTTTCTTTCCTACAATAATCTAAGGCTTGTTTTAATACTGGTCGTTTAGCAAACGGCAATGCCCCGGATACCCCCTCTTCCTTAAACCATGTAACCGTGTGATCACCACCGTTCAGATAGTCTTTTATTGTGTGTATCTGGTTTTCCACATCTTGCTTATCAGTAGACACACGCACAAGGGCAGCGAATTTGCCCCTGTGATGTGAGCCATGATCCTTTCTAAATACAGGCATACCACTCTCATAACTATGTTTTGCGTACACCATTAGTCTACCCCTTGTTCACTTTGGTTGTCAAAATATATATTGTGCGACATTATTTACTTTCTCCCTTTTTTCTTTTTCATTTCAGAAAGCATCCATTGTTGAGCCTTTCTTTCCCTAGAAAATATATTAACATCTGACATAAAACTATTTTGTTGAATACAACCATTGATTAATTCAAGCTCACATTTAGGGTCTTCACCAACTTCACCTTGACAAATGTTAATAATATTTTCTCCCGTTGAAGTATCTAAGTACACAACTAAGCCATTATCTAAATTTATGTATGCTGAATTTTTACTTCTTTTATCTATTTTCATCTTGTTCCCCTTTTTTTTAAATGTTCACCAAATTTTCACTTGATACTAACATAATACTCTTTATTGTAAAAAACAAGTGCTAAATGTTACATCTAGCGATAATAACGGTTAAGCTATTGAAATATCGAGCAAAAAAAGTGAAATTAGATGGTTATACATTCGATAGCCAAGCCGAAGCCAAGCATTATTGGCACACATTAAAGCCGATGCAAGAACGGGGTGAGATAAGCCATTTAGAAGTTCACCCAAGTTATTTAATAGAGATAGATGGAGTAAAGATATGCAAATATATAGCCGATTTCCGATACTTCTCCGGGCAATCGAGGATAGTCGAGGATGTGAAGGGGTTTCGGACAGCCGTTTACCGATTAAAGAAGAAACTGGTCGAAGCTATACATCCCGGTACGAAAATCTTAGAGATATCACCAAAAGTGTATCAATCAGAAAAGTGGTCATTGCCATCTCAAAAGTAACTGGCTGTCCAACGAATGAACTCTTAAACAAAAGACGAAGCCAGCTAGTCCAACCTTTTCGCACACTACTTTATTTAATTTGCCGTGAGTATTGCTGGCAACCTTACACCGAAATAGGCAACGCATTGAACCGTAATTATGCAACCATCATACAGGGTGCAAAAAGAGGCAAGCTGCTCATCAAGAAGAGCCGTAAAATGCGAAAAATTTATAATGAAATAATCAAGGAACTGGATGTTGCATGATGATGGAAGCATTAGTTTGCTTGGCTACAGCCATTTACTTTGAGGCTAGGTCCGAGCCAACCATTGGTCAGATAGCCGTAGGTCAAGTCATAATGACCAGAGTTGCCGATTATCGATACCCAGATAATATCTGTGAAGTTGTAACAGAAGGGTATTACTATTCATGGAACCCGAAAATACCCGTACCAGATAAATGCCAGTTCTCGTTCTGGTGTGATGGAAAATCAGAAGAAATAGAAGATCAAGAAGCATATTTATGGGCAGAAGATATTGCTTGGGGGTTAATAGAAGGACCATTAAACCATATTGATGTTACCGAAGGTGCGACACATTATCATGCTCATTATGTCCAGCCATCATGGACCGAGATGGTAACACGAACCGTTAGAATTGATGATCACATATTTTACAGATTGGAGTTGGAATGATGAAAAAAAATTTCACCTACATTTACAGAAAAAATATAAGGGAGAAAGAGTAATGACTAAATTTTCAGATGATTTTATTAAAAAAGTTCAAGACTACTATCATGCAGAAAAAAAGAAAAAGAAATTTCAAGGTGATAAAACATTCACTATAGATGATGTAGTTGAAAAATTTGGTATTTTACCTAATCAAGCCAAGAGGATACTGTATGTTAGACAAACTCAAAAATGAACTCGCCCTATGCCCATCGTGCAAGACAGCATTGACGTTAATGTCCATGCGAGTAATAGGTGATAGTATATCTATTTTACGCAAATGCAATGTCTGCAAAGCACATGTCACAGATACAATTGCGAAGGATAGTGTGAACAATGAAGATAAGTAAGCTGACACCCGATCCCTTGCGTGATCCACCAAAAGGACACGGGGAATATCAATGCCCCGGCCAAGTGATTATCATGCCGGCTAGATCATACGGTGATAAAAGGTTTAACAAGGCTAAACAGGCATTTAGAATACTGGCTATCTGTTGCAGCCATCAGAATGAGAAGCGAGGTAATACATTTTTTATTAATCATTCAACTATTGGTAAGATAGTCGGTACAGCCAGAAACCATGTAACAAACTATATGAATGACTTATGTGATTGGGGTTATTTAGAGAAGATACGCAAGGCAGACAACCGTAGACCATTAGGACATCAAGGCTGCGTGTATAGAGTTATTCTGGACCCATCCATCAGCTACGAGAAACAGTTGGCAGATACCACAGAGATAGATGATGACAAGGTACAGGAAACACTCAAGAAGGTCTATAAGCCTAAACATTACGAGCGTGACCTAACTGAGAAACAAGAGAAACTAACCTACGTTATCGCTAAAAAGTACGCCAAGGATAACCCAGACTATTCTTTTGAAAAGATATATAATGATGTTGCCCTTTGGATTTTAGGTGTCCAGACCGAAGAAACTTGGAAAGCCCTCGGTAATATGATGCAATCACCTCATAAGCTGGGATACTTCAATAAGCCCGAAGAAAAGACAAAGAAAGAAACAACAACAGACCTAACTAATGAAGAGTTAGTCTGGAAAGGTCGATTGAAAGATTGGAAGCCGGGTAAAATGTGGCCAACTTCATGGGGCAAACCACCAAACGATAAAGACCATGATATACCATTGAAGTACTATAATAAGTATTATAAAGGGTGTAACGATGACGGTAACACCTTAGATGCTAGGTGTAACAATGAACGTAACACCTTAGATCAAGATGTTACGATGAACGTAACACCTAACCCTAAAGATGTAACGGTGAATGTAACACTTAACAATAATAGTATATATAGTAATATATATAATAAGGAAATTTTAATAAATAGTATAATCAACAGTTACACGAATGTGGTGAAGCAGACTTATGGTTCGGATTGGCATGCTACTGAAAAGGATAAAGCAATCGCAGACAAGCTACTTCAGAAAGGTTATACTACTGAGCAGTTTAAAGAACTGGCTAGTAAGGTAGTTAGTCAAGCGTTGCAGTACAACAAGCAACCACCTAATACATTGCAGTATTTCCTAGATAGAGAGGCATCACTATGACCGGGGTGTACAAAGTCCAGATGTTCCTAGAGGCATCGGAACAGGGTGCTGAAAACGTAGAAATTATACGCATCTCACAGAAGGCACCTTATGCCCTCCCCCCCTTGCGTATATTAGAGGGAGGTCTCACAAAAATATTTTCCACAATTTCATTAAGGAGTTTTTATGATTATTTACAGTAAAAATCTTTTATTACCTATAACAAGGTATCCAAAAAAAATATCTACCAGATTATTTAATGCTCTAGTACATCCTATAAGTTACGGACCGTTTCATAAAAGTTATCAAGAAATTCTTGAAGAAGGTGATGATATGTATGTTGGTGATTTTGTTAGTGAACCTAAAGACTCTTTACTCCGTACACCTAATTTCGGTCTAAAATCATTCAATGAACTTAAACAGATGCTAAATTATTTTGGTCAAGATATTGGTCAATATTATTTAAAAGGTGAAGGGGGCAACAACAACCATGAGTTTGGACGTAATTGGAGACCAGATAATTTGCGGGAGTTGATAGATGCGAATTCTGATTTTTATTTAAAAGATTGGGTAGGATATCCAATAACACAAAGGAGAAAAGCAAATGGATAAAAAATATGACGTAGTACAATCACAAGGCACTTATCAGAAGGACGGTGTAGAAAAGACTAAATGGATGACCATAGGTGTCATGCTGGAGAAGGCTGACGGTAAACGCTCTATCAAGCTGAATGCCCTTCCCTTGCCCAATAAGGACGGTGATGTCTGGCTGCAATGCTTTGAGCCTAAAAAGGAACAGCCTTTTTAATGAAAAGAAAGTCTAAACTGCCGAAGATGAATGGACGGTTTTCTGGTGTTGGTGCAATCACGAAACGGTTGCGAGGTTCCAGCATTATTTATGATAACCGTGACCAGTTAGCTAATCAGCTATTAAGTTTGGCGAGTGCCAATATAACCGATGTATTAGAATGGAGTGATAACAATGTCAGTATCAAGGAAATTAAAGACATCCCGGAGAGGGCGTTACAGGCGATCAAGAAGATCAAGGTAACTCCGACACGCTCTGGAGATCAGATAGAAGTTGAAATGATTGATAAGGTAAGGGTTTTACAGATGCTATCCAAGAGTGCCGGGTTGCTGGACCAAGAAAAGGAAAGCGAAAAACCGGCTGTGGTGGATGTCACGATGGTCTTACCGGGGGAAAAGAATGAGTGAAGACATACCTTCGGGTTTAAAGCTGGACTTCTCCGGCTCCCCTACCTTGGCTGACTTTCTTAAAAGCAAAGCCTTTGTAAGAGGTATTATGGGTCCGGTAGGAAGTGGTAAGTCTTATGCCTGTTGTGCTGAGATATTTAGAAGAGCTGTGCAGCAGAAACCGTCACCGAGGGATGGCATACGTTATACCCGGTTTGCTGTGGTTAGGAACTCATATCCTATGTTGAGGACTACAACATTGAAGACTTGGCTTGAATTGCTACCGGAGCATATCTGGGGCAATGTTCGTCATGCTCCACCGATAACGCATCATCTGAAACTGCCCCCTCGAAAGAATGCCTCTGGTATTGATTGTGAGATTATTTTCTTGGCACTTGATGCTCCCAAGGATGTACGCAAATTACTATCTTTAGAACTCACCGGGGCGTTTGTTAATGAGGCGAAGGAACTGCCTAAAGCCGTTATCGATGGACTAACGCACCGTGTCGGCAGATATCCTACCAAGGCTGACGCATCTGCTAGTTGGCATGGGATAATAATGGACAGCAATCCGTGCGATGATGACCATTGGTGGTATCGCCTCGCAGAAAAAGAAACACCCAAAGGAAAGTTTAAATGGGAATTTTTTAACCAGCCCGGTGGTGTGATCGAGGCTAAGACCGATGATGTACCCGAAGAAATGCCCGAAGCCCAAGGATTTATTCAGCAAGCCAGTAAATGGTGGAAGGTCAATGATAAGGCTGAGAATATCGGCAATTTGCCCGAAGATTATTATTTGCAGTTATTGGGTGGAAAGAACCTTGATTGGATACGGTGCTATGCTGAAGGCAAATACACTTATGTACAGGAAGGTAGACCCGTCTGGTCCGAGTATGATGATACCACGATGTCGGCTGATCTTGAACCCGTTAAGGGTATTCCCATTAATATCGGCTTAGACTTTGGATTAACTCCGGCTGCGATCTTTGCCCAGAAGATGCCGAATGGCAGATGGCATATACTCCATGAACTGGTGACGTTTGACATTGGTCTGGAACGGTTCTGTTCTTATCTTAAAAGCGAACTGGAGATGCGATTTGCCGGATACGATACTTTTGTCTGGGGTGACCCAGCTGGTATGCAACGAGATCAGATATTCGAGACAACTGCGTTTTCCCATTTAAAAACCCATGGTATCATGGCTCAACCGACAGCGACTAATGATTTTAGGACTAGAAGAGAGGCTTGTGCGATACCGATGGGCAGATTGATAGATGGCAAACCCGGTTTTATGGTTAACCGTAAATGCCAGAGATTAAGAAAAAGCCTAGCTGGTGGCTATCATTTTAAGAGGGTTGCGATTGGAGCCGGACAAGAACGGTTTAAAGATACACCCAATAAAAATGAACACTCTCATGTCGGGGATGCTGTCGGTTACTGCCTTTTAGGTGGTGGTGAACACAGGCGAATGACCGTAAGGAATAGAACAAGGAAACAAACAACAACTGCCAAGGTGCTGGATTTCGATGTTTTCGCTTAATGAAATAAACCGTGTAACCCGGATGGACTATCCCCGTCACCAGATTGTACGTTGGCAACCCGATCATTATAAGCTGATTGATCTCAATAACCATGACAAAGAAACAATGAAGCATTTTGCCAATTACACAAAATATTTAACGGCATTTGCCTCTAGTGGAGATAGCTATACGGCTATCGGTGATGGAAAAATCTATGCAATGTTCGGATGTTTCCCGTTATGGTATGGAGTGTCCGAGGCTTGGCTCATTCCATCAAAGCATATAAAACGCAAAACTATCTCCATGCATCGTGCTGCATTGCTGTTTTTTGACCATTATGCCAAGAAAAAACACCTAAAAAGGTTACAGTTCACCGTACATTCAACCAATTTTCAAGCAGTACGTTGGGCAAAAAGATGTTACTTTAATGAAGAAGGTCGATTAAAAAATTATGGACCAGATGGAAAGGATCATTTTATGTTTGCGAGGTATTACTAATGGGTGGATTATTTTCAAAACCTAAAGCCCCAACACCAACACCATCTCCGGCTGTTGAGGAAACTGTAACGGCACAGGAACAAGCAGTCGAAGGTGAGGCACAAAGGCAAAAAACTATAACGGCTAAGAAAGTTGCGAAGAAAGGTAAGAAACGTGGCATGAATTTGCTGTTATCCTCTGCTGGGGCAAGACCCGATTATGCAGAACCCAATCTAAAACATGGGCTAAAACAGAAACTGGGTGGTGGAGTTCGTAATCCAAGGTATATCGGTTAATGGCTGACGAAGAAAAGGAAGAAGAGGAAGAGGTTATTCCACCAGAGCCTTATGTTGAAAGAGGGTCTAAGAAGTGGTTCAGAAATCCTAAATTTAGGGAGAGTGTGCATGAAGAAGAAAAAACAGGATAAAAAAAAGAAGAAGGGTAAATACTGATTATGGCTGAACTTTCTGTTAATGTCTTAAAAAAACGGTTTAAGAAATGTGAACTCCACAAAGATAACTGGCGAGCCATCTATGAAGAGGCTTATGAGTTTGCCTTGCCGATGCGTAACCTTTATGACGGGTATTATGAATCAGATGTTCCCGGGCAGAATAAAATGAAACGGGTTTTTGATTCAACGGCTATCCATTCAACGGCTCGATTTGCGAACCGTCTGCAATCATCCCTCTTCCCACCTCAACAGAACTGGTGCCGGTTAATGCCGGGTGAAGATATTCCCGATGAAAGAAAGATAGAGGCACAGCAAGCCCTCAATTTTTTTGGTGAAAGAATGTTCCAGCTAATGCGTGTATCGGGCTTTGATTTGGCGATGGGTGAGTTCCTACTTGATTTGGCGATTGGTACAAGCTGTATGCTGATACAGCCCGGTGATGAAAATACTCGAATACGCTATACGGCTGTTCCTAGTTTCCAAGTGTGTTTTGAAGAAGGTCCTAATGGGAATGCTGATACGGTTTATAGAAAACTGAAAAGACCGTTTAATGTATTGGAAAAAGAATTTCCCGATGCGAAAATACCCAAGGAATTAATTGACAAATACAAAGAAAATCCCACCGAAAAGGTTGAATTGCTTGAGGCAACCTACACCCGTGACGGGTACATTTACTATTGTATAGCAACAATGGAAGAAGATATTAAACTTGTAGCTCGAACATTGAAAAGTTTCCCGTGGGTGATCAGTCGCTATATGAAGGCGAGTAACGAAAGGTATGGAAGAGGTCCTGTACTCTATGCGTTGCCGGACATTAAAACCTTAAACAAGGTAACGGAACTGACATTGAAGAATGCCAGCATTTCTATCGGTGGGGTTTTTACGGCTGTTGATGATGGTGTATTGAACCCAGAAACAATATCGATTGTTCCGGGTGCTGTAATTGCTGTTTCGAGCAATGGGGGTCCAAGGGGTGCCAGCCTTGCACCGTTGCCTCGATCGGGGGATGTAAACTTATCTCAGTTAGTAGCGAATGATTTGAGAACCAATATTAAAAAGACTTTACTGGATGAAAGTTTAGCCCCCGAAAATATGTCTGCCAGATCGGCTACAGAAATAACTGCTAAATTAAGTGACCTATCTCAAAACTTGGGAAGTGCTTTTGGACGGATGATCAGCGAGTGTATGACACCGATTGTTAGAAGAACTCTGGAATTGATGGATGAAATGGGCATGATTGAACTGCCATTAAAGATCAACGGGCTGGAAGTACAGATTGTACCCACCTCACCTCTGGCAATGGCAAACAATATGGAAAAAGTTAACGATGTTATGAATTACCTACAGATATCCCAATCATTGGGTCCAGTAGGTCAGACATTGATTAAACAGGATAAACTGGGTGATTACATAGCTGATATGCTGTCGATCCCAGCAGAGTTACGGACAACACCCGAAGAGAGGGCAGTTATGCAAGAACAGATGTTGGCAACGGCTCAAGCTGTCGCTGAACAGCAAGGGGTTGATACTGCCCCTATTGAAGAGGTAATGACACAATGAGCAGCCAAGCTGATAAAATAAGATCGATTAACGATCCCGGATGGGATGGTGTTAATGCGAATGTACAATCTTTAAGGGTTAATAACTTTGATGCCCAGAAGGAAATCGATATTCAATATCATCGTTGTTTTAATACCAAGGAAGGCAAGAAGGTATTGGAGCATTTAAGGGGCATGACAATAGAACAGCCGGCTTGGATGCCGGGGGCTGATGCCTCTTATGGTTATTCAAGGGAAGGACAAAACAGTTTAGTGAGAGAAATAGAATTACGAATAAGGAGAGCCAATGAATTTACAAGCTGAAAACATTGAACCCGTAGAAGAAGTTAAAGAAGACAAAGGGTTACTAGGCAATGCTCAAACAGAACATGATGCAAAAAAGGATGAGCCTATAGGAGAGCCAGAAACTATTCCCCATCTGGCTGAAGATGTTAAGGAAAAGATTGCTGAAAAACCCGATTATGTTCCAGAGAAGTTCTGGGATAATGACAAAGGAAAAACAAGAGAAGAAGAAGTATTTAAATCTTTGAGTGAATTGGAAAAACAATTTTCACAAGGAAAACATAAAGCCCCGGAGAATTACGATGATAAAATCTTGGCTGATGCTGGCTATGATAAAGATGATGAAATTGTTGGAGCCTATACAAAATGGGCTAAAGACAATAAAATTTCCCAGAAAGCATTCGATGACCTTGCCGGATCAATCATCGGAATGGCTGGAGAAAGAGAACAAGAGGAAAAAATCAATTCAGAACGAGAGGTTGAAAAACTTGGACCCAATGCCAAAGAAATCATCTCCCAAAATCTTGAGTGGAAAGAAAGCCTCGAAAGGAAAGAAATCATTACGAAAGAAGAAAACGACTTATTAAATGAGTGGGGAGCCACGGCTCAAGGCAATTTGCTTATTAGAAAATTTAGGGGCATGATTAATGGCAAGGAAAGTCTACCGACTATTTCCAGTACCGATCTCCCCGAAAGTTTAGATGAGTTTAATTCTCGTATGCAAGAAGCTATGTCTGATGAAAGATATGGCAATGATGCAGCCTATACTCGAAAAATTGAATTAGAATATGAGAGAAGACATCCCGAAAAACAACAAGTTTAACATTATTTCCTCCCTGGAAACTCACTAGGGGCTGGTCTCATAATTTCCCTTTTTTACTACACCAGCCCCACTTTTTTTGTACAAAACCCAGATTAGAGGTTTACAAAAGATACCAGCTTGTGCTATGGGTTAATTGATCGATAACTCATTTCGAGCCGATCTGACATGATTAATTCATCGTTGCGTTAACGTATAACGTAGTCAGAAGGCTGGGATTTCCCAACAACCTTTAAGGCGAATGCTTTAAATTTTAACCAATGTAGGGAGATTTTAAAATATCTACAGGACTATCGACTGCATTTATACAACTTTTCGATGCTGAAGTAAAGCAAGCGTATCAAGCGACTGCTCAGCTAACAGGAATTTGTAGAATGCGAACAGGAGTAGTTGGCTCTACAGCCAATTTTCCTTCAATAGGTAAAGGACAGGCAACTGTTCGTACACCTCAAACTGACGTAGTGCCTCTGAATGTATCTACGGCAACTACGGCTGTAACATTAACTAATTATAATGCCTCTGAGTACAGCGATATTTTCGATCAGCAGAAGGTAAATTTTGATGAAAGGCGAGAACTGGCTCAAGTGGTTGGAAGTGCGATCGGTCGAAGACAAGACCAGATTTTACTTGATGCATTGCTTGCAGCGAGTGCTGGAACAACTGTAGCGAATACTGTGGTTACAAGTGGTTCAGCAGCAGCCTCAGACCTAAATGTTGGTAAAATACTAGCAGCTAAGAAAGCATTGGATGCTGCAAATGTTCCACCAACTGATCGTCACTTAATTATTCATGCAAATAGTTTAGCAAATTTGCTAGGTGATGAAAGGGCTGTATCGGCAGACTATGCCAATATTCGTGCCTTAGTAGCCGGTGAAATTAATACATTCGCTGGCATGGTTGTACATATGATTGGCGATAGGGACGAAGGCGGTTTAAATAAAGACGGTTCCAATGATCGTACCTGTTTTGCCTTGCATAAGCAAGCTGCTGCAATGGCTGTCGGCATCATGCCTTCTATTGAGGTCAACTACGTTCCAGAGAAAACTTCATTTCTGGTAACAGCTAAACTTGCTGCTGGAGCCGGTGTTGTAGATACTGCCGGGCTAGTAGATATTACATGTAGGGAGAGCTAAAATGGCATTTGCAAGGTCTGGATGGGGTCCATTAGGTGGTCAAGCGAAAGCTGGCACAACTCCACAACTTTTTGTTTACACTACAACAGATGCTCATACGGCTGTTGATTTTACTGGGTACTTTAATGATTTATCCGACACATTAAGGGTGGGTGATATGATTATAGTACACGGTGCAACGGGTGGTACTAGAACTGTAACGATGCATATCGTACTTTCTAATGCGAGTGGAGTCGTTGATGTGGGCGATGGTACCGTGATTGGTGCTGTCTCTGATAGTGACTAACAACTTCTAATGGGGGGGGATTTATTTCCCCCTTCATACATAAAGGAGAGTTTTTATGGCATCGGGCGATACTGATGTAAAAATCTGCAACAAGGCATTATTATTACTAGGCTCTTCAGCAATTACAAGTTTTTCAGACGGCACTCCTCAAGCGACTGCCTGTTCTACTTTATACCCAGATATTCAAAAAACAACGATGGGAATGTATCCTTGGTCATTTTCTGTAGCCAAGGCACAGCTTACCCGTCAGACAGCAACACCGAATAATGAATGGACTTATCAGTTTACGTTACCCAATGATATGTTGAATGGCGTTCCACGGGCTGTAAGGACATCGAGTAGTGCTGGGGCTAGTCTTTATAAGAATTGGGAGATTTCCCAAGCTGCCGATGGCACGGCTGTTTTAATGACCGAAAGTACAACGATCTACATAGATTATCAAAAGTCGGTTGGAGAAACTTTAATGCCTCATTACTTTGTCCAGTTACTGGGTTATCAAATGGCTTGGCATCTTGCTGAAGTGATTACGGACCAGACAACCAAATCTCAGTATTGGAGAGAGGTGGCTTTAGGTACAGCAAATGAGAATTTCCGAGGTGGTTATTTTCGTCAAGCAGCGAATATGGATGCTGGGGGGCAAACACCGTCTGTTGTTGGCGATTATCTGTTAACGGATGTTCGTGGATGAGCCGACTACAACAGTATCAAGCAAGTTTTTCACATGGTGAAATCGATCCCTTATTGCGTGGTCGTGTTGATATTGAGCAGTATTATAGTTCGGTAGCCCAAGCTAAGAATGTAATCTTTGAGCCTCAAGGGGGCTTTAGCCGTAGACCGGGATTAAAGTTTATGCATGATGCTACAGCGAATGTAGGTGTTACTGATAGCATACGATTAATTCCATTTGAATATTCGACAGGGCAAACTTATATAATTATGGTTTGTTTACAAAGTTCAAGTAATTTACGATTTCTTATTTTTAAAGACGGGGCTCTTCAAAGCAATCTAAACGGTTCGGGTAATGCTCATATAGATTTGTCTATGTCATCTAACTATTACTCCTATCCAACGGATTTAAGAGAAATTAATTATACGCAAAATACTGACACGATGGTCATTACCTATCGTGGCATTAATCCTATAACGATTGTCAGAGGTGCGAATGATACCACTTGGACAATTTCATTTATGAGTTTTACCAGCCCAATAGTAAAGGGAAGTTTATTAGGTCAAACTGGAGTAACAGCAAACCCGTCTGACACTTTAACGCCATCGGCTACTACGGGTGTTATAACTTTGAATACAACTAGCGGTATCTTTAGTGGTACACAAGATGAGGGTAAGCAAATATTTGTTAATAGCCCGGCTGGATTTGGTCGTGCTGAGATAATAGATTATATAAGTACATCAAGAGTGAAAGCCAATGTCCTTATTCCTTTTGCATCAACAGATGCTATTGCATCGGGCGATTGGACTTTCGAACATAACTGGTTAAATGCTTTTAACTCTAGCTGGGGCTATCCACATACTTGCACATTTCACGAAGGAAGATTGTATTTTGGTGGTTCATGGAAACAGCCGATGACTTTATTTGCGTCAAAGGTGGGAGATTATTTTAACTTTAAAACATCCGAAGGTCTGGATGATGATGCCTTTAATGTCACATTAACAACCGATACACTTAATAGTATTACAGGGTTAAGGTCTGGTAGAGATTTACAAATATTTACTACGGGTGGAGAGTTCTTCATTCCTCAAGCCGACTTAGACCCTATTACGCCTTCAAACGTAGCCGTAAAAAGCACGACTAAAAGAGGATCAAAGGCTGGGATAAAACCCGCAGCAACTGAAGGGGGAACTTTCTTTATTCAAAGGCAAGGCAAGGCATTAAGGGAAATGCTCTTTAGTGATGTCGAATTATCTTACGTTGCCAATAATATCAGCCTCTTAGCCAGCCATCTTATAGTTGATCCAAAAGCTATGGCTATTCGCCCTAGTACAGATACTACCGAGGGTGATTTGCTGATGATATGCAATGGCACAAGTACAACTGGGTACAGGGCTGCAAGTTCGGGATTGGGTGGAACCCTAGCCTGTTTCATGCTCCATAAACAACAGAACATCGTTGCACCCTCTTATCTTCAAACGGATGGAACTTTTCTGGATGTAGCTGTGGATTTAGATGAAATATATGTTGTGGTTAAAAGAACAATTAATTCGGCTACAAAATATTATCTGGAAGTATTGGATGACGATTACACCACAGATAGTTCGGTGCAGAAAACCAGTAGCTTTAGTGGAACCAGTTATAATCTAGTACCTCATTTACAAGCTAAAACTGTTAAGGTGGTTCGTGATGATATTGTAGAGAGTGACGTATCCAATGTAAATTCATCGGGTACAATTACAACATCGGCACAACCATCATCCTATATAGAAACGGGATTGGACTTTACGGTGACTGTCAAGACAAACCCGGTTGAACCAAACTTGCCAAGTGGTCGTGTTGTCACACAGAAAAAAAGAATACTTGAAGTATCTCCCGTCATGTATCGTACACAGAACCTAACGGTGAATGGGTATGAAGTGCCATTGACAACCCTTCCCTATTCGGGTGGTGGAACTGTACCAACAATCACCGGGATTAAAAAGATGCATGGTCTGGTAGGTTATGACACAGATGCACAAGTAACAATAAGTCAATCCAAGCCCGTATTCTTCACGGTGCTGTCGATGGATTATAAATTGGCTGTAGGATCGTAAAATGGCTCCGGTTGTACCTTATATTGCAATGGCTGCATCAGTAGCAAGTGGACTTGCCCAGTATAGAAGTAAACAGGCACAGGCACAGCAATTAGAGGCACAGGCTAAACAGTCTGAATTACAGGGGCGTGTGCAAGCTATAGCGTACAAGAAGCAAGGCAATGAGGTATTGCGTAGGATGAACCAAGTAATGGCATCAAACATTGCCAGAGGAGCAGCTAGAGGCATTGATCCTTTTAGTGGTGCTATTGAAATGACCAATATGTATAACCGAAGGATTGGAATAAGTGAATTTCAGATAGCCCGTGATAATGCGACTATGGCTAAAGAGATGGCTAAGTACCAAGCCGGGCAACAAATAACGGCTGCGAAGACTATTAAGAAATTTGCACCGTTCAAGTTAATGGGAAGTATTGCAACGGGTTACTCAACGACTAAACAGATTTACGGTAATCAATGGACACCATTTAAAGATTTGTCTAGTGCTGTAACACTTAAACCTAGCGTAGAGAGTAGTTTTTAATGGCAGAAAGTTTAAAATTACAACCTTTAGGTTTACAGTTAAAAATACCTCAAGTGGATTTTACTGCCAGCCGTGTACAGGCACAGGCATTAAATGAATTATCATCAAACCTTGATAGAATGTCTGGTTTCTTTTTTAAGATTGCTGAACAGAGGGCAAAGGTCGAAGGGGCTGAATATGGAGTTGATCATGCACCTACATCACAACAGATAACTGATGCAGTACAAGATGGTGAGCAAATAGACCTTACTGTTGATAAATATTCGGTATTTGGACAATCTGCTAGGAATGCCTATTTAACGGCTGCTGGTGACCAGATTGAATACTTGATGCGAAGAGATATGACTTCAATTATAAGTCAATATGATAAAGCATTAAAAGATACTAATCTTTCACAAAAAGAAAAAGAAGCATTTACACCAGATAATTTAAGAACTTCTTTAATGGAAGTTGTAGCTGGGTATTCATCTACATTAGATAAAATGTCACCAGCAATAGCTAAAAAACTTAGAGCGTCAATGGGTATAACGGCTCATGGTTCATTTAATACATTCAATAAAGAATGGAGTACAGACCAGTTAAAGCAAGACAAGTCTGCTTTTTATACAGATGTAGCTATTCAAAATGAAAATTTTCTAAATGAATTAAGTGGTCTTTTAGACAATCCTAATTTGCTGGACATAATTCAATCCAAAAAAATAGAAAGACTAAAAAAGTTATCAACCTTTGACCCATCTCAAAGTGAAATAAAAGCTATAACCGATGGGTTTGATGCTGAGATTAAAGACGTTGCTGAAACAATTTTAAGCAATCAACTGTTAAAAGAAGACAAACCTTATCTTGCAATAAAACAGTTATCAGAAAAAAATAGCAAATATGTTTCACCAGAATTGCGATCGGCTGTAAACCTTTTAGAAAGATATTCTGATGGAATGACAAAATTTGATTTAGTAAAAAAACTAAAAGAAGATCACAGAAAAAATGTAACAAATAAAAGAATTGATGATGAGAATAAAATAAAAGGTGACAAGTTACACGCTAATAAAACTAAAACTTCTGCCTACATTAACTGGTTTAATGGAGATACAGACAAAGCTGATGCAATAATTGGTACTTTAATTGCTGATAATAATACAGCTTTTAGACAAGGGTATACCGAGGCAATCGATGAATGGTTAAAATTTAAAGATGCTGAAAAAGAAAAAGCTGATGTTGATGAAGATAATGATGATGTAGTTTTTAGATTGTCTGCCAAAGGAGCCTTGATAACCCACAAAGAAGTTAGCAAAGCCTATACTGATGGTCAAATTACAATTACAACTGCACAGGCTTTTTTCAAAGACATTGAAAAATATCAAGATAGAGATTTTAAAAGTGCCATTACAAAGATTGCCTCACATTATGGACATGATCAAACTGTTGTTACTATTGATCGTAGTGGAAAAGAAAGACTAGGTTTTAAATTATTTAATAAATTAAAAACAATTATGCTCAATGCTAGAGATGAAGCTATTCAAAAAGGAGAGCCGGATAGATACCATTTTATTGATGCTAACAATACTTCCCATCAATTTAATACTGCTAATGATTTAGCAGATTATCTAATAGGCAATGAGGAAGGTCCTTTAAAAGAAAAAATACTTGAAACTGATAAAAATAATATGGTGTTTATTCTTAATGATATTGGCAAAAGAGCCAACATAGACACATTAAAGGAAAGTAACCTATCAAAAACATCTCTTACAAAAGATCATATTCAAACAGGCATAGATATTTTAACTGTGTATTTACAGCAAATAAAAAATAAAAAAGTAACAAAAGAATTGCAAAATTTGAAAAGAATTCATGGTTATAGTGAGTCTGCAATAATTCAAGAAGATATAGATGCGTTAATTAAACTCAAGAGTGAAATGTAATGAGTAATGATGCGTTAATTAATGAAGTATTTAATAGCCGAAGATTGCGTTCATCTGGTTTAGAACTGCAAATTCATAAGCATGATAATGGGTCAACTGAATTAAAAGTAGCAAGCGATATTATTGCAGACAATTACCCACAGATGAACACAGATGAAACATCTGAAGAAATGGGTCAAAGAATAACAGGCTCACAGGACAATGAAGGCATAGCAAATATAGCATCAAAAGCAGCTAATGCGTTAGGGGCAACAAAAGATTTCCTATGGGGTGGTGTTAAAGCTATTCCCGGTGGTGTTGCCCTAGCTGGTGAAGAAACATTTAATACCCTACTCCCTTTTGTTAACAACAATGTCATGCCGTGGCTAAGTGAGAATGTACCGGGGTATAATTCCATGAATGACTACCTTAATGATGTATTAGCCCCGGAAGGTAAGGCACAGGAAATAGGTGGTCTTTTTGGAAAAGAAGTGGGTCGTTTAGTCGCTCCCGGTGCTGTTTATGCTAAAGGCATTAAAACATTAGGATACGGTAAAAACTTTCTAGCTAATGTCTTAGGCTACGGTACGGCTGAATTTGCCGGGATGAAACCAGAAGAAGAAGGTCTGATGGAAATGGGTATACAGTTTTTTACCCAGAATGAAGAATTGAAAAATGCCATGTTGCAAAGTTTAGCAGCCAATGAAGATATGCCCTACTTTTTACAGAAACTCCAGAAAGCCCCACAGAGATACTTTGAGGGTGGATTATTAGGAGAAGGTCTAGAGCAAGGGTTTAAAAGTCTAGGTGTATTATATAACGCTGTTAAGGGTAGCCCGAATTTAAAGGCTACGTTAGAAAATATAGGCACAGATGCACAGGCAAGGTTAGATGCTAATAAAGGATCAACATCATTATCTGCTATGGGCGTGGCAGAAGTAGAAACGGCTCTTGATACTCAACTAGCTAAGTTGGCTCCTACAAATAATGTATTAGATGATACTAAAACTGTACTAGATGCTAGAGCCGAGCAAATGGAATTAAACCCAGCAGATCGTGTACAACCGTCTGGAGAAAACCCATTATTTGACACTAGCCCACAATCTTATGAGCAAACTAAAGTTGAACAAAAAGAAATTGTGTTGCCTAGAAATAATGGTGAAGTTGCTACGTTGCCAATAAGAGATAGAGCCAGAGCCGTACTAAATAATACAGATGCCATTGCACAAGAAATAGCAAATTCTATAAAACCAGCAATAGGTTCTAACGTACAATATTTTTACCATACTGCACCACTTATACAAAAAGCTGTTGAACTAGGAATACCAGAAGAATTAGCTAAAGAACAATTATTTAAGTTTGCACAAAATTATGCTGTTACTAGCCCTCGTACTACTACAGATCAAAACCTAAGAAATGCATCACTTGTATCTGCCAAAGAAACTTTAGGTAAAGATGTAACTGAAATTATAGGATCTGGTGGTGAAGGTATAAATGAAAAAGGCTACCCAATGATGATTGGCGAGGGTGGCATACATCAAAAATTAATTAATGATAAACAAGCTGAAGGTCTAAACGTAAACACTAATCCTAAACCAGTATCATTTGCAGAAAACGTATCTGGTAATTTAAAAGTTGTAACTGTAGACACTCATGCAATTAGAGCCGTGTTTCATGTTATGAATAAATTAAATCCGGGTTCTGTTCCTCTTGATTTTATAGGTGGCAAAACACCGAAGAAAACAAAAGAGTTTCAAGAAATGTACAAAAATGATCCTAGTAGTTTAGACGTTGCTACAATGATAAAAGATACACTTGAATCACAAATGATTAATGGACAATCTATGCAAACTGAATACGCTGTGTTTGCTGATATTTATAAAAAGGTTGCTGAACTTGCTGGTGTTAATCCAGCCGAGGCACAATCATTAACTTGGTTCTCTTTTGGCGATTTAACTGGGTTAGCCTCTGCACCTAAAACAATCGTAGATTTAATTGATGACCGAGTAGATGTTACATCACAATTAACTGGTCAATCTAAAGAAGAAGTATTTAAAAAGTTTATGCAAGGTGGAATACCATTAGCCTCTTTTGGTGGATTAAACTTGTTAGATACTGGTGCAGAAATTGGTCTTGATGAAGAAAACATGGTGGCATAATGGCAATTAATACTGATCCAACACTTACTAAAGATATATTAAAGCCTATTAATCTCCCGGTGGTTGAGCCGGAACAGCCTGTAGTTGAAGAACCCGTTATTGAAGACCCATCTCAGATTACCGAGCCAATGGAAAACCAACCACTCTCAGAAAGCATTACTGAAGAAGTGCAAGTTGCTGGCAAACTTCCTATAAATCAAATTGTGGAAATGGTTTCAGATTATACTTCATCAACTAGGGATAAAGTATATAACAAAGTTGAACAGAAAGACCTTGTAGCTGATATGGGGAATTTCCTTGTAGTACGCCCAGCCGATGACATGGAACTGTCAGATTTAGTAAAAGGAATAAATAAAGGCGATCCAAATGCACCCGGCATAAACTTCTTTGATTTAGGAGAAGAACTTACCACAGATAAAAGTTTAAGATTTTTATTTGCTTTTGATCAGAAGGATACAAGCCTAGCAAGTTTTATGCAGAATGTTGCTGATAAGAATAAAGAGTTATTTAAAAAAGCAAGCCGAGATAAAGTTTCAATAGAAACGCAGATAAAGTTAGCTGAAAAATATGGTCAGAATGAATTAATTATTAAGATGTTAAGTCGTAAACCGGGTGAAATACTACCGGCAGAAGATACTCTAGGTGCAATTATTGGTTTAGTTAACTGGAATAAAATGACAAAACAGCACGTTCAAAAAGCAATAGATAAAAAAGGGAAAACGGCAGAACAGATAAAAGAAGATAATATTATTGCATTGAGGTTTATATCCTTGCAATCACAGTTATCAGCCTCTTTATCTGGGAATGTAAGTGAAGGTGGTAGATTGTTGTCTACCATGAGGCATATTAATAAAATTACGCAATCTGGAGATTTTTCTAAGTATGCTGATGAACTACATTCAATTTTAGGTAAAAAGTTTGAAACAATCGAAGATATGGATGAGGCTTTAAATTATTATATTAGATTAGAGAAACACCAACAATTGGATTATGGTAAAAAATTATTTTCTGCAAGAGCATCAGATAGTATTATTGAAATTTGGATGAACTCAATACTGTCATCTCCAATTACTCATTTTGTCAATATGGGTGGCAATGAAATATTTTCTCATATTAAATTATTTGAACGAGGATTAGGTGGAATTATAGGAGACGTTAGAACTAAGATACCGGGCTTTCAAGGAGATGAAAGGTTATATGTTAGAGAAATGGCTTCTGGATATTACGGTAAATACTCCTCTTTATGGGATGCTATTGTACTGGCATCTAGAACTTTAGTGACTGAGCAGACAGGAATAGAGGCTACCAAAATTGATGCTCGTAATATGAAATCTATCGGCAAGACAGGGAATATTGCAGAGATAGTTGCTAATGCTACTCAAAAAGGTGATTGGCTTGGGGCTTTTATTGATATTCTAGGTGTAAGTGTTCGTATGTCTACAAGGGCATTAATAACTGAAGATGAGTTCTTCCGGGTTACGGCAATGGGTTCGGCTAAAAGAATGGAAGCAAAAAGAATACAAATAGATGTAGAAAATGCTGAATATAAAAAAGAATTAGCTAAAGGCAGTAATCATAAAGAGGCTTTAAAAATATCGAAAAAAAAGGCATCGATTGCATTTGCTAATGCTATGAGCGATCCCTCACAATCTACAATGAATACAGTAACTGATTATGCAAAAGAATTAACATTTACAAAAGACCTTCAAGGGTTCCTTGCTGGTATGCAGCCAAATATGAACCATCCATTGGTTAAAATGTTTGTTCCTTTTTTCAGAACACCCGTTAATCTTTTCACCGAAGTTTTTGACCGTACTCTGCCGTTTAAAGTTATTAAAAAATTTCATACTGGAACCGGGCGTGAAAAAGATGAGGCTTTGGCTAAATTAATTATGGGCTGGGGTATTGGGTTAGCGTGGTGGCAACTTGTAGCTGGACAAGCTGATGAGGGATTTTTCTGTACAGGCTCTGGTCCAAGTCAGCCTCAAGCAAAAAAAGCAATGCTACGTCAGAAGATACTGCCTTACTCCTGTACCTTTACAATGGAAGATGGAACAATGCGTTCTGTAACGTATTCAAGATTAGACCCAGTATCTGGGCTATTAGCTATCGCATCTGATTTTAATTATTATATTCAGTATGAACGAGATGAAGGAGCAGCAATGGCTGTAAGAAAGGCGTTTGTTTTAGCTATGGCTGATTATGTAGACCAACATCCAATGATGTCTGGTCTATCCGATATAGCAAACATAATTACCGATAAGCATCCTAATATGTCGGCTGAAGATAGGTATGAAAGGTTTGAGGCATTAATGACAGAAAAGGTTGGATCGATTGCTCTATCTCCGGCATCATCAAGTTTCTTTTCCTATCTTGAACGTATTAATGATCCTACTGCTTCTAGTACATTGTTGCCACCGGGAGAAAATATATTTGGAGATACATATACTGAAATGCCCCCATATATGATTGGGTTCTATACTGCCTTGCAAAAAGCTAAATCAAAAAATCCTTTCTGGGCTAATGATTTAGATGAAGATGGTAACAGGATAATACCGACAGCAAAGAACTTATGGTATGAGGAAAGAATGCAAGGTATGAGCCGGGGATGGGAATACTGGTCACCATTAAAAATAATGGATGCTGAATTTAAGGATGTTGATGAAGAGATTGTGAGGTTAGGAAGTTTAGGTACATCTGGTCCTTCAATGCCTTATCGTAAATTAAGTGGTACATTATTAAACAATAAAGAATATGATGATTATATAAAATATATAAACGAAGTGGATGAAAACGGTTATATTCGTGGTGATGTTGGTTATAACCGAAGCACTACATTGTTAAGAAGTTTAAAACAGTTAATACGTTCCGAGGAATATAGGCTTACTCGCATACCGGAAGATAAAATGGATTTAATTATGGATATTGTAAGTGAGAGAAAAAGTGATGCTAGAACTCAGTTAATAAATAATCATATAAGGTTAGCTAGGATTTTTAAAAGGTGAGTGACATTTTTACATATTTAGTGTACAAAGTCTAGTATAGGGGTCTAGGTTTATGACAAGTGTAGATGTAACAGATGTATTAAAAAGAACGCAAGGAACTGGAGATGGTTCAAACGTAACCTTTTCTTTTTCTTTTCAAGTCAGCAATACCAATGAGGTTAAAGTTTATGAAGATGCTACACTTAAAACAGAAGGTACACATTATGATATTGTTGATAGTTCGTCTGCATCGGGTTTAAATGCCAACGGTACGGGTGTTGTAAAGTTCAAGACTTCCCCTACTGACTACACTCCAGCAAATGGTAAAAAAATTACGATACTGTCAGTTATGAGTTTGGCAAGATCGTCTGTTTATTCGAGTGGGGGGAACATTACGGCAGCATCTCTTGAGTCAGATTTTGATCGTCTGCATAGAATAGCTGGAGATTTTAAGGAAGTTAAAAGCCGTACCCTTGTAGCACCAGAATACGATGCCATCGATATTAATATGACACTACCGAAAGAAGCTGATCGTGCGAGTAGTTACTTATATTTTGATAGTGACGGTAATCCAACTACTACTTCATTATTGACTACTCTATCCATTGGCACAGGAATTATTTTTGAGGGTTCATCGGCTGATGAATTTGAAACAACCTTAACGGTTGCTGATCCAAGTGGTTCTGACAAAACAATAACTTTGCCAAATGCTACTGGTACTGTTTCATTACTAACTGCTACTGAAACTCTGACCAATAAAACATTAACCAGCCCTGTATTAAATAGTGGTGTTAGTGGAACGGCTATAAAAGATGAAGATAATATGTCATCAAATTCAGCTACCCATTTAGCCACACAGCAATCCATTAAAGCGTATGTTGACGCACAAGTTACTGCTAGTGACTTAGACTTTCAAGGTGATAGCGGTGGTGCATTGTCTATCGTTTTAGATAGTGAAACACTAGATATTGCTGGGGGTACTGGAATTGATACATCTGGATCAAGCAATACACTAACAGTAGCCATAGATAGTACTGTAGTTACATTAACTGGCGAACAGACATTAACCAGCAAGACGTTAACCCGTCCTGTTATGAATACTGGTACGGCTGGTGGTGCTGGAAATAGTGTGTTGATTGGTTATAATGCTGGTTATAATGCTGGTTCTTCACACACATATAATGTTGGTATAGGCTATGAAGCCTTTTCCCAAATGGGTACTGCGACAAACCATTACAATGTTGGCATTGGTTATTATGCCTTACATGATGATGGTTCTAG
>VTLG01005921.1_pt1 | contig 31643 bp, 49 predicted proteins | sample 4694571 | NCBI WGS metagenome assembly VTLG01 (sample SAMN12604809, study PRJNA352737) | marine metagenome | biome: ENVO:00000447; feature: ENVO:00000209|ENVO:00000569|ENVO:01000036; material: ENVO:00002151; isolation source: viral sequences binned using virsorter ...
CACAGAAGAAAATCCTGTTATGGAAAGACCATTAGGAGAATTTCCAACATTGGAGATTTAATGATACCAATTTTATCAGGAAATGTAGCTTCAGCTTTACCAAGTGGTTATGATGTAGATAATTCATGTAGGTTTAATGATGGCGATAGTGCTTATATGACTAGAGCAAATGCTGGTAGCGATGGCAATACCGATACATGGACAATGTCTATGTGGGTTAAAAGATCAACTTTAGGAACTAATCAATTTTTATTTATAGGTTATACAAGTGGAAATCTTCAAGTAAGTTTAAGATTTAATACAAGCGATCAGTTATATTTTTTTCAAGAAGATCATCCAGCTCATAATGGAAGATTACTAATGACAACTGCAAGAGTGTTTAGAGATACTTCTGCTTGGTATCATATTGTAGTTCAGTATGACAGTACACAAAGCACAAATACAAATAGAGCAAAGATTTATATTAATGGAGTTCAAGAAACTACTTTTGATGGTTCTGTTACTTGGCCAGATCAAAATTTTGATTCTGAAATGACTTCTGCTAGTACAACTATTTATATAGGTAGAGAAAGTGGTGATAGCATGTATTTTGATGGTTACATGGCTGAAGTGGTACTTTTAGATGGTACAGCAGCAACACCAACTTCATTTGGAGAATTTGACGAAGATAGTCCACAAATTTTTAAACCGATAGATGTATCAGGATTAACATTTGGTACTCATGGTTTTTATTTAGATTTCGAAGATAGTAGTAATTTAGGCAACGATGCAAATGGTGGAACAGATTTTACAGAAAATAATCTAGCCGCAACAGATCAGGCTACAGATACACCGACTAATAATTTTGCAACTTGGAACTCTATTGCTCAATGGGATGTTGGTGGTACTCAAGTTTATTCAGAAGGAAATCTTAAAGTTGCTGTTTCAAGTAACTTTGGAAGAACTACATCTACTATAGGAGTTACTGCTGGAAAATGGTATATGGAAGTCAAACAAACTGCCGAAAATATACCTCATGGAAATGGAGAAAGTGTTATTAATGTTATTGGCGATCCTGATTATACAACTTCTCATTGGAATGGCTTTGCTCAATCTTTTGGTATAAGAAATCATAATGGTTATGCTTATACAGGAACTTCAGAAGCAAGTTCTTGGCATCCTAATTGGACTGTTGGAGATATTATTGGAGTAGGTTTAGATATGGATAATCATAGAGTATATTTTTCAAAAAATGGTCAATGGTTTGATGGCTCAGGAAACGCAGATGAAAGTACACCTACTGGCTATCTTACTTTGAGTTCATCTTATAGTACATATTTTTTAAATGTTATAAATTCACATGATTCAGCAACAGAAACTTATGAAGTAAATTTTGGCTCTCCATCTTTTACAATCTCATCAGGCAACGCAGATGCTAATGGTTATGGAAATTTTGAATACTCAGTACCTAGTGGTTATTACGCATTATGTACTAAAAACTTAGCGGAGTATGGATAATGGCTTATACAACAATAGACAATCCAGAACTTTATTTTCAGACTAAACTCTGGACAGGAAATGGAAGTGCACAAGCATTAACTTTTGATGGTGATGAAGATATGGATTTAAGCGCTGGAGGAATGGTCTGGATGAAACCAAGAAGTTTTGCTGACAATCACATTCTTGTAGATTCAGTAAGAGGAACAAATAAAATTATAAGACCAAATACACATATTGCCGAAAGTACACTTACAACTATGCTTACGGCTTTTGGATCAGATGGTTTTACCACAGGAGACAATGATAATGTTGCAAGAAGTTCTGCAACTTTCGTAGCTTGGTGTTGGAAAGAAAGTGCAACTGCTGGATTTGATATAGTTAGTTATAATGGAACTGGAAATGATGCTACTGCAAATATTTCTCACTCCTTATCAGCAGTTCCTGAATTTATGTGGATTAAGTGCAGAACATCAGCAAAAAATAATACTAATTATCACGCAAGTTTAGGAAATACTAAAACTGTTTATATAGATGAAACTAATGCCGCATCAACATCTTACGATTATTGGGCAGACACAACTCCAACTTCAAGTGTCTTTACAGTAAAAGATGATGGCAGTTATGATGAAGTTAATGCGGCTAGTGATCAAACTTTTATAGCTTATTTATGGTCTGGCAAGCAAGGCTTCAGCAAGTTCGGCTCATTTTTAGGAACAGGAAATGCAGATGGAGCTTATGTACACTTAGGATTTCGACCAGCTTGGATTATGATAAAAAAAACAAATTCAAGTGGTTCTGTAAATTGGTATATATTTGATAATAAAAGAAGTCCAATAAATGCAGTTGATGATTTTTTAAAAGCAGACACAACTGATGCTGAAGGTGGAGATGGCAATGGTTATGTTGATTTTTTATCAAATGGTTTTAAACTTAAAACGTCTGATATTGGTACTGAATCAGGTGGAACATTTGTGTATATGGCTTTCGCAGAAGCACCATTTGTAAATTCTAAAGGTGTACCAGCTAACGCAAGATAATTATGCCTAGAAAATCTGCAAATTCTATTGTTAATACATCTTTAGGAATAAGGATCTCTTCACATGAGAAACTTACAGCAGAAAGACATAAACAAATTTTAAAATCAATTGATGAATTAAATAAGAAAGTATCAAAACTTTCTGATGAAGTAAGCACTGGAAAAGGCATGGTTAAAGTTCTTGTTTTTTTAGGAACTATAGCTGCTGCTTGTATAGGCTTTTTTAACTTAAGGTAAATAATATGACAATGATTACAAGCCAGGAAAACTGGCAACAGGATTGGTGTAACTTTACACCAGATGAGGTTAAGTGCAGCCATTGTGGAGAGCTTAAAATTAACTCAGATATAATGGATTTACTTCAGCAAGCTAGAAATGATTTAGGACCTTTATCTATTACATCAGGTTATAGATGTTCTGAACATAACAACAATATATCTTCTACTGGACCAAATGGACCACACACTACAGGAAAGGCATTAGATATATCTGTTAAAGATAGCAAACATAGAAAAGAATTAATAACTTATTTTGCTCCTAAAGTTCCAGGACTTGGTATAGCAAAAAGTTTTATTCATATAGATATTTTAACTGCGGAAGATGGTTTTGAAATGAGACCTAATTCCTGGGTTTATTGAAGTACCTAAAGTTTTTTTTAACATTTTTAATTTTTTATTTTGTAGGAACTTGCACTCTCTACAAAGCAACCAATCAGGACATATTTAATGATACAATTACTAGGACTACTGAAAAATCCAATAACTAAACTTATAGCTGAAAAGACTATAGGTGCAGTTACACATAAGCTAAAGAAGGATGCAATCATCAAGCAAAAAGAATTAGATCATGCAAACAATGTAGATATACAAAGTTTAAAATCTTCTGAAAATTCTCTTAAAGATGAATGGTTAGTTATTGTATTTAGTTTAGTTTTCTTAGCTCATTTTGTTCCACAGCTTCAGGATGCAATGGATAGAGGATGGCAAATTTTACAAACAGCTGATGATTATTTTTGGATAATTATCTTAACTATTGTTGGTGGATCTTTTGGATCTTCTTCTATTAAAAAATTTATTAAAAAGAAGTGAGTAAAAAAAAAGGTAAGAGCCTTCTAAGTAAAGAAGAGCATGAGACTAGATCAAAATTTAAAAAGACATCACAGTCTGCCAATAGAAGTAGGATCAAGTGGTCCAGTATGAATAAACATAAAAAGAGACAACATAAAAAAAAATGAAAAATCAATTAGACATTTCAGATAAAAGTAAAATCTCTATGCCTATTGCTAATCTATTTATGGTGGTAGCTTTAGTAGCCTCATCGGTGGCTGGTTACAGTTCACTTACTAATAGGATAACAACTTTAGAAACTTCAGATCAGTTAATGCAAAGTGATCTATTAAAGAAAGCAGAACAAACTCCAAAAAATTTAGAATTGTTTATGCTTATTGAAGAACTTTATAAACAGACAGATAAGCACCAGGTTTTATTAGATAAGAATATTCATACTCAAGTTAAGCTAGATCATATTGAAGTTCAATTAGAGAAGGCTTTAAACGATATAGAAAAATTAAAAGACAAAGTGAGGAAAAATGGAAACAGTCATTAGCAGTGGAATTATAGTGCTTTGCATGTTCTATCAAGGTGGAATTATTGAGCATACTTATATTCAATCTCAAAAAATGTCCGATTGTTTGAAAGCAAAAAGACAAGTTGAGAGATCTGTAAATCCAGAAAATGTCAGAATGCAGTGTGGAAAAGTAGATGCAATTATTGAAGATGATAATGGAAGAATGAGAGTAGTTAAAATCGTTAAAGATAAATATGGAGATTATGCGAAATGAACGACAAATTAATAACCATACTTATTGCAATTTTGTTAGCTCTTGGAGGCTGGAACTTAAAAGAAACTTATTCAATTTCTAAAGATATGGTTTTGCTAAAAGAAAAAGTTAATCAGATAGAAAAATCAATAGGTAAAAAATTTAAGAAAAAGAAGAAGAAGAAAAACAACTGAAATGAGGATAATTTTAATTTTAATCTTCCTACTTTTAGCTGGATGTAACACCTATTCTTTTGATCCTGATAGTACAACAGTTGAATATGGAACATCAGAAAATGGAAAGAATAAAACAAGCAAAACTATCAAACAAACCTTTAAGTGGAAAAGAATTAAAAAATTAATAAGTCCATAAAATTCAATTTACATGCCAAGACGAAAAAAGGCAGCTCTAGTAATAGCTGTCAAATGCGACTATTGCGGTGATGAAACCGAAACCTTTGTTGTTAATGCAGAAAAATTAAGATTTTGCATTAATCAATATGTAGGACAACCAGCAACCAAGGATTGCTTAACAGATTATGTACAAAAAAAGAAAAAAGAAAAAGAACAGTTACTCTCACAAAAAAAAGAGCAACTTCAAGAAAAAGAAAAAGTATTAACTGATAAAAATACAGCACTTAGAAAGTTAGCTGAATTAAAACAGTTTCTTGATAAGAAGAAAACAAATCATCCTACCTAAAAATTACCTACCTCACCTATCCTTCCTCAAAAAACGACTCTAAATTGTAGTGAATTTTCACTATAAGATTTTCCTAACTATGATATAAGTAGTGTTGACTGATTTGTGTAATTATGAGTTAGTGAATTTTTTTTCACTATTTTTATTTTGACAGTCTGAAGTTTGTTTAATAATACTACGTTTAATTAAACATTCCTCGGTAGCTCAGTTGGTAGAGCAGTTGACTGTTAAAAGGTCAAAAATCATCTCATAGATACTCGTATTAGTTTTAAAACAATTAACTATGAAAGGAGTATCTAAATGTTCTTATTTTCCTATTCAATCTTGGAGAATAGTTTGTTCCTAATAAACATTCACAGAAATTCACTATCACTAAATAGTGAAACAACTTGTGCGTCTTATATTAGAGCAAATTACTTTTGCAAAATAAGCTCAGTTAGATACTAAAATATCTATGACAAAGACATATAGAGTAACACCAAAAAATGGTAAATGGATAATTCAGAAAATTTCAGACAGATCAACTGTTTCTGCAAAACCATTTATCAAAAAAACAGATGCTGAAAATGCTATGTATGCAATGGAAGTACCTGATCGTAAAGAAGTAACTATCCAAGAAGAAATATCTTTTAAAGCAGCATTCAAAAAATTTGCTGATTGGAAGTTATCTTTAAAAACTAAAGACAATAGAATAGATAATCATTCTCTAAAAAGATATGACACTGAGTATAGACAAAGAATATCTAAATACATGGATGATAAAGTTTTATTATCTAAATTTAATATTCTTGATATGGAAAATTATCTTGAGAATTGTCAAAAGCATGGAGTTCCTTTTAAGACAATGCGTAAGTCTGTTAAAGATATTAAGCATTTTTTAAGAAGAGCAAATGCAGTAGGTCTTGAGCCTAAGATGGACATGTTGACTTATAACATTCTTGATAATCATAAAGTTGTTCCTCAAGATGATGACTTAATCTATAAAAAAGAAATAGACATTGATGTATTGCCTGATGAAAAGATTAAAGAAATAATTGATAATCTTTACCATGAAGGCATAAAGGCTGGAGATATAAATACAGCGAATGCTTTTGCTATCTTCTGTTTGTTTTTCTTTTTTGGTTTAAGAGCATCTGAACTTTCTGCTATTCATAGAGATTTCCATCAAGATAAATCTTGCGTAGATTTTGATAATGCTTTGCTACATATAAGAGGTACTATTAGAAATCATCAATACCAAAATAAAACTAAAAATAGAGGATCAAGAAGACCAATACCTATTGATGCAAATGGTATGAAATTTTTAGAGATTTGGTTTCATTATCTTGATGGCAGAGAATACAGAAATGATAGGAATAATAAATACTTATTGCCTGGCAAAAATGGTGGTCCATTATGTTATAAAACTATAAATGGTTTGATGTGGAAAACTTATGCTAAGCATGGTCTTGCAGAAATAAAAGTTGCAAGAGATGGTCATGTAACACCTATTAATTCTCCATTAAAAGGATTTACTACTAAAATCTTTAGACATAGATTGGCAACAAATTTAATGGACAACATGCACCAACACAAAGAGCTTGGTAGAAATAGAGTTAAGTCTTTGATTGGTCATACACAATTCTCCACTTCAGCTGAGATATATGGAAATAAAGTTAGAAGAGGAACAGATAAAGAAAGAGCTGCTGTTGCTGAGGCTAAAGCAAAAGCAACTGGCTCTAACATTTTCAGTAAAGTAATCGAAAATAACTAGGTATCAGAGGTCATGGAGGCTGCAAGATTGCAGTCTCTGTGGCTCTGTGTGCGTTTTATTTTAGTGAATTGCTATCAAAATGCAGATAATGCACAACATCATCAAATAAGCTATTGGAAATTTATCCATTAATGATCAACATATAAACTGATAAACAAACCATAAAGCCTAAGCTAGAAAAGATAATAATAAAAATTTTATCCATCTGTTGGCTTGGTTTTTTGATGTTCAGATAGTTTATTGTCCTTCCTATAAATACCTAATCTCTCATTACCTTCTCTAATTAATTCATTTTCTTTCTTTAAATATTCGTTTTCTTTTTTTAATTTTGCGACTTCTTCATACAACTTGCCATTCATTTTCTTATGCTGCTTCTCTATGTTACGCAGCTCATCCAATTCTTTTGCCAATATATCTTTTTTTATATCCTTAAGTCTTTGCTGGTCCATCATCTTCTATCTTTGTTGCTTTCTCTATATCTGCATCTGGCAGCTCTTCATTCATAACTAAATCATACATGCCATTTGGATTTTCAATGAAGGCAATTTCTTTTTTAGTTTCTTTTATTATTTCTTTGCAATGATCTTTAGCTTGTTCCAGGACAACTGTTAGATTAGGAAAGTTGCTTGGATATACACCGTAAATATACAAGTCATTAATAGCTGCTGCTACTCTTGCCAATCCTTGGTATCGTCTTTTCAATCTTTGTGTTTTATTATCATAAGGCATGTCATAAGGTGTATAGTTTGGTCCACCTTCTCTATATTCTCTAGTCATCGGATTTCCTCCACTTAATATTATCTATTTTAACTTCAACATTTTTAACTTCTGAAGATACTGGTTCAGTACCTTGATCAGCTTTAGTCTCATCTTCAAACTTTTCCTCCAGGACAAAACTTGCATCTCCAGTAGTTGTTTTAATTATTTTGGCTGCCATCATTGACTATTCCATCAGTATTAAAGATCTTTTTTTCTACTATCTGATCTCCTTTATCGATTGTCTGTTTTAGATAAGGAAGTTCATCTGTCAAAACGACAGAAACAATCTCTTTTGAATGTAGTCCAACTGGCTCATAGCTTAGGACCACCATATACTTAGCTCCAGCATCAGCATGAGTTTGCTCTTGAATCTCCACCTCACATTTAGCAGCTTTGATTATGGACACTTTACAGCCTCCATAATTTCTTCAAGACTGCCTATTCCTTCTTGTGGTTTTAGATAACCAGCATCTTGAGGTGTTAAAGCTCTGTCCAATACTTCATTACCTTTTGTTTGGTTATGAATGTAACTTGGATTGACCAAATCATTTGGAGACACTTTATAAAAGTCAGCTATTTGAACTAACCTATAAGAGCATGGAATATTTTTTCCACTCTCATATTTTTGAACTTGTTGGAATGTCAAACCTAAATGATGTGCCAAAACCTTTTGTGGTCTAAATGGTGTGTGGTTTAATCTTAAAAACCTCATATTGCCACCTACCATTTTTGCAAATTTAGCTGCATCTTCTGTTTTATGTCTTGTCATTTGTTGCCTCCATAAATTGCTTTATGTCTTGTTGTATTACTTCCACATTAATTTCAGGAGATCCTTCTGTTGTTGCTTTAAAGCAAGCATCAGGCATTTGCTGAAATTTAGTGTGCATATTTAAGAAATAACAATTTTTGTTATCTCTCTTCTTGATGTACCAGGCTGTATTATCCAATCTCTTGAATGGTCCAGTAGCTGGATCAAGAAAAGCATCGCTGCTCATAGAGCAGTAGCTTTCTCTTTTTTTTCTACTCATAATAAATCCTCCATGAATGAGTTTCTGATTATTGATGTGGCAAGAACTGATATTAGTCTGCTTGCCGTTTGGGGTGGATGCTCTATAGCTTCTCCATGATTAGATAATAATGATAATTCTTTGTGTGTAATTGGATGAACATTAAAGTCTGGTTTGTTCATTTTCATTTGAATACTAAAAAGCAATCTCGCAAATTCTTTTTGTTGCTCATCCACTTTTGGATTTTTAGATCCAGGAAATTTTAAAATATTACTCTTCAAGTTTGGCGATTTTATCTGATCTTCTGTACTCATTTTTTAGATACTCCTGATATTCTTTATAAAATTCTTCATCTTTATTAAAAGTGCTCCGATGATTTAGTTCCTGATTTAGTTTCCAAACCCAGTAACTCATCGGTACTGATCTCTTCGTCTTTTTCTCTGTGCATGTCATGTGCTTGTACTATGTAAGCAAGAGCATCATCATAAGTATCAATCTTAAATTTATGAGTTGCTCTTATTAATTTTGCCTGAGCATAAAGAAGTGGAATTATATGACCAGGAATGTCTTTTTTTAAATATGGATCTAAGAGGATGGACCAAGCAGCAGCAATTTTTTTCATATTGCGACTGAAAGATCCATAATCCTCTTGTCTGGATTTTTCTAATTCAGTTAATCTTTTATTTAGATTTAACTTTACCATTCTTAAAATCCTCATGAGCTTTTGTGATATAAAATTCAACTGTCTTACTCATTGAAATAGGCAGCTCAAACTTTTTTTGAGAAAGTTCCTCAAGCAGTTTGTATGTTGCAATATTGATTGCCACACTTTTGAATTTATCTGGGTTCATTAAGCCTCCAGTTCGGAAGGATTAAATGCAGTTGGATCATCTGCTTTCTCTACTCTGTAAAAAGTATAGAACACTGTTCCTTCTGGCATTTTTCCAGTACCTTTTGCTTTTTGTTTGTAAGCTCCGAAACGATGCTTAACTCCATCAACAACAATAGTTCCTGACATGTCGTATGATTGTGGAGATTTTTTATTTGAGGCTATAAAAGCAGCGCCTAAATCAGGTCTTTCTTTTTTAGCTTCTGTTGCAGCTGGTGCTGCTGTTTGTGTATCTGACATTTTAGATTACTCCTCTAGTTTGCAGATGTGATTTAACTGAAGTAAATTTTTCCATAAAATCTTTGTAGATCATTGGATTGTTTGACTTCAATTCGGATAAGAAAACTTTATTTTTAGAAATCCATTCCTTATAATTACCAGCATGACTGACTGAATTTAATTCCTTCAGTGCTGATTGGATTTTTTTATCTTGCTGCTCTATAGCAGCTGTAACTTCTTCAGCTGATGCAATTCCATCAGATATAAAAGCGCAAAAAGCTAAGGCTCTTCCAACAGCAGATGTTTCTGCGTTTTCTAAGGCGCTAGTGGTGTTGATCCTACTTGCTTTCCTATTTTCCTCAGCATGGCCTGTTGATACATGCTTTCCATCAATAAAAATGTCAGCTTGCATAACAACAGTTTCTTTATCAATACTTACAATTTTAGTAACAACATCAAGTGCAGTTCCTAAAACTCTTCTAGCAATCGCAACTCTTAAAGCTACTGTTGCATAAGATTTTCCATGTATTGAAATGGTTTGTCCATTCAATGACTTTTTAAATTCATTGTTAGCCTGGACTAGCTTATCATTAGCATTAGACATATTATAATACCTCCTATGATTAGTGCTATTTTTAATCGCTGCTTTATTGCAGCATCTCTTTTTTGATCAGCTTTAAGCTGTCTATAAAAATCTCTGTGAAAATTGTCGTAATTCATTAATTTACTTTCCATAATTCTTTTGCTTCTTGAAGTAGATCCACTGGCAATCCATTCCATGCAAACGGATGGTCAAAATTTCCATCAATCATTTCAATTGCATGATCAATAATTTCTGATCTTGTTTGATCTTGAAACTGAGACAATATTTTTTCTCTTCTCATAAAAGTTCTGTTCATTATTTGTAAATTCTTTTTCATTCCTTCAACTGTCAAATGCTTGCAATTGGTACTATCAAAAATTTGAAATCCGCCTTGAGTTGCATAAAGTAAATAAACAGGAACTTTAAAGTTCCAGTGCGCAGCATATACCGCACACTGGACCACATGGTTAAAACTAGCCGAAGCTGGTGTAGGTGAAACAATAAAAGACCTACTTCCATCCTTCTTGACTTTGCCAAGTTTGCTATATTTAGTTTTTAACTCAACGATCTTATGAGGTAGAAAGGCATCTGGACCTGGATGTTCTCCAGTAGATGTCGGATTTTCACCGATCCTCATTTGACCAAAGTCAAAATCTATTCGTCCAACAACTGGAAGAGAAGGAGAAGAAATAAATCCTTCCAGTTTGTTAGAAGTTATGCTTACTTGTCTTTCGCAAGTTACTGGACTTGCTGCGGCTAGTTCTGTTAATCCTTTAAATGCGTTTCTTACTATCTCAGGAACTTCCTCAAGATATTTTATTTTTTTATCTGCATCTTTGTCATCGACTGGATTATATTCTTTTAAAATTTCTATTTGTTCTTGGATTGCATTATCCAAAGTAATTTTTTCATTAGTTGTTTCAGCAACTTTTTTTGTAAGTGGATTAAGTTTATAAATAACGTCTGCCAGATGTCTTTGAAGTGCATCTCCTACTCTTTTACCAGCTTCCATAGCAGAGTTAGATTTTAGTAACATTCTTCTTTGCTCCTGGGTAAGCACAACATATTTAAAAAGCCAAGCGCTATCAGGTAATGCAAATTGAGTTGGAGAGAAGTGAGAAATTTTTAGTTTCTCGGCAAAGAGAGGAAGAGTTTTCTCGTTAAGAGGATCTTGTAATTCTTTATTGATATGTAATTCCATGAGAGTACATATAAAACTCTCAACTTAATTGTCAAAGTACTTATCCAATATGGATAAATCTATTTTTCGGAAATATTTGCTTTGGTACGATTAGATCCGATAGGAACTACTTGAGCTTTTTTGTTCTTAGTATGTTTTAAAAACCATTCAACAAAAGCAGCTCTTGGATATAAAATTTTATCTCCTAATCTAAAATGCATAGGACTATCAGTATCTTTATCTAATCTCCATTTTTTTAATGTGTTCACTGGTATTTGAAAATCTTTTTCAATGTCATGATCTGTTGCTGTTTGTTTTTCTTTAATCCAATCTTCAAACATTATTTTTTACCACCAGTTACAATTCTTAATTCATTATTAATTTTGTCCATAATATTTTGTTCTTTTTCAAAAAGTTTTGGAATAATTCTTTTTTTTTCTTGTTCATGCATTTCTGCTTGAATTTTATGTGTTATCTCATTTACTTTTGTTAATAAAACATTTACTTCTTCTTGAGCTTTTGCAGTTCTTAATTCTAACTCTCTTGTAATTTTTTTTCTTTCAGTAGCTTCTTTTGAGGATTGTTTTGCCAATTGTTGAACAGTAAAAGTAGATTTTTCTAATCTTTGTTTTAATTTTCCAATTTCTGCATGTTTTTGATTTAGCTGCATCTTTAATTCTTCTTCTCTATTAACAAGTGCTGATGCTGGGATAGCTTTTTTTAATGCAGTTTGGTCCACTACTGCTGCTGGATTAACAATTGCAACTATTGGAGCAATAAACTTTGGTTCAAAATCTATTAAAATATCTTTTGAATTTTCGTTTGCATAAGGATCTGGATTAATTAAATTAGCTTTTCCTTTTGTCTCTTCATATAATCCAAAATAATAATGTGTCTCTGTATCTTTTGCATCTCTAAAAACTCTAGCTCCAAAATCAGTGATGACATCAATTCCAACTACACAAAGTTGATTAATATAATCTCCAGATTTTTCTGATGCTCTATAATAAAAAGCAACTTTATTATGATACATAGAACCTCTTGCATCAATTTTAATTGCTTTAATATCTTCTCTGTAAATGTCTCTTGGAACTACAACTTTTTCTAAAGGTTTGCCAAAACCATCTGGCATTTCAGCATAATCAACAACATCATCTTCTTTAGCAATTGTATAAGAATATAATCGACCTGGGTTATAAATATCTTCTAAGTGTTCAGATTTTAATAAATTAACTTTACTCCAAATAGGAATAGATTTTTTAGGAAACATTAAATCAACTGGATCGCAGCCTAATTTTTCTGCATACTCTTCTGCAATTGATTTTGTGATTTCTCTATTTCCTGATGTGTGATGATAAACTGTAGCTGTTGGTTTACCTGAAAGTTCAGAAAATCTTTTTGCATTTAATCCTAAATCAAAAAGTTTATGTTTTAATAAAGTTGATTGTGGAACTGGTCTTTGCTCATATTCAGTTGTTTTCCATGCTTCTATAAATTTTAATTCTAATTCTTTGGCTTTTTGTGGATTTTTTTTCTCAGCAATTTTATTAATAACTGATTGATAAACTGCATCTTCAGGACCAAATATAATTAATCTTTTTTGATCTTTATCGCTTTCTCCAGGCTTTTTTTTGTATAAAAGCATAACATCTGCTTTACCTATTCCAAGTAATCCAAGCGGAGGAAATTTTACTATTTTAAAATCGTTTAATTCAGCGACTTTATTCCAATTGAATTTTTCTTCTTTTATTTGAAGTGCCATATATTCAACTATATATAGTTATTCGTCTGAGAAAGTAAAGGAGTTTATCCACTTTGGAGAATAGTATTTGACAATCTATCTGGAGGCGCTAAAGCCTTAAAAATGGCTAGGAATCAGTATTTTGACCAATTAGTAACACCATATAGTTATTTTCACAGAAAACAACATAACGGAATAGCTTATACAGATCTTGATAAATTGGCTATTTGTCCAGCTTGCGCAAAACCTCTCCTACTGGCTGATTTGATCTACAATAGAGACAATCAATTTAAAGGCAAATCTCCATGGATGAATAGACCTTATAAATTTATGGCTAAAGCAGCTGGAATACCTTTTTTTACAATTTGGTACACAGTTGATGAAAATACTGAAAACAGAGAAATTACAGAATTTCACATTAAAAATCAGCTCACACAAGCTCAGAGATTAAGATTAACACCTGATCGCTGGCTTCAGTACCTAGAATATAAAGTGCAACAACACATTCCAGATTGCCGATCGAAAGATTATTTATTGAAGAGAGTTACAGATACTAACGAACATAATAAAAACTTTTTACGCCAGGATAACTATGTCAAAATTTTACTTAACAGATCCTAATTTAAACACATTACCTTTGACTGACCTTCAATTCAGGATTTATCAATATTGTTGTGCCAACTATAATGTTAAAAAACAACAAGCATTCATTCGTATTGTAAATATTGGTGGACAATTCCAATTAACAAAAGATGAGGTTCAGGAACAACTAATTGAATTATCTAAAATAAAACATTTAGATTTGCCATTAATACAAATCAAAGAAGGTAGATATATTTCTTTTGATATGCCAGCTCATAAAAAGTTTCTTGAAAGTATAGGATTTAAAAAGTTTTCTAATTATGGATGGAGAGTATTGAATAATCATTTAAAACAAATACATACAAAAGAATTAAAAATAGATTATCTTTATCCAAGATTAGATCAATATGAGCTGTATGATCAGCTTGAAGATTTGCCAACAGAAGAACTTAAAAAGATAGATCCTAAAAGATTAAAATATTCCTGGGTATTAAAAAATGTTATCAAAAATAGAGCATGATCTAAATGAGTATTTAAGAGTAAGAAAGAATATAATTCTTATTCTTAGTGATGCTGGTAGCTGTGAAAGATTTTTAGCAAAGCCAAACAATAGAAATGTTCCTAGTATGTATCAATTAATTGAAACTAATTATTTGCCAAGTGAGCATGGCTATTGGGATAAAGCAAAATTAAAATTAAGAGCTACTCCAAGGCAGATGACACATTATGGTTTAGCGATTGATTTATTATTAATGATTGATGAAAGTATCTTTGATGATCCTTTATTAATGAGAAAGATTTTATGGTTAAAAGCTACAAGAAATAGTTATACTGCTATTGGAAAGTATTTAGTTTATCATCGTACTACTATTAAACGAATGTATGATAATGTATTAGATAAACTTGCAAATAAAATAATTCAAGAAAGTCTTGACATATACGACAAAAAATTTATTTAATTTAATTATCCTCAAATAAAAATAAAAAAAATAAGTATAGGAAAACATCACACTTGCAAAGTTATCTAGCAGCTGTAAAATAAAATATAACTGTTTTAAAAACAGAATAATATTAATCTGAAATTTATATTTTCTTTTTCTCTTTTTTCTTTTTTCCTACAATAATTATTTGGAATGATTTTCAAACAGTATGGTTAAGTGGAAACAATTAAGATTGCAATGTGAAACTCTAACTAAGCAAGGCAAAAGACCTTGCAGAGCTCCAGGACAATTATGCAAGAATGGCAAGGTAAGATGTAGAGTACACGGAGCAGCAAGCACTGGTCCTAAAACATCTGAAGGTAAAAAGAAATCTATACAAAATATTATTAATTATAATGACAAAAGAGCTAATTATAACAGACTCATTAACGAATAAGATTTGCCAAGAAATAATGCTTGGTACTCCACTTGCTAGACTTGCAAGATCTAAAGATATGCCAAGTTTAACTAGGATTTATAAAGAGATCCAAAAGAATAAAAACTTTTCAAACAAAATAAATGAGGCAAGAAGAGTTGGCGCACAGACTTATATTGAGAATGCAATGTCAGAATTAGAGACTGCTGATAATCGTAACATTATGGTAATAAGAGAAAAGGTCCAGCTGGCAAAATGGATCGCATCCAAACTAATTCCAATGTATGGAGATAAACAAGAGATTAAGCAAGATACTAATATTACTATTCAATGGACAACTCCTAATAATAAAGAGATTAATGTAACTCCTGGAGCTGAAGAGATCGGTATTACGCAGCACAAATAAAGTTAAGCCTTGCGTCATGAGGTTTGGATAGTAAAGAATAGAATATAATTCACTAACTATTCACTACTTTGTTTTAGAATTGTTGATTGGCTTACAAGTAGAGTTGATTGGTCATCAAAAGAAGTCAAAAAATCTAAGGAAAGAAAAAAAATTCCTAAAAAGAGTACCACACCACAAATTTAGGAGTGCGCATCAATTACATTTAATTATAGGTCAAACACAGGCACAAACACATGAACAACATATTAGACAAATACAAAAATGTATCAGCTATAAGTTTTACGACTTATAACAATGAGCTAGTTATATCATTCGATGGATTTGAAAACCAAAAGGATATAATTGAATTTGCCGATTTTGTTTTCTCTAAGATTAAGATGAGGTATTGGCACACAGATAAGCCACCTACTTATCACTAATGATAAATGCAAATTACAATTCCTTATACACCAAGAAAGCAACAAGCTTATATCCATGAGAATATAGAAAAGTTTAGATATAGCTTACTCTGTTGTCATAGAAGATTTGGCAAAACTGTAATGTGTATCAATCACCTGATTAAAAGTGCAATGACTTCAAAAAATCATGCACCAAGATATGCTTATATAGCGCCAACTTATTCTCAAGCAAAGAAGATAGCTTTTGATTATTTAAAATATTATACGAAATCTATTCCTGGAACAAAGTATAATGAAACAGAATTAAGATGTGATTTAGTTAATGGAGCTAGAATAATGTTACTTAGCTCGGAAAATCCAGATAGCATTAGAGGAATTTATTTAGATGGATGTATTATTGATGAGACTGCACAAATAAATCCAACTCTTATTAACGAAGTTATAACACCAGCTTTGTCTGACAGGAAAGGATTTATGATCCTGGTTGGAACACCAAAAGGTATGGCAAATCTGTTTTATGATTATTACCAAAAGGCGCAATCTGATCCTAAATGGTTTTTATATAAAGCTAAGGCTAGTGAAACAAAAATTGTAGATGATGAAGAACTCCAAGCAGCTTTGACTGTGATGGGTTCTCAAAAGTATTCTCAAGAATTTGAGTGTTCTTTTATTGGCAATATTGTTGGCTCAATATACGGAGATATTATTGCCTCCTTGGAAGACAAAAAACAAATAACAAGAGTACCAATTAATCCTGGCTATCCAGTACATACTGCTTGGGATCTTGGTTTTAATGATCAAACTGCTGTTATTTTTTTTCAGCAAATTGGACATCAAATCCATATTGTTGATTATTACGAAAACAAGAATGAGGCATTTCCTCATTATGCTCAAGTTATAAAAGAAAAAGATTATGTGATCGAAAATAATTATGGACCACATGATTTAGAACAAACAGAATTTGGCTCTGGAAAAACCAGACGAGAAGTAGCTTATCAACTTGGATTAAGATTTAAGGTAGCTCCCAGAATGGCAATTGAAGATGGCATCCATTCTGTAAAAATGCTGCTGCCTAGATGTTTAATTGATGTTGATAATTGCTCAAAATTAATAAATGCACTTAGACATTATCATCGTAAGTTCAGTGATAAAGACAGAGTGTATAAAATAAAACCTGTTCATGATTGGTCATCGCATGCTGCTGATGCAATGAGAACTTTAGCAGTAGGATTGCATGAACATAAATTTACAAACACAACAAGGCAACAAAACCATGAACTTGATTACAAGGTATTATAATTATGAGTACGTTATTTAAAACACCATCCATTCCAGCTCCACCAGCTTTACAAGCTCCACCTGAGCCTGATTTTAGTTATGAGGATGAGGCAAGAAATAAGCAAGCTGCTGAAGATGAAAGACGTAGAGCTGTAAATAGAACTGGAAGAAGATCCACTATTCTTACTGGCTCTGGTTTAACAGACATTGAAGATGAGAATTTGGAAAAGAAAACTCTATTAGGTGGATAATGTTTGAAAAAATAAAAAAAATTTTTAGAAAAAAAGCTAAACCAATTAAAATTAACAAAGAAGATAAAAGAACTTATGTTTTAAAAAAAGAACATAGTAAGGATATTTCTTTCGAAAACGAAACAAAGAAATCTCCAGTTCAAAAAGAAACTAAGGAAACTAAATCTTCACTAACATTCGGTAAATAAACATGGGTGGACCAGCAAGAAAAATATTTAAACCAAAAGCAAAAGTTCAGCCTAAAGTAGCTTCTCAAATGGCTGCACCAAAACCTATTACTACTCCAACTGGACCAACAAAAGCAGAAATGGATGATAGAAGAAGGCTTGGAATAAATCGTAGAGGAAGAAAAGCTACAATCATTACATCAGTTGCTGGTGTAGATGATGATTTAACTTTAGGTAAGAAAACTTTATTATCATAATGCAATCACAAGAATTTAGAAATTTGGCTCGACAATTGAAAGATAACTTGTCTAGGCTACAAGAAAAAAGATCTAACTGGGAAAGCCATTGGCAAGAAGTTAGCGATTATATGTTGCCTAGAAAAGCAGAGATTACAAAACAAAGAGCAAGAGGCGACAAACGACATACACAAATTTATGATGCAACGGCCATACATGCTTTAGAACTTTTAGCAGCATCTTTACATGGAATGCTAACTAGCTCTGCGAATAAATGGTTTTCTTTAAGATTTAAAGAGACTGAGTTAAACGACATTGATGAAGCAAAGGAATGGTTGGAAAATTCTACAACTAGAATGTACGATGCAATTGGCAAATCTAACTTTCAACAAGAAATTTTTGAGTGTTATTTTGATTTAATTGCTTTTGGCACTGCTTGTTTAATGATCGAAGAAGATCAAGAAGATACTCTACTCTTCTCTGCTAGACATATTAAAGAACTTTATATCCAGGAAAATAAAAAAGGATTTGTTGATACCATTTATAGAAAATTTAAAATGCCAGCTCAAGCTGTCATAGATAAATTTGGTATTGAAAATGTTTCTAAAGATACAATAAATACATTTAAGAAAGCTCCTTTTGACGAAATAGTTTTAGTTCATGTTGCTAGACCAAGATTAGATTTTGATCCTAAGAAAAAGGATAAACAAAATATGCCAGTTCAATCAATTTATTTTGAATTTGAAAATGGACATATAATTTCAATTGGTGGATTTAAGGAAATGCCTTATGTAGTTCCAAGATATTTAAAAGCATCAACAGAACAGTATGGAAGATCTCCTGGAATGAATGCACTTCCAGACGTAAAGGTACTGAATAAGATGGTAGAAAATAGTTTGAAAGCTGCTGCTAAACAAATTGATCCTCCTCTATTAGTGCCAGATGACGGCATGTTAGCTCCAATAAGAATGTCTCCAGGTTCTATTAATTTCTTTAGGAGTGGTTCAAGAGAGCGAATTGAGCCATTACAAATTAACGCAAATACAAATGTTAGTTTGAATAATGAAAATCAAAGAAGAGATGCAATTGCTAAAATGTTTCATGTTGATCAGTTATTAATTACTGAAAATAGAAACATGACTGCTACAGAAGTTTTACAAAGAAATGAAGAAAAGATGAGGATCTTAGGTCCAGTTCTTGGCAGACTACAATCTGAATTACTTTCTCCATTAATAGTTAGAGTTTTTAATATGATGTTAAGAAATGGATTATTTACAGAAGCTCCTGATATTTTATCTAAACAAGAATTAAAAATTGAATTTGTAAGTCCAATGGCACTTGCTCAAAGATCTCAAGAACTACAAAGTTTAATGAGAGGATTAGAAATATTTGGATCTATGGCACAAGCACTTCCAGTTATGGATTATATTGATGATAATGGAATGGTTAAACAGATTATAGAAATTTTAGGATTACCAGCAAAAGTAATTAAATCTGATGCTGAAGTTGCACAAATAAGAGAAGAAAGAGCTGCAAATGAACAAGCACAAATGGAACAACAACAATTGTTAGCTGAAACTCAAGCAGCTAAACAAGCAGCACCATTAGCAAAAGTAGTTCAAGATGGACAACCACAATAAAGAAGCTGAAAAAAAATTAAAGCAATTACAATCTGATTACAAAATAACTTTTGGATCAGACGAAGGAAAAAGAGTTATAGACGACATCTCTAAAAGATGTCATGAGTTTAATACTACTCATGTTAAAGGTGATAGTCATGAAAGTGCCTTCTATGAAGGACAAAGATCAATCATGGTTTTCATAAAAAGTATTTTAAAGTCAAAATAACCAATAGGTAAATAAATGGAAAATCAGACAACTGAGCAAACTGCTCAATCTGAAACAACACCTACAGATGTTGTTCAGAATACTGAGGCAACAGCTGAGGTAAAAGAGACTGTTCTAACAACAGAGCAGCCTAAAGTAAATTTTAAAGATAGTATTCCTGAAGAGTTTAGACAGGAAAAATCTTTAGAAAATATAAATAGCATGGATGATTTGGTTAAATCATATCTTCATGCTCAAAAACTTGTAGGAACTAATAAAATTCCAGTTCCTAACAAGCATTCAACTGATGAGGATTGGAATGAAGTGTTTAAAAGACTTGGCGCTCCAGATACTCCAGAAGGTTATAAGTATAATCTCAAGGATCAAGAACTGGATAGTCAACAAGTACAAGAATTTAATAAAGCAGCACATAAACTAGGATTACTTCCTAAACAAGCTGAAGGCTTAATTAAGTTCTATAATGAGATGAATGGCAATATAGCTGCATCTCAAGAAGAGCAAGCAGCTCAAGGTCAATTAAATACTGAAGCTGAACTTAAAAAAGAATATGGTCCTCAGTTCGGAAAAAGACTTGATCAAGCAAAGAAACTTGCTGTATCAACTTTAGGTCAAGACTTTTTAGAAAATACATATTTAAAAGATGGATCAAGACTTGGCGACAATTTAAGTGTCATCAAAGCATTTTCTTCTCTTGCAGATAAATTATCAGAAGATGAAATCATCAAAGGTGATGGTACTGGTTATATGACTGCAAAAGAAATAGAAAAAGAGATCAGCGATCTAACTCAAGAAGGATCTCCATATTGGAATAAGACACATCCTAATCATCAAAAGAATATTCAGGAAGTGCTTAAACTAAGAGAGATGCTTACTAAATAATGTTAGATGGTAAATTTGAACCTAATCCAGATGTAAAACCTGACATTCAAATAAGGTTAGAATGTTTAAGATTAGCAACTGAATTTGGTCCAGAAAATGATCGAAGAGATCCTCTTCCAATCGCAGAAAAATATTATGATTGGGTAAAAAAAAATTCTCAGAGAAAATTTTGCAAATGCAAAACCTCTAAGAGTAAAGTCTAATTGCCGACTATAAAGGTAAAGATAAGATCCGCTTTTGCGGAAAATCAAATCGGTAAAATCAACCAATAAGATGGAGGACATTAAATATGTCAACTCAAATAACTACTGCATTCGTACAACAATATAGTTCGAATGTTAGTATGCTTAGCCAGCAAAAAGGCTCTCTTCTTAGAAAAGCTGTTGATGTCGAAACTGTGGTTGGGAAAAATAGTTTTTTTGACCAAGTTGGCTCTGCAATTGCACAGAAACGTACAAGCAGACATGCTGACACTCCACAAATCGATACTCCACATGCTAGAAGAAGAGTATCATTGGTAGATTATGAGTATGCTGATTTAATCGATAATCAAGATAAAATCAGAACTCTTATCGATCCAACATCATCGTATGCACTTGCTGCTGCTTATGCACTAGGAAGATCGCAAGATGATGAAATAATCGCTGCTGTTTCTGGAACTGCATATACTGGAGAGACTGGATCTACATCCACTACTCTACCTTCTGCACAAAAGATAACAGAAAGTGGTACAGATGGTTTAACTATCGCTAAGTTAAGAACTGCTAAAGAAACTCTTGACAATAGCAATGTTGATCCGTCAATTCCAAGATGGATAGCTGTTGGTCCAAGACAAATTACAAATTTGTTAGGAACAACCGAAGTCACTAGCTCGGATTTTAATTCCGTTAAAGCTCTTGCTAATGGCGAAGTAAATTCATTTTTGGGATTTAACTTTATAGTAACTAATAGATTGTCAATCGCATCTTCTAAAAGATTATGTTTGGCTTGGGCTCAAGATGGTATGAAAATGGCACTTGGACAAGACATCATGACTAGAATAGATGAAAGATCTGACAAAGGTTACTCAACTCAAGTGTACGTGTGTCAATCAATCGGTGCAACTAGAATGGAAGAAGAAAAAGTTGTAACGATCCAGGCACATGAAGCATAATCAATAGGAGGATATAATCATGGGGACTAAAAACTCAGACTTAGTTTCGAATTTCGAAGCTACTCCACAGGTAAAAAATAGCGCTGGACTTCTACATGGATCAGTTCGTGTAGCTCAAGGCACTATTGTTGTTGCTGCTGGAGATTCAGATGATGACGATATTGTTATGCTTGCACCGATACCAAGTAATGCAACTGTTCCACAAATTTTTGTTGGATCAGACACATTAGGCGGATCATGCACATTCAATGTTGGGATCTATCAGACTGATGGAACAGTAGTTGACGAAGATTACTTTGCAAGTGCAGTAGCTGATGCTGCTGCTATGGCAGATGTAAGATTTGAAGCTGCTAACATCAATACTGCTGGAAAAATGATGTGGGAAATGGCTGGAGCAAGTTCAGATCCTGGAGGTTTCTACTATATAGCTGCTACTATGGCTGCTGCTGGTGGAACTGAAGGCGATATGAGTTTCAACATTCAATACGTTGTTAACTAGTAAATAATTTGTTTGGCGGATGAAATACTCCGCCAGGCATTAAAAGAATTTAATGAAATACGTTTTAATTTTAACCTTATGCAATCTTATGACTGGACAATTTGTATGTAATGAAAAACACATAGCACCATACGAATATTCTAGTTGGTCATCTTGCGTATTAGATGGTTATAGACAAGCACATAACGTTTTAAAAGAAAGCTATGGACCAAGAATAGAAAAAGAAAAATTAGCAATAAAATTTACTTGTAAAGGAGTTAAATCAATATAATGGCATCAACAGTAGATATTTGTAATTCAGCATTAAACTTATTAGGAGCATCAACAATATCAGCATTAACTGATGACAGTAAAAATGCGAGATTATGCAATCAAAGATATGAGCCAATAAGAAATAGAGTATTTAGAAGTCATGCTTGGAACTGTTTGCATAAAAGAGTTCAGTTAGCTCAAAACAGTACAGCTCCAGTAGTTGAATATTCTTATGCTTATGCTTTGCCTTCAGATTGTTTAAGAATTTTAAAAGTTCATAATGGAACAACTGATAGTATTGCATCATCAATTGATTATAAATTAGAAGGAAGAAATATTGTAACTGACGAAGGAACTATATATGCAATTTATATTGCATTAATAACTGATCCAAATGAATATGATGTTTATCTTCAAGAAAGTATTTCTCATCAACTGGCAGCTGACATCTGCTATGCAGTAACAAATAACGCAACATTAGCAAAAAATTACATGGAAAGAGCTGATGAAAGATTAAGAGAGGCAAGATTTATAGACGCAACAGAAAATGCTTTAGGAACTATAGAAAGTTCTGAGTTCACTGATGCAAGATTATAATGACAACAGCAGCTTTTGATCCAAGAAATTTAGATAGATATTCAAAACCTAAATCATTACTTCATTTTCAATGGGGCGATGACACAAAAGTTTATCGATATTGTTTAGTAGAAATCATTGACGAAAAAGATATTGATCCAACTACTAAATGTAAAAAGGAAGAACAAGGATTAAGTCAACAAGAAATTTTTAAAAAGATATGCCAAGAACAACATTAGCTTTAACTTCATTTATATCAGGAGAACTATCTGCCAAGATGGATGGTAGGACTGATTTTGATAAATATTCTTCTGGAGCAAAAAAAATGGAGAACTTTTTAGTTCATCCTCAAGGTGCATCAACAAGAAGAGTTGGAAGTCAATATATTGCTGAAGTTAAAACATCGGCTAACAAAACAAGATTAATACCTTTTGAATTTTCAACAACTCAAACTTATATGTTGGAGTTTGGAAATCAGTACATAAGATTTTTTAAAGATAAAGGTCAAATAACAGAAAGTAATAAAACTATTACAGCAATTACTGCTGCTAATCCAGCTGTAGTTACATCTAACTCACATGGATATTCCAATGGCGACTTTGTAATTATATCTGGTGTAGTTGGAATGACTGAAGTAAATAATAAAACTTTTAAAGTTGCAGATAAAACTACTAATACTTTTGAATTACAAGATGTTGATGGAACTGATATTAATTCGTCTGGTTACACTGCTTATTCATCTGGTGGAGTAGCGAATAGAATTTATCAAATAACAAGTCCTTATTTAACAGCAGAATTATTTGAACTGAAGTTCGCACAGTCAGCTGATGTTATGTATATAGTTCATCCTAATCATGAAGTAATGAAATTGAGTAGAACTGATCATACTTCTTGGTCTTTAGATGAAGTTGTTTTTACTGATGGACCATATTTAGCACAAAATACAACAGCGACTACAATGACACCAGGAGCAACAAGTGGTGATGATGTAACATTAACAGCATCGGCATCAACTTTTGTTTCAACCGATGTTGGAAGATTAATTAATTTTTCAAATGGTTATGCGAAAGTTAGAAGTTATACGAGTGCAACAGTTGTTAAAATAGATATTAAAGATAATTTTGATAATACTTCAGCTGTAACAACTTGGAAATTAGGTGCTTTTTCTGACACAACTGGTCATCCGTCTTGCGTATCTTTCTTTGAACAAAGATTAGTTTTTGCTGGAACATCTGATGAGCCACAAACTTTATATTTTTCTAAAGCTGGTGATTATGAAAATATGACCACTGGAACGAATGCTGATGATGCTATGGTTTATACAATTGCATCCAATCAAGTTAATGCCATTCGTTATATGAAAGCAGTCAGAACTTTAGTTGTAGGAACAACTGGAGGTGAATTTACTGTATCGGCTGATGGAACAGATGCTAGTATTACACCTTCTAATATAACTATTAAAAGACAAAGTTCTTTTGGATCAGCAAATGTAGATGCCATTCCAGCTGGAAATGCAATTTTATTTTTACAAAAAGCAAAAAGAAAAATTAGAGAATTAGCTTATAACTTTGATACTGATGGCTATACAGCACCAGACTTAACTATTCTAAATGAAACAGTTACCAAAACTGGAATTAATGAAATGTCTTATCAACAATCACCAGATAGTATTATTTGGTGTGTAAGAGATGATGGAGAATTAGCTGGTTTAACTTATCAAAGATCTGAAAATGTTGTTGCCTGGCATAGACATATATTCGGAGGAATTGGTCAAGAATGCACAATTACTGTTTCTGATTATGCAAATATTGCTACTGGAACAAAATTAACATTTACTAAATCAAACGGAGAAGAAGTTATTTTTACTTCTACAACTGGAACTGCTGGAACAAATGAATTTAGAACTCAAACTAATAATGATACAACAGCAGATAATATTTATACGGCTATCAATGCTCATGCTGATTTTACAGTTTCCAATCCAAGTGCAGCTGTAGTTACAATTAGAGAAAGCTCACATAATGCTACTGGTTTTTTAACTTGCGTTTCTGCTGATACAACAAGATTAACAGTTCAAAACGAAAGTGCTGCTGTAGTTGAAAGTGTTGGATCAATTTCTGGCTCTTTAAATGAAGATGAAGTTTGGGTAATTGTTAAAAGAATTGTTAATGGTTCAACTAGACGATATGTAGAATGTTTTTCAGATTTTGATTTTGATGAGACATCAGCATCTGATTTTAAATTTTTAGACAGCCACCTATCCTACTCTGGAACTTCAACATCCACTTTATCTGGATTAGATCATTTGGAAGGTCAAACAGTTTCAATATTGGCAGATGGTGCTGCACATGCAGATAAAATTGTTTCATCAGGTGCAATAACTTTAGACCGATCATGTACGAAAGCATGTGTTGGTTTAGCTTATAATTCAGTTTTACAAACTATGAGAATTGAAGGTGGAGCTGCTGAAGGAACTTCTCAAGGTAAAACAAAAAGAATATCGAAAGTAGTATTAAGATTATTTGAAACAGTTGGTGTTAAAGTTGGACCATCTCTTGCAGCATTAGAGACAGTTCCATTTAGAACAACATCATCATTATTAAGTTCTCCAGTTGATACACTACTTGCTGGAGACAAGGAAATAGAATTTAGAGACGATTATAACTCAGACGGATTTATTTTTATTAAACAAGATCAACCTTTGCCTTGTTCAGTATTAGCAATTTATCCAACTCTGGTTACATCGGATGGCTAATTTTAAAATTATTCCATATCAAGTTGAGCATGGAGACGAAATTGTTGCTTTTGGTATGAACGATAAATTAATGGAGATTGATGCAAGTTTTACTGAAAATCGTATGGATGTTGCAATATCTGGCTTATCATACACTTTACTTTGCGATCATCAGCCTATTCTTGCTGGTGGCATTTATCCACTTTGGGATGGAGTGGCTGAAGGTTGGGTTATGTCAAGCAAAAGAGTATTTGATCATAAAATTAAATCAGCTGCGTCAGTCAAAAGAAGATTAGATTTACTTTGTACTAACAACAAAATTTGGCGATTACAAACTTCAGTTAAAGAAGATTTTAAAACAGGAGTTCGTTTTGCTGAATGGCTTGGATTAAAAAAAGAAGGTCTTATGGAAAAATACGGACCAGACAAAACTAACTATTACAGGATGGCAAAAATTTATGAGTTTCATAGGTAACATAGCTGCTGCACAAACAGCAAAAGCATTAGGAAAATATAATCAATCAGTTGCTTATCAAGAGGCAGCTTACGAAAGAAAAAAAGCTGCTATAAGAGAAAAAGTTTATAACACAATTGAAAGACCAAGATTTGTAAATCAACAAGAACAACAGTACGCAAGTTTTTTTGTTAATGCTTTAAGAACTGGAGCTGAATATAGACCAGGTACTACTCCATTTTTTGTTGGCATTCAAAACAGAACAAATCAAATGTTAGATTTAGCACTTTCAGATTACAACAATAAAGTAACTGTTAATGATATGATTAATCAATCTCTTTTATTAAAGGCGAGAGGAACTGGAGAAAGATTAAAAGGAGATTTAACAGCAAGAGCAGAATATATGAAAGCTGGTGCTAGTCTTTTAAGCATGGGTTCTCAAAGTCAACAAGCTGGAAGATTAGTAATAACATAATGGCAAAACTAGAAATAATACAAAGCCAGGCTAAAGTTGCTACTTCAACAACACCAAGAACTTCTACTCTTGCTTTACCAATTTCTTTAGCATCTACTGTTGGATCTGGCTTTTCAGCTGTCGGCAAAGCTATCGCTGATATTCAAAAAGATATTTATGCTCTTGAAGATCAAAATCAGGTAAATAAATTATTGCCTGATGTTAATACAAAAATTCAAAAAGAGTATGATAAATATTTAAAAAGCATAGATACTAATGCTCCACAAAAATTTGAAAAAGATATTAGCAATAAAGCATTTGAGCAAATTTTAAAGAATGCAAATCCTACTGTTAAAAAATTAATTTTAAATAAAATTGCAGAAAAAAAAGCTTTACTTAAACCTAAACTAACATCTCAAATAACATCTAATAATATTGATCAATTAAGTATTAGTATTGATAATGCTTTTGATGCTGCATTAACTTCAATGTTAAGCTCAGATTTATCTGACAAAGCAGTTGGTGCTAAATCTTTTGAAAATTTACTAAATAATAAAGTTTATGAAAAATATTTAGGAGCTGAAGTTTGGAATAGTTTAAAAGATAAAAAATTAAAACTTAGAAATAAATTATTATTAAATTCAGAAATAGAAATAAATCCAAAAGGTGTAATAAGAAGTAAAGAAGAATTATTAAAAGCTGTTGGTCCAGTTGAAACTGACAGAATAATAAATAGAGCAAAAGAAAATATTATTTCTGATAGAACAAGAGCTGAAAATGTTAAGAGATTTCAATTATTAATTAATCAAGAAACTCAAAATGATACATTTGCTGAACTTTTAATTAGAGTTAATAATTCTAAAAGAAATCCTAGTGATGAAAATTTCTTAAACGAAGTGCCAACTATCCAGGAGCTGCATGAGATGTATGACCTGGATTTAATTAATGAGGCTATGTTTGTTAAACTTTCTGACTTTCTTGCTCAGCCTGACAGAATGGATGCAAAATCTGACGATGAATTATTTACTATGATTACTAATCAGATACTTGCAGCTGATACGATTGAAATGTTAGGCGACATTAAGAATACTGTATTTGGTGAAGATACTTTAAAAGATTTAGCTTTAGAAGATGCTGAAATGTTTGGAGCTCTTTTAAATACTGCTAAAGGTGATTACACAAAACATAGAGATTATAAAAATTTCTTAACTACTCTTAAAGGTAATATTGCAAATATTGATAGAGTTCGATCAAGAAAAGCTCAAATATTAAAAAAAGATATTGCTGATTTTGAAAACAGCATGATAAAAAAATATACTAGAAAAGTTAATGATGGTATGACACCAGAAAATGCTTATCTCTCTACTATGGAAGAGAGCTTTCCAGTTGACTTAGTTCCAGCATTAAACTCTTTACCTTTTCCAGAAAGAATTGGAGATTTTAAATCTGCGATTGAAGATGCAAAAGGACCAGATAACTTTTTTAAAAATCAATATCGGTTAGTTTTTGAAAATTATAAAAAATCAAGAAAAAGTAAATTTGATATGAAACAAATGATCCAAGACTTAGATGATATAGATTTTTTAAAAGATGTTTTCCAAATTAAAATGAAAATTTCAAATAATAATTTAGATGTAGCAACTAGAGAAGCAGATATATTTGTTCCTAAAAAATCTGGAGAGTTAGGAGATTTATAATGGCTGATTTATTACAAGAGACTTACCTTCCAGAATTTGAAAAGAAACAAATTAGAGATAGTAATGTCTATAAACTTTTAAAAGAGAATAATGAAGATACATCTGTTCTTGAAGGTTTTGAACATAATCCAAAATATACACCAATTGAAATAAAAGATTTTGATACTTTTATAAATGAAGGTGGAACTAAAGAAGATTGGATTGCTAAACATGCTACACCAGAAAGAAAAAAAGAATTTTTCGGAGCTATTGGAGATTTTATTTATGATACTGGAAAAGATACTGCTTTAAGTTTAGGAGTAGCTGCAATTAATGGAGCTGATGTTGCAACAAACTTAATGCCAATCATGGCAAAAGTTTTAGACAATTCTCCTTTAGTAACTGGAATGCCAAATGGTTTTATGAATGCTAAAACTGAAAAAGAAATTTATGATGCTGCTAAATATGTTTCAGATAATTTAGGTAGCGCTAGAGAATATTTAAAATCATTTAAAGAAGATGATAATGTTGTTTCTCAATTAATTGGAATTATGGGACAAGACTTAGTTTATTCAGTTCCAATTTATAACAAGCTAAGAGATTTAGGAGTTTCAAAATATCCAGCCTTTTTTATATCAGGTGGTATTGGTGGAGCTATAGGAATTGAAGATAAAATATTCGGAGAGGAAAGCACCTTCTCTCTTCACTATGGAGCTAAAGAAATTGAAGGATTAAAAAATCTAATTGGTATTTTACCAAATACTCCTGAAGATCAAATTGCAGATGAAGTGGTCCAGGCTTTAGAATATGGAGCTTTCTCTGTTGCCATACCTGGAATTATAGATGCGTTTAAATTTATGAAACGATACATACCAGCTTTTGCTGGAGGAGCTGCTATTGCAACAGTTCCTGGAGATGCTGAGGCTAATCCAATTAAAGCAATTGCAAATGCAGTTTTTAAATCAACAGCTAAAGAGGCAGTTGAACAAAAGATTACTAAAGGATCTGGAGAACAAATATTTAATACCATTAAAAATACTCCAGGAGTTAAAGAAAGCGAATTAAAATGGATTGGTCTTGAAAGTTTTTTAAAAGATAAAAAAAATGTAACTCAACAAGAGGTTTTAGATTTTATTGAGGCAAATAAAATTGATGTTAATGAAAGAAGATTTGGCGATTTTGTTGATACAGCAGAAAGTAAAAAATCAAAACCTATTCATGAATTGGACTTTAAAGATGCAAGAAAAATTCAAAGAAGAATTTATGAAGAGGCTGAAAATAATAATGATGAAAGTTTAAAATTTGTTGCAGATCATATTGATTATTTAAGAGCAGCTGGAGGCAAAAGAATAGATAATTTTGAAATCAAAAAAACAGAATATATGGAAGGTTACGATGCTCCAACTATAACTGATCAAAGATGGAATTTTTCTAATTTTATGTCTGATCTCTATCTTTATAGAGCAGTTGAAGGATTAGATGATTTTGGATCAGGTCCAATTAGTATAGATTATTTTGATAATACTTTTGCAAATTATTATAAAGTTTTTGGAATTAAAAGCAAAGGCACAAAAAATCTATTAACAGATGAAATGGAGAAAAAACTTTACACAGATTTTGCTGAAAAGAATACGAATTTACCAGAAGAGATGGTTAGAAATGCAGATGTTAATGATGGATTTCATATCCAAGCAGATGAATTTGAAAACTTTAAAAAATACTTAGATGAGAATGGAGCTTACATCATGAAGTATAATCACATGGAAATTCCAAAAATGGATGTAAGAGTGGCTGTATTTAATGAGATGAATATTAGATCCAATGAGGAAATGTATTTTCAATATGGTCGTGGTAATAATATGATGGATGCTCTTGGAGAATGGACCGATACAGCTTTTATGCCTCAAGGAAAATGGATTGGTCAAACAGAGCCTGGTGGAGAAAATTATAGCGAATTAGTCTTTACACTTTCTAAAGGTGGAGAAAATGTTGGAACTAAATTTCCAATGGAAACACCTATTACAAAATCAGCGACAAATAGAGAGTTTAATATAAGAACTTCTCCTCACTTTAATGTACCTGGAGAATTTGCTCATGTAAGATTTAAAACAAGAATGCAAGGTAATATGAAAGTATTATCTGTTGAAGAAATGCAATCAGATTTAGTTCAACGTTCAAAACAATTTAATCAAGATGCTATAAGTAACCAGAGAGCAGCTTTATTATCAGCAGAAAGTACAAAACAACAAGAAGCAAATGTTTTTAAAAATCTTTCTGAAGATGACATTCAACAAATGCTTAAAGATAATCCACCAAATATGCTAATTAAAGACTTTCCATTTAAAAATACTTGGTATGAATTAACTTTAAAAAGATTAATTAGATATGCTGCTGATAATGGCTTTGATGCAATATCAATACCTAAAGGATCTGTCATTCAAGATAGATATGGATTAACAAGAAGAATAGATGACTTTCAAATAGGCTCATTTGATCCAGTAAGGAGAGAAGTTGGATTAGAGGCTTGGGACCAAAATGAAGTTTTACAAATATCTGAGTTGTATTCTTTTGAGAGAGTTAAAAGAGAATTTGGAGAAGATGTTTTAGATAGAATTATTAAAAAAGGTAAATCAATGCAAAGAGTGGATGAAAATTTAGAAGGAGAATTTGCTGAAAGTTCTTATGATCGAGGAGATAATATTGTTGAATTAGCTAAAACTATTGAGATTGGTGGAGAAGGTAAAAGCCAATTATATAATAAAACTATTCCAGCTTTTCTTAAAAAGTATGGCAAGAAATGGAATGCTAAAGTTTATGATGATAAAATAAGAATTGGAGATTTTAAAGATCCAAGACCTATTTCTCAAGTATCTGATAGAGAGAAAAGAACTTTTAATATGCCAGTAACAATAATTGAGATTACACCAGAGATGAAAAAATCAGTTCAAGGAACTCCTCAACCACTATTTGAAATATTTGGTGGTGTTGGTTTATCAACTTGGATAGCTGATGAAGTATCAGATAGTATGCAAAACAATATTATTTCACAAACAACAAATTAATAGTAATAAATAAATATCTTCAAATATTTGTTTTCAAAAAAATAGGAATTAAGAATAATGTCATTAGTTAAGGCTATAATCAATGCTGTTGGTAAATCAAAACCAAAACCAATAAAAACAGAAAGATTTTTAAAAAATCCTGATGAGGCAAGAACTTTATTAGAAGAAGCTCAAAAAAGAATTGAAAATATAGAAAGCGAAGGACCAGCTAAAGTTAA
>VTLG01007729.1_pt1 | contig 31638 bp, 24 predicted proteins | sample 4694571 | NCBI WGS metagenome assembly VTLG01 (sample SAMN12604809, study PRJNA352737) | marine metagenome | biome: ENVO:00000447; feature: ENVO:00000209|ENVO:00000569|ENVO:01000036; material: ENVO:00002151; isolation source: viral sequences binned using virsorter ...
CAATCTTCGCCACCTACAACGGCTATTTCGGTAGCAAGAAGTTCTCCATGTTCACTGGCTATGCAGGTGATTCGTCGCAGGTGGAGTTCACCCCGAGCGAACACTTTGAAACCTACGACAACGTGGTTTCGCATTCGATTCCCGGCGCGGACATTCAAGCAACCACTATCCAGTTGGGACAGTTGCTTGGAATGAAGGGCATCAGTCTACGTACCTTCCGTACCAAGCATCCGTTCATTGACGATCCTGAGATGGAAGGACGCAGGGTAGACGAGGAGCAGTTGGAGGAAGCGGTCTTGGCTTCGATCCAGCAGCAGGCTCTGTCTGGTCAGTTGCCAGTGGTGTATGTCGCCAAGATTGAGAAGCACCGCAAGAAGGGCTTGGATATCTTTGGCGCGATTGAGAAGGCTGACGAAGAGATCCGCAAGGAGCAGGCTGCTATGGCTCCGGCTCCTGAAGAGGGCCAGATGATGGCTCCTGAGCAGGCTCTTGGTTTGGCTGGTGGGCCTGAAGCAGCGATGCAGCAGGGAGCGCCACCTAACAACGAGTTCTCGCCTGCTGCGGCAGAGCAACTTGTTGCTGCGTTGAGGGCTGGCTGATGCCTCGCGCCAAGAAAACTTTGTCGCCTGAGACTCCGAGCATGGAGGCGGGTGCTTCCTACGGTGAGGTCAGTGACAACATTCAGGCGCAGCAGGCTGTTCCATTGCCCGATAATCGGACATCCGACTATTCGGCACCTAACGATCAGGCACAGCAGGCTCCGTTGCCGTTGGAAGCAGCCCAGAACTTTACGCCACAGATAACGCCTTTGACTGCTCCCGGTGAGAATAGGAACTCTATGCGTGCAGCGCCAGAGATCACACCTGTTCAGAAGTCGGCAGACCTGTTGAGAAATTGGGCAGCGGCTACTGGAGATCCGGTTATGGAGATGGCCGCGAGACAACTTGGAGATTTCTAATGGCTGGTACTAGCCCAGTCCGAAATGAATATCTTCGAATTGGTTCTACGCCAGACACGGCGTTGAATGATGAATACTACGGTCGCCGTATGCAGATGTTGATGAATGCTGGTGCGGGACGTTTCTTGGAGATGGCACCAGATTCGATAGTTGCGTTGGCTTCTGGTCCTGATTCTGACGAAGACATGATGGATGTCTTTTATGGGGCGTTTGACCAGAGCAATTTCAATATGGTCAAGCAGAGATTTCAATCTATGCCAACTCAGATGCAGCGCGGCGAATTCAACAGGTTGCCCAAGAAGATGCAGGAATTGTTGCGTGGTGCCGGGTATGAGTTTCCTGAAGAAAAAGATCCTGATGGTTTGCTGAAACGAATCTTTACTTGGGATATTCCCCTATTGCCTGAAGAACATTTCGGAACTGCTGTCAAGGTTGGGATGTCTCCGATACGTGCTTTGGGTTTCGGCATGGGAATGGTTGCACGGAATGTGTGGGAATTCGGTGTGATGAAGCCGTCAAGGTATGCGACACGCCTTGGACGGTCGTTTGCTTTTCTTGACGAGAAGAACAGTGGTGCGTTCCTGAATCCTGCTAGATGGCGTGAAGCATGGAATAAGACCCGGCTTGAAGATGGTTCCTATTATCAGGAGGCTTCCAATGCTGCTATTGAAATGGTTGGGGCTGATCAGACTGATCTTTTGAAGATCTTTATTCGTGATGGTGGACAGGGTGTCTATGATCATTTTGAGGATACTGGTAAGGCGTTCGGGTATTCTGATAATGAAATCAATGAGCGGTATCAGAGATGGTATGAAGGTTTAGCGGAACAAGAAAATGTGGAAGCGTTGGAGGTTCTTGAATCTGGCCGGTTGACTTTGGCAACTGCGTCGGTTCGTTCGTGGAACAAGTATGGGGTGTGGGATGTGACACCGGGAACGAAGCCTGCTGCTGCTATAGGGCTGGTTGGTTCTCTTGCTGCGGAGATTCTTTTGGACCCGACTACGTGGGTGGGTGGTTTCTATACGAAGATTCTGCGGGCCGCAAAGTTTGGTCGTCGTACTGGTCAGAGCGCAGATTTCTTGGATGTGATGCGTAGGGGTGCTTTGGTTGAGCGTGAAGCCGCTCAAACTTCTATGTTGTCTGCTTTCAAACCTGCTCGGGTTCCTGATGTTGTTGATGGTGGTTACATCGATGCCCATGCGGGTATCAAGGAATGGATGAAAGATGCGGGCGTCAGAATGTTGGGCCGCACCGACATTGTTATTAGAAATCAGTTTCGTGCAATTAACAGGATGACTGATCGTGTCAACGATGCGTTCCGTCAATGGGATGAAATTGATGCGTTCAAACAGAATTTGAGAGAAACAACGAAACTTGATGGTGATGGAATACGCGCTGCGGTAACAGAAGAATTTGGTCCAATGACAAAGATCGACATGCTGTTGCGTGATCTACCAGCATTGAATGTGGTGATTGATTCGATGCGTCAGTGGCATATGACGCAGCGGCGAACGGTTCTACTTGTTGACGAAGACACTGGTGAACTGATCTACAGGAATGTTAAGGATGTTGGTGCAGAAGAACTTGTAATGGTTACTGATGGTTCAGTACCTACGTTGGCAGATGAGGAAGGGTTCTGGTCGTTCCTTGCCGATAACGCGGGTTGGCGTGCCTTGGCGAAACCTCTGGGTGGGACGAGTCCAGAGGCATTGTTCATTCCCCGAATTGGGAGATTCGGTGCGAAGTGGATGGAACGCAAACAGTACATGCGTGAAATCCTTGACCTTGGAGAAAACTTTCCGCTGCACATTAAGGCAGATATCGCCCGAATGACGGCTCAATATATTGCAAAGCAAACTGATTACGTTCACGCAAAGGTTTTTCAGGATATAACAGATGGCACATTGAAACTGTCTGTGCCTATTGATGAAGATATGTTGTCTCGCGTCATGCTTGATCCACAGATGGATCAGGCGACACGTTTGGGTCTATCTCCTGAAGACCATACGAACATTCTTGAACACATGAAGATTCACGAGTCAAATGCATCTCAGATCATTTTGGAAGATAGCGAACTTGATGACCTGCTCAACTACTACCTGAATGATGGTTTTGAGGTTCGTCTTGATGAGAAGGGTGTGCGTCGGCTTATGCCGGTTGCCGATATCGGACGAGTGCCTTTTGCTGGTGCAGGACGAGCATTCCGTAGGTACTACCAGAAACAGATTCATCCTCCCGGTAGCCAGAATGCCGAATTGACTTGGCTGGATCAAACCAAAGCATTTGCAAAAGCCGGGGTTGCTGGAGTGGCTTACTATCCGGCGCGCTTTGCAGAAAAGTTGACGACCTACACGCCTACTGTGCCGTGGTTGGACGTAACTGATTCAGATACCGCTGTCAAAGAATTCACGGCACTTGTTGATATGGGTGTCATGGCGCATATGCCACGCACGCAGATCGATCAATACATCCGAACCTTCGTGATGGGTAACGAATCGGAACGCTGGCTCGTCCAACACGACTTCTTCTTGGATTTCATTGGTCGTACCGGTGCGCTAGTGCACGGCGGTAGGGATGTTCAGGACTTTATCCAACGGTTCATACGACACGGAAACCAGCGGTACGCCCAGTTGTCGGATGATGTGATCGGTATCCGTGGGTTGAGTTCTCGCCGTGCGATCATGCCGGGTGCAGAATTCGGGGCACAGTTGGCAAAGTCTAATATCATTCCGAATTATCGGGAACTTGCTGCGATGGCACGCTATACAGCGTTCTACCGTATGGCGGGATGGGGTCTGCATCTACCGGAGATCGACAAGTTCATAAGTAGGACTTGGCGTCCTGCGGTTCTGTTGCGGTTGGGTTATGTTCCCCGTAACGGTGGCGAAGAATTGTTCTCATGGTGGTTGAGAGAAGGACCGAAGCATTGGGTCAACCACAAGATTGCCCGTGCAGCGATTGGCAAGCATGTCATCTTTGACGAATATGGACGAAAGATACTGAAAGACATTTCTGATGAGGAACGGCTTCCGTTGATTTGGAAACCATTCTCTCGGATATGGCGGTCTTTCAACGAGATCGGTGGTGTCGGAGATTTCGCTGTCACGAAGAAGGCAGTTAAGAAGTCGATAAAAGAGAACCCGCGTTGGAAGTATCTAAGTGCTGATGAACAGGCGGCTTTCTTTGATGCCGCTCGTGTTGAAATCAAAAACGAGGTTGAAGATACGCTGATTGGTGGTACTTCCCGCCGGTTGTTTGAAATCGCCAATGCAAAGGCGAACGAGTTGACTCTTGCCTTTGGATCAGGTATATCGCGGGACATAGCACAGACAATTGGTAGACGAATCGATTCAAGACATGATGAACGGGTTCGTGCGATTACACACATGATGACTGATCCGACGATTCTGGATCAGCAGATGAAAGACATCTTGGGTACGTTCGATCCGTATATCGGTGGAAGCGATCTGGATATGACTATGCGCGATATGGAGTTCGGGCATGTACCGGATGCTCGTCTGCAACTACCGATGAAGTATGGTCAGGGAGAATTGACTTGGGTTTCAGTTGAGGCAGGCCAGTTCGATGCTCTGCCAAGAAGTGTCGCTGTAGCGCAACGCACCGATTACATGCGTGACGATCCGGCTCATAAGGCATTTCTTGGTGAACTTATTCATTATGTTTCGCCTCCGCAGGAAGAAACCATGCTGCTTCTTGCTCAGGATTTAGGACTATCTGTTGATACATCTGCGTCTGCTGCGGTCCTTACCTATTTCCGAAGTGAACATCCAGATGCTTTGAGGAAATTGGCTGAGTCCTTTGACCTTGTGCCAAGTAGTACAGATGTGGATTCCATTGTCGAAAAGGTGACGATGCACGATGCTTTTGTTGATGCGTTGCCGACTGAGATTCAGGATGCTGTCAGACGGTTCCTTAAGCCTGCATCCGGTGTCGATCAGAATCCAAATGTGATCGCGTTTTTGATCAGTCATGCTGATCCTACGATGCTTTCACCAAATTTGGATGATGTCGTGGTTCGTGCAAAGCGCGCTTTCGTGAATGAAATGTTGACTCCGCAGGGCGAACAGTTGGGTCGTGCTGCACATATGGCAAACATTGGTTTTGACGAACATGGTGGTTTGATCAGCGATGCTTTGCCGCCCGGTGCTGCCCGTTTGTTTGTTCCTATGGTTCCTGTCGAATATGCGGAAGAATTCGCTAGGATTCTTTCAGATACAAGTGATGCCGGGTTTGCCTTCTATGACGAATTCGTGGATCGTTTGGCTGCCCGCTTGGAACTCATTGGAATCAAACGAGAAGAGGCTTACGACGTTGCTCAAATATTGCAGCCCAGTCTGAGTGCTTCAACTGTTCATCGTACCCCCAGCATGTATATGGCTTTGGCGGGTGCCGCAGTAGAGTTGGGGCAGCGGCACCTACCGTTGACGGCGACCAGCGCAAATCCCGCTATTGCCGATGCGGTAGCAAAGACTCTGACAGAAATGTTGGGTTCTCGTGTCGGTTTGGAACCAAACCTGTTTGCTCAACTACGTGCAGGCGTGAGCAGTCTTGATGTCAATGCTGAAGAAATATTTGGGGTATCTCCGACGGTTGGTCGTCAGAGTTTGAATGGTCCCACAATTCCTGTTGCCCGTGGGAACGTGCGATCCTCTGTGATTCATCCTGATGTTGCGGTACGCAACCAGTCTGAAGAATCGATCACATTCTTTGGTATCAAGAATGGTGTACCTACTGCTTCAAGCGGATTTGGTCCGAACGGATTGGGTAGAAAGAATGTGATCGGAGTTGCTGGCGAACACCTGTTCCCGAAACTTGATGGTGAACTGCAACGTCTTCAGATGCTAGATGATATGCCTGTTACATACACGGTGCATCATTGGCGACACAAGAAGTCGGGGCGTACAGTGTATCGCCGCCAAGGTGATGAAAGAAATACTTCGTGGTATGGCGATGGCGAAGAATGGGAACTATTGGATAGCCAGATTGTTGCGAGCAATGACTTCCATGCGGCTATGGAAGACTTGGCAGAACGTAACACCCCTGAGATATTGGACCTGTTGTCTTCTGGGGATCGTGCTGCTGATACCGAAATCTTTCTGCCTTGGATTCGTGAGATAACGACGACGGATGAGATCAGTCCTGTTCGCATCAATGGTCATGCGGAACAGGCCAATTGGTGGGATAAGAGTCCACAACGGATTCTTGGCTTGTTGCCGCCTACGGATCAGGCTGGCGGTTTGGGGGAGAGGATAGCGTCAGGCTGGAATACGATATTGAGAAACTGGTTTGATGGAGTTGTCAACCCCATGATTGGGGCGATGGTTCGTGAACCGATGTTCCAGCATTACTATGTGATTGCTGCGGAACAGGTTGCGGGTGTCAAACGGAACTATAACCATACCCCCTATGCGTATGCGAATTTGGGTAATGCTTTGGGACGTAAAGGTGTGGGTACCTATGACGATGCTGGACAGTTGGTAATCGAAGAGTTGACATCGTTTATCGAATTGAATTGGCAGGTTGCTCGTTTAGATCCTGATGCTTTGATTTCAAAGGTTGCGTTTGCTGTAGAGAATGGAAACCGGCGCGCATTCTTGGAGTCCGTTACAGAGTTGCTGAAGGCTGCCGACGATCCCAAAGATGCAGCAGTCCAGTTATCTCAGGGGGTCTATGCAGCGTTTGATGCGTTGCGGTTGACTGCGAAGAACCCGAAGTCTTCTGCAATCAATGAGTTCTTTGAATGGGCGTCGAATCGTAAACTCCAGTTTGAAACGCATCGATCTGTTGCTTTGCAACGTGCGATGACGTTGACGGGTGCATTCATTGATGATCATCGTATCCGATCACAGTTTCAGGAAATGGTTGGATCGATGATTCCGTTCTGGTTTGCAGAGGACCAGTTCTTGCGACGGTTGGGGCGCGGCTTGAAGCACAATCCGTTGATGCTCCGTAATCTGCATTTGACTATGAACGCAGGCGTGCGTGGGGGCTTGGTTCAGGAAGACCAGTTCGGAGAAAAGAAACTGGTTGTCCCCGGTAGCGAAGTGTTGACGACTGCTGTTCTGGAAATTGCGGACAGGTTCCCTATCGTCAATGCGGTCTTTGGTGGACCGTTGGGGGCTGTTGCCCGTCCCAAGTTGGCGATGAATATCAATATCATTCCCGGCTATGACCTTGACCAGATGGGTCAGATGGGTTTCGGTCCTTTATTGGCAGCACCTATCAATTATGCGTCGGGTCGTGATCCGAGCCTGCGTGCCAAGTTTGAACATAATCTTGTTGGTGGGCGTTTCGCTGGATCTAGCAAGTTGACTGAGTTCCGTGGTGACACGGTTCGGTTGTTGGGTGAAACTATTTGGTCGTCGGTTCTTCCAGCGGTCATAGCCCGTCCGCTTCAATTGATGGGCATTGAAGGACCAAATGGAAGCGCAAGATCAAAAGCCACGATTGACGTAATCAAGTTCATGGCGTTGAACGACATGCTTCCTTCGGAGGAAGAGATCGCTGGGCAGGCGAATCCGGCTTTGTTTCAGGAAGAGTTCTTGGATCGTGTTGACCAGATGGCGAAGCAATACCAGTTGTTGCAGGCTCTTACTTGGTTCGCGTTGCCTGCTACCGGCACCATGTCGGACTTGACGATAAACGAGGAATGGGAATGGGATACCGAATTCCGTGCCTTGTTGGATAGCGGTATGCCTTACGAACAGGCGTACCCTGTGTGGGTCAAGAATGTGGAGGCGCGTAGTGGCGAGCCGTTCAACCCAGTGAAGTTCTCTCCGTTCCGTTCGTCACCGCAAAGTAAGATTCCGTTTGCTGTTCTAGAAACTACGCAGGCTGCCAACGAGTGGCTTGTCGATAATGACGAATTCACTCGTACCTTTGCTTTGGCTGCTCCGTTCTTTATGCCACGCAAGTTCGATGTTGAGGATGACGAGTATGTTGCTGAAGCAAAGCAACGTCAGGTAAACATGGGGTTGCGTTCTTTCGATACGCCTATTGAGTATTTAGAAGAGTTGTATCACAATGTTGCTACCCCTGCGTACCATCAGGAGCGGACGAGTTATCTGCAAAAGAGGTATGTGTTACAGAAGAACAAGATGGATACCACGGATTTGGATCGGTCGTGGGGGATCTGGTTTGATAGTTTCCAGTTGCAGCATCCGGTGTTTGCTCAACGGATTGTGCAGGGGACTGCGCGTGTCAAGCGTGATGCGACTGTTGAGCAGGCCCGTTTGTTGATTGAGGCTCCTGACTTGGTTCCGCAGGGTGAGCATCGGGAAGACATCTTGGATGCTATGGCGACGATTGTCGGGTTCAGGGACAAGTTGGATGCTTTAACTGGGTTGCGTACTGTTGCTGCTCAGAAGAAGCGTGATGCTTTGCGGTACAGGTATTGGAAGTCGATGGAGTCATTTGTATTAGGCAAGCCTTGGTTAAACGAGTTGTATTATAGTGTATTCTTGCCTTTGGTTAGTGATACTTGGATCGCTAAGTATCGTGCTGGTTTGGTTGAGATCGATTCGATGGCGGTGGCAGCGTAATGGCAGAAGAAGAAGAAGATACCCGATCAGGTTTTGGTGCTGCTTTAGATGCTATGGGTATGGGCAATCTGACAGGCATGTTGCAGACGGCGATAAATCCTGTGGGCCAAGCAGTAAAACACGGGGTAAAGCATGGTATACCAGCCTTGGGGGGTGCTTTGACTGTTGGTGAACGTCCCACACTGGTATCTCCTCCTACCGAAGATACATCTGCGGGAATCACCCAGAGGCGGGTAAACGATGAACCGTTGGATATCGCTGATGATGCATCAGTAATGAAACAAATCTTTTGGGATAGCCAGAGCGAAGAAACACAGTTCGTCAAGTTGGTTAATTGGCTTGGCGGTAACAGCATCGTCATGTTGAATCCCGGTGTTGGTGGCTTGGGTTCATCCATTGCGGAATCATTTGAGGCTGCTGGCTTGGACAGACCTGAGATCAAAGATTTGAATACTCCTGAAGGCAAAGAATATGTTCGGGAATATTTACGTGCCAATTGGCGCAAGATTCCTGATCTCGTGCAATCTACTCACACATACATTTCTGAAGGTTACGGGGCGTACCGTGGCGCTGTTACGGAAGGCGGTAGGGGAGAGGTTCCTCCCGGTTATCGTGATCCTGCAACGGAAACAATTGATGTAGGAGAGATCAAAGAAATTCTTGAACAGTTCGGAGGCAGCGACTTTGGCGTCACTGGACCTTTCCTAGAGCCTGAGAAGGTTCCATCTTTGCGTAATGCCGGTGAAGTATATGGAACAGGCATGGAAGATTACCGTCCTGTTGCTGACATCGTGCACGGTGCCTTGGATAAGGCAATCGATGACTATATGGCTCAGGTCATTGAACCAAACCAGACGTTGTTGACAGGTGCAGGTGGTCTTCCTAGTACTGAAGGCATGGATCAAATCGGGTTTGTCACATCTTTCGATGGGACACCTTGGGGAGATGTCATAAGTTTCGGTGACCTATTTTCTGGTGGCCGTATCGGTCCATTGAATTTGGTACGACAGTTCAAACAGGCTGATCCTGAAGTTATTGAAAAGTTTCAACGCGAGTTCGTTGCGTTAGGGTTGATGGCTCCACCGAAGGTATGGGGTCGAATCATTGAAGATCCTCGTACCGGAGTTGATTCTACGATAGAGGCAGCGGTTGGTTGGCAGATGGGAATTACTGAAGCAGCCTTGAGCATGATTGATGAAAGAACCAACGAGTTGAATGTTGACGGCACTCCTTACATTGATGAGACAATGGATCGTTTCATTGCTGAACGAATGGCTGGAGAGAATGTTCTTACAAACCATTCACGAGTCTTGAAGCAGAACACGATCAATACGGCAAGAGGTCGTATTCAACAGTACCTTGAGGACACTGGACGTTATATGTCTGAAGGTTTGCAAACTAAGATTACAGCCGATTTGGAAGACATTCTTGATGAGATGTCTCCTGAGCGTATAGAACAGGCGTTCGGGCAGGGCGGTAATGTCTATGAGCGGTCGCTTGCCGAAAATCTTTTGCAGCAGTTCTATGGTACTGATGATTGGGGTCAGATGTTGACCTTTGGTGGGTCAGACAGGGATCAGGATTACTTCAATTATGCGGCACGGAGTGGTGCTGTGTCTCAGCGGGAACTTGATCTTCTTCGTGTCGGCGCTATTGATCGTGCCCGGTATAGGGGGCATTGGCCGGAAGGCTATGACGATGAGCGCAAGGAAGCAGAGAAGGATGTTGCTGTCGCTAGTTTGTTGAGATTCATTGGTGATTCTATGGATTCTGATACGCCGGGTGGGTTGGGTAATGCTACGTCGGATCATCTTGTAACTGGTTTGAATACGTATATGCATACGGTTGGTGCTAGGCAGCATAGAGACAAGAACTATTCTCAAAGAGATTTGTCTGGTTTCGCTCAGAATGCATTAGCGGGGGCTACGGGTGGCGCTAATCCATTGACTGCGGAACTTGCCCAGCAGGGGGCGGCAGAACTTGGTGGAGGTATCGGAGGTTTCCGGTACAGGAATCTTGTTACAGCGTTGAACAAGGTGCAGCGTGGAGTAGATCCTTTGAGGATGCGTAATGTCTGAGAGACTAGATCCTTATCAGATTCTTGATTTGACTCGTCAGCATATGGACGAGGAGAACGCCAAGATGTTTGCCAAGATTGCTTTGGCTGAGTCGGGCGGTGAAATAGAAGCAGTAGGCGATGAAGACTTTGGTTACAGTTATGGTTTGTGGCAGGTCAACCATCAACATCTAGAAGACCTGATTACAGAGGGAATCATTCAGGTCGATAAGGCAGACCAAAATATTGTAGAAGAAATACGTGAGGGAAGAGCAGAGGATTGGCGTTATGACCATCCATACCATACCGACTTATGGGCCAAGTATGGTCCTCAACTATTTGATCCTGAAGTTGCCTTTGAAGCAGCGATGATGGTTGGTTGGAAAGTCAGTTTTGGTGGCGATGTTTCAACTCCGTTGCGTAGAAATAATACGCCAGCGTTTGATGAATGGTCTACTAGCGACAACTTAGATGCGCCGGGTAAATTAATGGATAATACTGAATGGCATGGAATGTCGCCCAATGATGTTATCGATGCTATTACCCAAGAACAGTACCTAGATGATCCACAGGAATTCCAACTTGGACAGAATTTCTGGGAGCGCCTCAATCGGGCACGAGATGATGCAGATATAAAGTTCACACCGTTTCATGCGTTGTCAAATAGGAATGCGTTCAATCAGTTGCGTGACCAGATCAAAGTTTTTGATCCTGATCTATTCAGCCACATGATAAATCCTGATTCTGGATTTACTTCAGGCAACGCCACGTTCGTTGACTACAACTCTGAAGATGACATGGCTAACGCACCAGAATTATTCCGCAGGTACGGATTGCAGACTCATCCTGAGATGCCGTGGATCGTATCGACACTTGGTCAAGGACGCATTGACAGAGAAGGAGATATCGCTAGTCAGTTGTGGGACCGGGCGATTGCGTCGCTGGGTAGTCAGGACACGGTTATCTGATGACAGATTTGATGGAGGATCAGAATCCTGAATCACGGTTGGATGCTGCCTATCCTTATTATTCTAGTGTTCTTGAGCCGAAGGCTCCTCGTGAACACATCAAGTATATGTCGGATCTGTTGCGGGATGCTCACAAGATTGGGTTGAGTACCACCGGTCCAGATGCTGAACAGGACGCGGTTGTCGCGTTTGCAGACCAGTGGTTGAATGCCAATGCACATATAGGGTATGAAGAGTTGACTCAGGTGTTGCAACTGGCTGATGCTCAGGATGCTGTTGATTGGGCGTGGACGAATGCGTATCAGGAACTGGGTTTTGAGGAAGAAACCTATAAAGCAGATGTAAGACATGGCCTCAGTTATCTCAGTCCCTTCAACGCCTTTGGCGATGTGATAATGGCTGGATGGTCGGTCATTGGTGATCCGGCTTGGAGGACGGTAACTGGTAAACCCCAGTTGGGACCTATGCATCATTTGGAGCGTGGCTGGGATATTCTAACCAGTGGTGATGAGCGTTTGAAGGGGCACGATCCGAACCCGTATGGTGATCCATTGGCGAACATTACGGGTGTGCACAATTTGACAGATGCCGCATGGTTGGCGATTGATATCATCGATGCCGTTAGCCTGAAATATGGTGGTGCGATTATTGAGCCGACGAAACAATATTTTCGGAATGCTGCTGCAAGGGGTCGGGCGGCTCGGTTAGCGGAGCAGAGAATTGTTCAACGGCGACCTGCGGCACCTAGAGATGTTGCACCTGAAGATCTTTCTGAAGAATACATAAGCCAGATTGTTCGTAACGGTGGTTTCACTGATGGAGAACTTTATGGCCCTGTTTCGGGTGGTTCAGATGGTCCGTTTATTCCTATAACTGATCCACTTGAGATCTGGTCTTATCCGTTGCCGGTTAGGAAAATTATTTCTGGTGGTCAGACTGGTGGCGATGAGGCTGGTTTGTATGCGGGGCGGGATCTTGGCATTGAGACTGGTGGGACGGCTCCTGCTGGTTGGAGAACTGAAACCGGGTCTAATCCAGATCTGCGAGATTTCGGGTTGACGGAACATCACGAGTCGTCTTATCCAGCACGTACTAGGAAGAATGTGAAGGATTCTGATGGAACGATTTACTTCGATTTTCATGGAAGTTCTGCGGGGTTGCGTGTAACTAGAGGAGAAGCAACGCGACTTGGCAAAGAGTTTCTATTGATAAATCAAGGATGGATTGAGAAGAACGGCGCGTTGGACAGTCTGGAGGGGATGACAGCGGTTCGCGCGTGGTTGATCAATAAGAATATCAGAGATTTGAATGTTGCTGGCAATAGGCAATCTTCTCCACCTTACGATTTCGATATGTTCACCAATGTAAGGAATTGGTTGAATGACATACTTGGGGAGCCTCCAGAAGAGTTGGGGTTCACTGGTACACGAGGGAACCGGTATGAGGTTCCTAGAAAGTTGGAGGTTCCAGAGGGTGTTGTCACGCAGCAGCAGCACCAAAGGGATCTTGTGGGTCGTGTCGCTGAGAAGCGGGCGGCTAGAGCCAGAGAGAATCGCATTCACGATAAGCCGATTCAAATGAATTTTGTATTTGGAGAAGGGGGAACTCTGCCTGCTGCGGAACATATCAAGTCCAGCAATACCTTTGATGCCATTGTCGCTGGTGAAAGAACGGCAACGACGAGGCGGGGTTCGCAGTTAAATCATGTCAATGTTGGGGATACGGTTACGTTTGCGCGTGGTGGAGATCGGGTCACTGTTCGGGTTACCGGCAAGCGCACGTTGGAGAATGAGACTCCTGAAGATTGGGCTAGGCGAGAGGGTTATGATCCGCAGGCTGCGGCTGATAATTGGACTGAGGGCAAGAAGTTCAGTGAGCAAACGCAGATTAAATTTGAGGTACTTGATGATGCGGTAGGTAAGGTAGAGGCTCCGGTAAATGTAGCATTTCTTCAGCACGCCAAGGTCGAACATCGTCGTGGTGTTGTCGATGAGTTTGATGTGCACGAGATCGATGCCGACATCAGGGCGCAGCCTCCCTCTCAAACGGACCCGCTGATTGAGCCGCCGCTTGAACCCAAACCTGTCGATGGGTGGCAGGACTCGCATATGAAAAGGGGTATCCGTCAGCATGAAGGGCGTCTAGTCAAGCCTCAGACTCGTGTGATGGGTGTGGAACGTGGTGTAAGAGATGATGGAACAATTGACTATGGCACGTATTTCTACACGGACAAGATGTTCCAAGCCGAACCTCTGACTCCATTGATCAAAGAGATCAAGGAGCGTGTTGAGGAAATCACTGGCTACGACTTCGATATTGTTCTTGCCCAGCGTTATCAGGATGGTTCCACGGATCTGGGTTGGCATAGTGATTTGGCTCAGAAGTGGGATGCGGAAAACAACAGGGCTATTCGTGAAAAAGGTACTAAACCGGAATCGGTTGTTGTTTCTGTGAACTTTGGTGCTACACGAGATTTCGCATTCACCAATACGAAAACCGGTACGCCGATGCCTGCTAATCAGCGGGTGTTACGTCTAGGAAATGGCGATGTGTTGATCATGATGGAGGGTACGAATGCGAACTATCGGCATTCTATTCTTAGGGCAGATCCGAATGATGTCGGGTTGCGAATCAATCTGACTTTCCGTCGGCTTGACCCCGAGTTGCAGGCTGTTCCTCGCCGCGTATTGGCAGATACCACAGATATTACTGCCAGAATCAGCAAATTGCAGGCAGAGCAAACAGAACTTGCCCAGAAGGCATCGAAGTCTGATTCTGAGAAGAAACGCTTCTTGGAGATAGAGAAAGAAATTAAGGATCTGATTGATACAAAAATCGAAAGCAAATCAATTGATCCGTCGGTGCAAGATCCTTCAGAGATTGCTGCCCAAATCGGCAGACTGGAGAGGGAGAAGGCAGAGATCGTCAGGAGAGGATCGAACGCTTCGCCTGCTGAGAGGCGACGGTTGAGGGAGATACAGGAAGAAGTCAGGGGTTTGAGGGAGGCTCGTGAGGGTGTCGCTGCGGATGCTGGTCCGCGTGAGGGAACACCGGTTAATTATACGAAAGGTCAGAACCCTATTCTTTCAAACTTTGCTGAACTTCCGTTCCGGTTCAGGGGTAGGGAGTTCAAGACTGCGGAGGGTGCGTATCAGGCTTACAAGGGCGGTGGGTATAGGCCGGGTTATGAGAATCTAACTGGGTTGGGGGCTAAGAATAAGGGTCGGGGAAAGCATACGAAGACAGTGAAGGTGGATGGCGAGTATTGGAATGTAGATTTGATGCGCGAGATTCTTCGTCAAAAGTACATGCAGGTACCTGAGTTTCGTGATGCTTTGAATGCTACGACTGGTTCGATTACTCATCCTGTTGGCGACGCATTTTGGAAGAGGCAGTTTCCTGAGTTGTTGGAGGAGTTGCGTGGGTCGAAGGTTGGGATGGGTGATGCTGGGCGCACGATCAGGTATGCGACCGATGAGCCGGTAGAGGGTCCACCCGGTACACCTGCGTCAGAGTTGTCAGAATTTGGAGATTACCCGGCTGACTGGGACCATCTGCTAACTCCAGAAGAAATTCAGGAGAGGTTAGCATTCGAGGGTGGTGATGCTGCGCGCTTCGGTGACGAGTATGGGAGTGGTATGGCCGAACTTCCACCCCGTCAGGAGGGTCCACCCGGTACACCTGAAGGCTGGTGGCATGGTCTTGAATATGAGGATGCTGCTGGCCGAAGTCATATAGCGGGTGATATGAGGTCAGAGTTTGGGGACTATCCGGCTGACTGGGATCATTTGCTGGAGCCGGACGATTTGGCAGAGCGTCTGCGTGGGCATCCTGATGAGGCTGGTATCCATGAACAGTGGAAAGCAGCCGGGGTGGGTCCACCCGGTACAGCGGAGTTGCCTGAACTCACTCCTTACGACCGGTTTACGATGGGGGAGATCACTCGTGAAGAGATGATGGAAGCGTCTGCTGTGCAGGAACTTGAACGTACCGGCAGGGGCGACGGCTTCCAGTTCTTAGATCCGAGTGAAATTAGAGAGTTTTTTGAGCGGCATTCTGCGGAGTGGGAGCCGGAAGTTGTTTCTCTTTGGATGAGGTATTTTGATGAGGGGGTTGAGTCTGCGGAGGATGCTGCTCGTTTGAGGTTGGATGAGCAGGAGTATGAGTCGGGGAGGTTGGAGGCTGAAGAGACTTTACCGGCAGCAGAGGTGCCTGAAATCGTAGGTACAGGTCGTGCCGATGATTTCTATAAGGATATTCCTCTTGCAGAAAGAACGCCGGAACAGTGGACAAGTCCTCGTAGGTTAGAGGCATGGCAGATGCGCCAAGATGGAGCGACTTACCGGGAGATTGGAGAGCGTTTCGGTTTCTCTCAGGAGCGTGCGCGTAGGGTTGTAAAGGATGCTGAACGTGATTTTGCGTATAGGGATGAGTATTTGGGGGCGGTGACTGAACCTCCTGCCCCTCCTGCTGCTCCCGTCAACCGAAACCCACGCACCCAAAAGATCCAAGAGTTTGAACAAACCGGTGGTGGTGGTGGACACGAATTCCTAGACGACGATGAAATCAAAGCAGTCATTGAGGAGTATGGCGATAGTTGGTCGCCTGATGTGAAGGCAGGGTGGGTGGACGAGATCGAAAGCGAAGAGTTGGCGTTGAAGGCTGATCGTGTCGAAAAGGTCAAACGATTTTCAGTTAAATCTGTTCGCGCTGAACCGGATAAGGTCTTCGTCTTTGCCGACAACTTGAAACGTCGGGGCAAGGGCGGTCAGGCGATCATTCGTGGTGAAGACAACGCCTTTGGTATCCCCACGAAGAATGATTCTCATATGCGTGAGGATGCTTTCTGGTCTGATGATCTATACGACACCCATGTAGAGATTATTGATGCTGCTTTCGATGATCTTGCTGCGTTCGCTGGGCCGAAGACTGTTGTGTTCCCAAAGGATGGTATAGGAACCGGGCGCGCCCAGTTGCGTCAGAGGGCACCGAGGCTTCTCGCCTATATTGATAAGAAGATAGAGGACTTTGCGAAGGCAACTGAGGTTGCTGACGATTTCTGGACGGTTGGTCCGTCTGATCCTACTGACGCTACGGCTGTCGCACGGTTTGATGCTTGGCATAGGCGTAACCACAGGGCGAATACGCCTCCGACTGCTGGTGAGGCTGGGTATCCGGCTCTTGGAACCGATTGGGGTAGGGATCTTACTGGAGAGGCTGCTGCTACTCCGCAGGGTTGGTGGACTGAGGAGGGGTGGAAGCAGAATCCTGAATATACACGTTTGGAATTGGCAACTGATCCAAAGTTTTCTCGAACGAACGCTGACGCATTGCGAGAGTTCCAAGAAACTGGTAATCAGAAGGCTGCCGATGAGTTGCGGCTTCTAATTGAAACTGGACGGCTTGATCCAGATGGGCTTTATGCTGCATCTCCCCGCCGACGGTTTGATTGGAGATTCCATGAAAGTGGAGATCCGATTATTAATCCCCGAACAGGTGAATGGTCAACACATTCATGGTATGAACTTGAAGATCCCCGACCTACAAACTTGGGAAGAGAGAGTGGGGGGTTTGTAGGCCCAGTTAATTTTGATGAATCGCGTTGGCCTCTTAGTTATGCAGAAAGACTACAGATGACTGAACTTGAGCAGTTCAAGAGAACAGGGTGGCCTACGCCAGAGGTTAATCTTCACCCTGAAGCATTGGCTCGGATGGATCGGTACTGGAATGTTCCATCATCTGGAGGGAAACAACTTAAAGATAGTTATACGGCTGCTCCAATAGGAAGTCCCGGTTCGGTGCGGACTTTATCGGATGAGGAAATTCTTGCTATTGTTGATGAGCATGGTTGGAAGTGGGGGGATGTTGCGGTGAAGCGGGTACGGGAGATAGTTGAGAGAAGGGCTGGTCGATCTGGTGGATGGGAAGTTGATTGGAGTGCGGGACAACGCTGGTCTTCGTTTGGTAATACTGCACAGCAGTCGCCTGATGTTCGTTGGGCTGTTACTATAATTGGTAATGAAAGATTTAAGATAAATCCTAAGACTGGTGAATTGGTTCCTCATCCATATGCCGGTCACGATATTCCTGATTCAGAATAGAGTAGGATTTCATTATGCCACACTTAGGTAATCCTACTCATGGACATAACACTGACGCGGATACTGGTGCTGGTATCACTAGCGGTGTTTCAGCAAGTAATATTTTTGGGTGGTCGTGGCTAGGCCAGTGGGCTGACAACGACACGACGGCTCCTGCCCGTGCACAAGAATTTATTAAGATATGGGTTGAAAAGTTTAATACTCAAGTAATTCAAGGTGGTTCGGGGGGGGCTGCTTATGTTGAAGAAGCCTTCATAAATGAATTCTTAGTTGCTCTCAACAAGGAGACATGGTGGGCCGAACAGACTGCTGTTTGGCAGGCTGTTCAGAAACTACGTTACGACCCGCTGACACCCGGTGGGGAATACGAGCGGTTGGTGAAGGAAACCGCAAGGTATGTCACTGATTATTTGCGGATGCAGGGGCTTGATGATCTTGATCCTGAAAGTAAAAGGGTAAGAGACTTTGCGGAAAATTTGATTCTTACTGCATCAGATGTTGGTTCTAATGGATTGCCAGTATTGAATGCGGATGAAGCAAATAGGCAGATTGAAGAGAAATTATTTGGGGATGATGGGTTCACTACGAAACCACATCCAAAGGCTGGGAGCGAGTTTGATCCTTCTAAAATTGGACCCGGTGCGCTACAAGATATATTCGACAACTTTAAAAGAATCGCTATTCAAAACTATATAGCGATAGACGATGAGGATATTTGGGAACTGGTTCAGGGTGTCAAGACTGAGCAAATCAACTATCAGACGGCTTATGACGAGATCATTCGCAGAGTTGGGGATCAGTACGGTTTTCTGAGTGGCTCATCGATACTGGATCGGATCGATAACTTTTCGTATAGTACAGATTCAAGTACTGGAGAAGTTAACTTTGGAGGGTCGTCGTTGAACAGTCATCTGTCTCCTATAAGGACTACTCTGGCAGATGTCTGGGAGTTGGATGCGAACGAAGTCAAGTTGCAGGACGTATTCGGTAAGCAATTAAACAATCTGATTCTCAACGAAGATGGCGATGAGAGGTTTATGAATTCTCGTGAGGTTAGTAGGTGGGCGCGTGCCCAGCCTCAGTTTGAGAAGACCGATGCCTATAAGTCTGGTATGAGTGCTTTGACTGGTACTCTTCTTAAGATGTTTGGGGCACGGTAATGGCTATTGAGTACCGTCCCGGCACTTCTAGAGTAGTTCGTGTACCGGGGTATGGACCGGACATTCTTCAGAATGAGCAGGTAACACCCGGTGCTTGGGTGGAGACTGACGACGAAGGCAATGTTCTTCGTTCTGGCTATGAGGTCTACAAGGAAGCGCGGGCCGCAGGAGATGTTGGTAGCGGTCGTTTGATATCAAGCGATCCCAAGTATGCGGGCTTGTCGTTGCAAGAGATCGCTGAGGCGTATGGCGAATACTATGACGTTACTGGATTTGGAGATGAGCCGGGATATATCGGTCCACCGGTATCAGGGGTTACTCCGGTTGGTACATCAGTAGATGAGCATGGGAATGTAACGAATCCTGCCGGTTTTGTACCGGCTTCTGGTGATGAACTGCCTGAATCCTTTGAGTCTGATGACAACTTCAGGACTTTGAAACAGGGCTTTCTTCAAACAATGTTAGACATCGGTCTTGATACTGCGACTACCAACGAGTTGTGGAGTTGGGTAAAGGGCAGATTCATTGCTGATTCCACGTTTACTTCGGCTCAGGCAATGATAGAGGTCTACGATCAGAAGGCATTCAAGGACAGGTTCCCCGGTATTGCTTTGATGCGAGAAGATAAGCGTTACCTATCCGCTCCGCGTGATATCCCTACCCCAGCAGAGTATCTGGAACGTGAGCGAACTCTTGCCCGCCAGTTGGAGCAGTATGGTATGGCTGCTCTTGGTGCGAATCTTGATAATCTTGTTAGAGATACGTTTCTTAATAGTGTCGGTGATACTGAAATCACGGAGCGTTTGACTGCCGCATCGAACATGATCTATAAGGCACCGGAAGAAATCAAGCAGACGTTTATGGATTGGTATGGGCCTGCTAGTGATGCGGCTTTGATGACTGCTTTCCTTGATCCCGATGATGAGTGGGGTGGGGATTGGGTCAATGTCAGAAAGACTGTTGAGTCTGCAACAATTGGTGGTGCTGCTGCCATTACTTTGGATGAAACTATTACAAAGCAGCGCGCTGAAGCGATTACGGCTTTGGGTAGGACACAGGAAAGCGTATGGAAGGGTTTCGCTAATCTGAAACTAGAAGAAGATTTGTATAGGGAGCGTATAGGAGAGGCTAATCTTGAGTTGAGTACGCACGGTACGTCTGCCGAGTTTGGCATGAAGGGTGATTTGGTAGAAGGAGAGTTACGTACTGGTCAGGAACTGGCTGATATGATTGCAGCACGTAAGGCACGCAGAGCGTCAGACTTTGCAGGTGGTGGTGGTGCGCTAATGTCTGGTTCTGCTACAGGATTTGGAGCGGCTAATGCCTAAGGTTGGTAAGAAGAAGTTTGCTTACACGAAGAAGGGCAAGGCTGCTGCTAAGAAGCACGCTAAGAAAACAGGAAAGAAGGTACGAAGTGGTTACTAAGGACGTTATCGAACGGGTAGTTGCTACCTTTATTCAGGCATTTCTAGGTATCTTTGTTGTCGGTGGAGACATCGGTAACGCTAAGGCTGCTGCGTTGGCTGGTGCTACGGCTGCGTTGAGTCTTGTCAAGGGCATGGCTGCTTCTCGCTTTGGCGATAAGTCGGCTTCAGTTGTGTCGTAGTGTCTGAGACTAGGGCTGGTTGGCCCGGTCTTGTTCTAGTAGATGGCGAATGGATTCCCTATTACGACAGGGAAGAGATGTTGGGGGAACGCCCTCCTTTAGATTCATTGGTTGACTTGGAAAATCCTGATGTCTGTGAGTCTTGCCAATAGCATTACAGTCGTGCTACAATTTACATGTAGGCCGCTGTGCGCTCTTTCGGGCCGGTGAGTGCTTATCCCATCTTGGACGCCCACGCCCTTGATGAGTAGTTAGTGGAGACAGAACCGGAGTGTGACGACCGGGGATGTTCTTATTCAGTCATCTACCGCACGGTTCCTCCGACTGTGTGCGATTAGGCAGGAGAGACATCATGGCAGAAGATCAGGAATACGGTGGGATCAAGGAGTTGCGTGAAGCCGCTGACCGTGGCAAGAAGGCATCTCAGGAACTTGATCAGATGAAACGCGAGATGGCGTTTCTGAAGGCCGGGGTTGATACCGATAGCAAGGCAGGACAACTGCTGTTTAAGGCTTACGACGGGGATCTGGAAACAGATCTCATTCGGATAGAGGCAGAGGAACTAGGCATCCTTAAAGATGCTGCTCCACCGCCTGAGTCAGAGAATTCTGAGGCTGATGTGCGTGTTGCACAGGAGCGTCGGGATCTTGCTGCGGATCATATTGCACCTGAGAATCAAACGGAAAGTCCATACGACGCTGGTCATCGACAGTTTCAGGAAATGGTGGGGGCGGGTCGTTCGCAAGAAGACTCGGCTGCACGATTTGTTCATACTGTGTTGGAAGCGGCGGGTGGTGCTAACTCTGATCCTCGGGTACATGCTGATCGATAATGCCTACATACGTTTATCGTTGTTCTGAGTGCTTTGTTCAATACGAACGGGTACAAAGTATGCGTGAAGACACAGACACGGTTTGTTTGGAGTGCGGAGAAGAAGCAATTAAGCGGATTCTTCAATCACCAGCGACTACGGCTGCGGCTACACCATCGATAAAGAACAAGGTGCCACCACCTCAAGCAGATCCTGCTTGGGAACGAGGCATCAAAGGAGAACATAGGCGGGACGGCTCGTTCGTTCCGTATCTGGACTCTGAAGGCAAGCGTATTGGTGTCAAGAAATGGGCCGACAATCGCACTAAGTATGAGGGGTTGCTGCGAGACAGAGCAAACTCTAAACCCACTACTACTTAGGAGTACTTAATCATGGCTATCGTTGGCTATGGTGGCAAGGTCACCAGTTATGATCTTGACGTTGGTGTCAAGATCAACATGGACGAACTCATTTATATGATTTCGCCTGTAGATTCCCCAATGATTAACGGTGTCGGGACAGATGGACGACAGTTGTTGTCTTCTTCCCCTGTTGATCAGACCACTTTCAAGTGGATGGACGAAGAACTGTTGCTGCCCACAGCAGCAGCAGACGCTACTAACTCCAACACAGGGACAAGCGTTGTCGTTGTGTCGGTGTCAGCAGCAGATTCCTACAAGTTTCAGGTCGGTGACCTCGTTACCGTCATGGACGAAGGAGCAGTCCAGCACGCAGCAGTCCTTCGGGTTACTGCTGTCAACAACAGCACGGGCGACCTGACGGTTGCCGGTTGGGCCAACCATTCAGCACAGACCGCTATCGCTGTAGGTGACGTAGTTACCTGCCTCGGTACGGCGCTTGCTGAGGGTTCTGACCCCGGTACTGCCCGGTCGGCTGACCGGACGATCCGTTCAAACTACACTCAGATTTTCGGCCCCACGCCGATTCACATGAGCCGTACTGAGCAGCAGGTTGTCCGTTACGGTGTGAGCGACGAGTTCGCCAAGCAGGTCTATGGCCGCTCGGTTGAAAACGTCATCACCCGTGAGCAGGCTTTCCTTTATGGTCAGCCTGTTGACGACACCACGAACAAGATGCGGTCAACTGGCGGGTTGAACTACTGGATCAGCAGCAATGTTGATACCACTACAACCCTTACGTTGGCTGCACTTGAGTCAGTGATGCAGAGTTGCTACAACGCAGGCGGCGTTCCCGACCTGCTGCTGGCGAACCCTGCTTCGATGGCAACGCTGAACGACATTTCGGACAGCAATCGTGTGCGTACCGTCATTGACGATCCGCGTCGTGGCCGCGTGCCGGTTACCTCTGTGTTCCACGAGTTTGGTGAGACACAGTTGGTGCGTAACCGGTGGGTTCACAAGGAGACTGCTTTCGTCATCAAAAAGGAGAACGTCACGCGGCGGGTTATTCAGCCCCTCGTTGTGGAGGCTCTTGCTAAGACTGGCGATAGCGACAAGGTGCAGATTGTGTGTGAGGAAGGCCTTCAGGTGAAGGGCGAATCGCACATGGCTAAGTTCACCACCCTGACGGGCTACTAAGCCCTAAGCCGGATTAGCGGGGGGTGAGGGTATTCCCTTGCCCTCCGCTAGTGGCTAGGATCAACGTATGCCTACCGTTGGTGATGCTGTAACTCGTACAAAGCGGTTGCTTAATAGCAATACACGTACCGAATTGGATGCTGTCGGTACAGTGATTAGTGCCGCCGATACTTCTACGCTTCATTTGAAGTATCAGACTGACGGTATCCGTGCTGGTTCATATATTTCAGTAGGTAATAATACTATTGGATATGAAACCATGTACGTTCATTCTCGTAATGGTGAATATGCAACTGTACAGAGGGGCGTAGACGGTAGCACCGCTTTGTCAAGCATCGCTGCTGGTGTAGATATCGAAGTGGAACCACGGTTCACGGGGCATCAGATCCTTGAAGCAGTACGTGACGCCATCCGTGGGCTACCTGCTAATCTGCATGGAGTATCTACTATCAGCCCATCAGTGAGTAGTACATCAGATCATGCAATCAACTATGACTTCTCTTCTACAGGATTTCTTCACATTATTCAGGCGCTCAGAACGCCACGTAATGACACGGACAGGTGGGTCCGTGCCAATGTCAAGGTCTACAAGAATTCGAACACGACAGACTTCGCCAACGGTTATGCCATTGTGGTACAGGAACCGTTGGAGAAAGCAGTCACTCTCCAAATAACGTATGCCCATCCGCTTGTAACAGGAACGCTAGACTTGGATACTGATCTTGTATCCACTGTGAAAATGAATGCTCAGATGCAAGATATTCCGTCATTAGGAGCAGCAGCACATCTTCTAATGGGGGAAGAAAGTCTTCGTCTTGATTCCCATGCTGCCGGGACATCTCGTATTGACGCAGCCGTTGCTCCCGGTGATCGCGCAAGGTACTCATTGGTACTACAGTCGCAGTATGACCGTCGGGTAAGTCAAGAGGCTCGTCGTTTGATGGCCGAATACGGTGTGAGGATGGATGGCGTGATCTCGTCTGGCTTTCCGACCAGTGTTCGTCGTTAGTCAATGTCTCTGCACCAGTCAGTCCGTGACTCTTTACCGATTCGTTTAGGGAATCGTAAATATAATATAGATCTAGCGCGGTTTGCGCGTGCCACTGTAGATCCAATCCGGCAGGGCTTTGATACTCAGGGTACGCCGGGTGAGCAGACGCTCAATCAGGCTGGTGTGTGGAAGCGTACCCGTACTGATTGGGAGTTCGGGGCTGGTCAGCGTGAGGCTGACATGCTTGAGTCGGAGCAACGCAAGTTCTTTGCCAGTACGGGTATCAACCCGTGGGTGAAGGGCGAGTTATCTCTTCATAAGACCACGGCAATGAGGTGGAGTAATACTAATACTAATCTTTATTTAGCCACAGCCGATAATGGTACAGCCCGTGTCTATCTATGTGATGGTTCTAATGTCCAAGCCTCTTCGGATCTGTTCGATAACGCTACTCAGATCAGTAACCCTGCCGGTGGGGCCATTGTAGGTATAGCCAGCGATGGTACGAGCGTGTATGTGGCTAGTACCGCTGGTGACAAGGTGCAGCAGATAACAGGGACTACCGCAGGGTCTACGGAGAATACGAACTGGTGGACGGTTGTTGATACGAGCAGCAACGGACCAGATGGTGTATGGGTAGCGAATGGATATCTAATAACGTCGGTTGGTAGCAGGCTCACTGTTCTTTCTGTGGGTTCAGCACCTAGCACGGGAGCAGATATCACATCAGAATCATTTTCACAAATAGACACATGGACATCAGTGATTGGTACGCCGACAGGTATTTATGCTGCTGGCAATAAGGGGGATCGGGGCCGTATCTACCATATAGGTATCAACGATTCGACTGGTTCGCTACGTGCACCAGTTATCGCAGCCGAACTACCTCAAGGCGAAACGATTAACGTACTGACTGAATACAGTGGTCTGCTCTGCCTCGGTACTTCCAAGGGTATACGTCTGGCGCAGATGTCGTTGACTACTGGCAATACGTTCGGTGGAGCGGCAACAGGTTTCATCCAGTATGGGCCACGCATCGATATCACCAACGGTGTAGAGGTATTCGATTCGCAAGGTGAGTTCATCTGGTTCGGGTGGGAGAACTATGACTCATCATTCGATGCGACTACACGCTCCGGCCTTGGGCGTTTGTCATTGAAGGAACTAACTGGCCCACTTGTTCCTGCCTATGCCAGTGATCTGATGGTTACAGGTAAGACTGCTGCGGTACAGGGCGTGGTCCTGAGTGGGACGACACGCCTCTTCTCCATCAGCGGGGCTGGTGTATACAGGGAACATGCATCAGACTATGAAACTACCGGATCGATAGACGAAGGCCGATTCAGGTGGGGTACCACGGAGTTGAAGGCCGGTGTGTCTGTCGATGTCAGGCACAGCAAGTTGCTTGCCAGTCAGTCTGTCAAGATTGAGATCACTGACGATACGGGTGGTTCCTACTATACGACTTCGGAACTAGATGATTCCTACACGCCCGGTATCAAAGCAGTACAGGTTGCATCTCAGAAAGATCCAACCGACTACGGCTTGACTGCCGCAGACCTACAATACGTCAGCACCGTGTCGTCTGTGACAGGCGAATACATCACTCCTGTTGTGACGCTGGCTGGGCCGGGTACCAGCACCCCAACGATGTACCGGTGGACTGTGAGAGCCGTCCCCATGCCGTTCGTAGCAGAGATAATTCAACTACCTATCATCCTCACTACGCAGACTCAACATGGAAACCGTGACGTTTACCAAGATACCTACGATGACTACCAGTACGTCAGGTCGCTGCTGGAGGATCGGTCATTGGCTACGTTCGAGATGGGTGACGAGTCCCGAACGGTGCATGTGTCAGGTGTTTCATATGAGGCTGGTTCGATCAACAAGTGGTCTGATGACAACGGCTGGTTGGAAGGCGTGCTGACGGTAACGATCATTACTGTTCAGGGTGATTGAAATGATTGAACGTATTAAGGCAGCGCAACCACAAACTTATTTGACTGGCACGTTTCTTGGATGTCTAACTGCTATGACCAACGGTGATGTATCTGCCATCACTGGAGATCATTGGTCTAATGCGTTTAGATCTGGTTTGATGACAGCCGCAGTAGCGACGGTACTTGCAGCAGTTGGGCTTCGTGTCAACAAATGGACACGAGCCTTGTTGTGTGGTGTAGCAACATTCAGTATAGAAATGGCTGCACAATCACCTACATATGGTATGTCACGAGCCGACATTGCCCAGACTTCCTTAATCGCAGCAGGAATAGCAGTCGTTCTTGCTTTCGTAACAGGACATTTATTTGAGAAACTTCTTGATAAGTGAAAGTTTGGATAGATCAAGACTTATGTACCGGTGATGGAATCTGTACTGAGATCTGTCCGTCGTTGTTTGACATGCATGAGGACGGTTTGGCGTATGTCAAGGAAGCGGAGTGGCCGACTCTTTACGGACCCGATGGTTCCCCGAAGGGTGAACCTGCCTTACAAATGGCACAAGGACAGGCAGTAGTACCTGAAGTAGATATCGATGCTGCTATTGAAGCGGCTGAAGAATGCCCCGGCGAATGCATCTTCCTTGAGGTTGACTAGAATATGTTAGGATAGTAACGCCATGATTCCCATAACAAGTAAACGGGTAGACCTCTCATTGCTACATCCCAAATTCTTAGAGCGGCTTGAACTGTTCTTTGGAGATGGACGAGTATCAGGGAAGGTAGCGGTCGTATCAGGCTGCCGTTCATATGCCGATCAGAAATACCTGTACGATAAGTACCGTGCTGGACGAGGCAACCTTGCAGCCAATCCAGATTGGAAACGACCGGGCGGTTTCTTCTACGGTTCATTCCATCAGGAGCAACCCGACGGCTACTCGTATGCTGTCGATCTTCGCATTATTGGCCGCATTGACCGTGCCACTGTTACCAGTGTCGCCAGACGATACGGCTTTCGACCTACTGTCAAGGGAGAATGGTGGCATTTCCAGCCACGCAATGAAGACGGATGGTTCCCATCAACATCCTTTCCCGATGACGATAAACCTGAGCCTGTCATGGATTGGGCTGGGTTACTTGCCTTCATCGCAGAGATCGGCAAGAAGATCGGGCAATGGCCGATTAAACGTGGGAGCAGAGGGACTGAGGTACGTGTCGTACAACAACGACTCAACGCGCTAGACTTTCCATGCGGAATAGCGGACGGAATCTTTGGTAGGAAAACCACAAGGGCTGTGATGCAACTACAAAGGGCAACTCTTCTCCCTTCTAATGGGATAGTGGACGGTCATATATGGACTGCCATGTGGAATCCACAGGTACCGCGTGGCCTCTGACATATCGTTAGCGGACTTCGCTGACCGGCCTCAACAGGCAAAAGCATGGATCGACAACTTGCCTGATGATGTGTTCAACCAAGTATGGGATGCGCGACAGAATAGTTCTATTGGAAAACAAACTGTTGCCCTCTGGTTGCAGTCAATTGGCTATACCGATGCAACATGCGGCAGAGTAGAAACGGTGTTGGCTCGTGAGCGACGATAAGTTATTAAACGAATTCGCTATAGAAGGCGAAACTATCCAAGAGATCACCAGCCTTTCCCGCAATCTGGGAAAGATCCGTACCGAACGAGATGTTCTCAAAGCGCAGATCAAAGAACTTGAATCAGAACTAGAACAGGCAGAAAAGAGAGGCCAACTACTTACAGGTCTAAGAGAATCCACACACAAACCACCGGTCTGGCTTACTAAGAAAGGTAAGAAAGACAGCGGCGTCGTGTGCACAATCCTCTCCGACACCCACTTTGATGAAGTAGTCCGGCCAGAAGAAATACAAAACCGCAACGAATACAATAGAGAGATCGCAGTCGAACGACTGGAAACCTACTTCCAGAAGATCATTCTGTTGACAAGCGACTACATCACAGGTATGCGATACGAGGGATGCGTATTGTTCCTTGGTGGCGACATCTTCTCCGGTGACATCCACGAAGAACTAACTGAAACAAACGAAGACACGATGCTTGGATCGGTTGTTTTCTGGACAGAACAGATAGCAGCAGGTATCAACCTTCTAGCCAAACATTTCAACTATGTACACATACCGTGTGTAGTAGGTAATCATGGTCGGCGCAGCCGCAAGCCAAGACACAAGTTACGGGTACGAGATAACTTCGATTGGTTCCTATCTCAGAACCTTGAGCAACAATTTAGAGATAACAAGAAGGTTACGTTCGACATAGCCACCGGCGCTGACCTGATGGTAGACGTACAAGACACCACTTATCTACTCACTCACGGTGACCAAGCCAGAGGTGGTGGCGGTATCGGTGGTATCTGGCCTCCACTTATGCGTCTGGTTGCACGCAAACGCAACAACGTAGACTTTGATTATATGGTACTAGGGCATTTTCATCAGTTGATCATGGCTCCGTCGTCTGGATTCCTACTGAACGGTAGCCTCAAAGGATACGACGAGTATGCTGCCATAGGTAACTTTGCTTTCGAAGCGCCTCAACAGGCGCTATGGATCAATGTTCCTGAGAAGGGGATTCTTTGGCAGACAAGTATTCTGGTGGAGTAAGTTCTTCTTCAATCTCTACAGGCATTGGTTCATATGTACTTGAAGAAGAAAGTTCCATCTGCTTCACCATCCACGTTAGAACCTCTTCAAGTTTTCTCATCTAAACCTTCTGCCTCACACATCGGGCACTCGCCGTCATACTTATCTGGATGTAACAACTTGGTGTCTACATGTGCGTTGCAGTTCCAACACCTCACATAATTACGGCGACGTTCACTACTCATTCAACTCACCAAGGTCATAGGTAATCAGACGATCAAACTTCGCTTCGTCCCACAACTTCTTAGTCAATCCATTCTCACCAGTATCCAACATGAAATGCAGCAGGAAAGAAGCAGACCCTATGATCTCCAACTTCCAAGTCCTACTCTCAGGATCAAGCATAAGATTTGCACAATCCTCAAATTCTATTTCTTCATCCATCAGATTAAACCCCGCTCCTTAGCAATCTCGTGCAACCGTGCTGCCTCGGCAGACCAATCAACCTTTGCCGTCGATCTACGCTTCACTAATAGCAGATCATAGTTGGCTTCACCTATCTGGTCGATAGTGAACTGACCGAATTCAACAGGATTGTCAGTAAAATACATATGACATGACGCACACAAACAGAACGCATTGTCCAAATCAGTACGAGTCCATGAATACTTACGACTAATAATATGTGCACATTGCAACGCTTCAGTAGCAGCACACTTCATGCATCTACCAAAGTCTCTGGTAATCAACGCATGTAAACGTGTCGCCTTACCCTTGTCACCCGTCCCATAAATGTTAGCCATCTAGGCTGGAATAAACTTTGGTGGTGGATTCGGATTCTTCTTCACCGATACTCCTGCTGGTGGTGTATCCCACCCCTCAACCTCCTGCACTATCTCAGCATCAACAATAACAGTATCCGCTGCTTCAAGTTCAGGAGCCGCAACAGCCTGCTGCAACGAACCAACCTTCGCTTCACCAGAAAGAATCTCCATCGGACTCGTATCCATAGCCAGACGAGGCACAACGAAATGCTTAGTCTGACCACCCGATACACGGGATCGATGCTCAAGAACTAAACGTCCTTCCATCAACCCCATAGTCTGCATCTGCTGAAGCATGGTCGCCATCGAAGGCATTTCATTCGCAGCATTCCATCCTTTAGACTCCAGCCTCCACACCCCACCGAACTTGATCTCAGGAAGGATCACATTCAATCGTGTATACGGAGAACACTTCTGCTGCCCCTGCTCCTGCTGACATAGACATGGTTCGATGTCTGTGTCCATGCCATCTGGAGTCTTCAAGGGAATGGAGACAGTCACTCCATCGCAACGGCGAAGACATCCTCCCCCTGACCATTGCTCATACCAAACATCAATGCTGTTCGGAGGCAGAAACACTCTGATATCAGAAGTACCAGTGATTACTTCCCATTGTTGTTGCTTACTACGGGGTGGCATCCACTTACCTACCACTCCACCATAGATGTCAGCAATCTGACAGATCGCATGATGATCAGCGGAAGTAAACCTGAACGTGTCAAGTGCTTTCATTGCACGCTCAGTTTTAACCCCCAACCTGATACGTCCTTGTTCAGGGACACGACCAAGGTTACGTAGTGGTGTAACTTCCCTCATTTATCCTGCTCCTTGTTTCGCAAGAATCGCTTCCTTTGACATGGGTTTATTTTTTGAAGATGCAATAAACGGTGATGCTTTTAATTCACCAGCACACATATCGCCAAGGTAATAGCGACGCAACTTCACATTGCCAACAACACGAGTTAAATAATTCTCGTCATTCTGAGAATTGCTTATTGTAAATGTCAAACGTCCATCATCACAGGAATATAACGCTACAGTCCAATCATCCAAGTGAACCTTATACGGCTCCATCATCCTCCTTGTATGCATCACGCATCTTGTTCAACGCATTAGTAAACACATCTAACGATGACTGTGCTGAGTCGTATGCCTCACGCAACACTTCAGTCCCCCGATTCTCCTCACCCTTAGCCTCAAAGTAGGAGATCTTCTGGCGACGTTGTTTCAAGTAAGGCTTCAATGCTTCAACAACAGCATTCACTTCCCAATAACTTAGTCCAGCAATAGGTTCATATCCTTCTTCTGAATCAGGATCAAAGATCCAGTCAATGCATAGATACCCGCTCTTATCTGTCACTTACTACTCCGAATCGTTTATACAACGAGTCTGATAGTCACAATAACGGCATTGCCACACCTTGCCATACTGATTCTCCATCATCCACCTACCAGTACGAGAGTCTTGAATCTCTGCCGGGAAGGGAATGTCAGGATCAGAATGAGAGAAGCGACGAGGAATCAAACTTGCTACTTCAAGAGCAGTCTGATCGTCACCTCTATCATGGATTGCATCAGTGATACCTGCCAACCGTGCAGCCTCCTGTTCAGCCAACGGGCCAAACTCATCAGGAGTAAAGTGCCACTCCGATGCGAACCTACCGATGTCATCAATCCCCTGTGACTCAGCACGTTGAGGACTAATGTTCTCCATTGACAAGTAACCAATCACCAACAAGTCAGCATCCAAAGCATTAGCGTACAATGCACCTTGCAGTACGTGAGAGTGACGCGGACCTTCGCCCTTCTCTACGCACATCTTGTAACCAAACCCGTTGATCGTCTTCAACTCCAACACGATAGTCTTGTTATCGTTGGTGCGAAGAACCAAGTCAACATGCCCGTACCCGTATTCACCCAGCCGTACAGAGATCTCTTCTTCGATCGTAACAGTGTCATCGGCAGCCAACCAAGCATCAACGGCAGGCTTCAACAACTCGTGGACAACAGACCCCAACCCCATACGCCAATAGTCAGCGGTTGATGGAGGGTCCGTCTTCTCTACTCCTGCTGTCTCATACGCCACCTTGCGTGCACACATACCAGCCTGAGAGCCACGCCAACGCATGTCATCAGGGGTACTGGGTGCTTCGTTCCCGCCAGCCCAATGCTCGGCTATGCGGTGTACGAACAGGCGTGTGTCAGTCGTTGCCAATCTCATGTGTAGTTGCTCCATTCACATTCGGTGTTCCCAATAGCATATCAGCAAGCACGGCTCGCACCTCGTGTTTCAGGTCGGTTCGTGCTTCACTATTAGTGAATGCTGGTTCGACATACCTGTCACCCTGCCAAGTCATTGCCTTCTGAACAGCCGCAATAAAGTCATGTCCAAGACCGCATGGTGATTCAGCACTGATAAATGAACGCAACAATACTCCTGCTTGAAAAGTACATTCCTCTCCCATATCAGGAAGGTTCT
>VTLG01012282.1_pt1 | contig 31634 bp, 22 predicted proteins | sample 4694571 | NCBI WGS metagenome assembly VTLG01 (sample SAMN12604809, study PRJNA352737) | marine metagenome | biome: ENVO:00000447; feature: ENVO:00000209|ENVO:00000569|ENVO:01000036; material: ENVO:00002151; isolation source: viral sequences binned using virsorter ...
ATCTATAGAGAGGAGAATCTAGACCTTGGCACAGTATCACAGACAGAGACGCCATCAGTAAACCCAACCAAGAGCAAGTACACTCTAGCAGGCACCGAAGTCATTGAGTCTCTGCAGGAGTATCCTACCGAGCTCCAGCTATCGTCTCGCTTCCAGCTGTCAGCCTTTACTAAGGGAGGAGCGAGGACGCTGAGAGCAGGGTCTATCAGTAAGCAACAGATAGTTAAGAATCTAAAGGCTCTAGCAGAAGCCATTGCCGAGCCGACCTATGACCTATTCCCCAACATGCAGATACTGGCAGGGTATAGGAATCGACAGGACATAGAGGACAGCAGTATCAACAACCTACACTATAAGGGACAGGCAATGGACATTCGTCTCGATGGATTTAATCGCAAAGAGACATTCGATGCAGCCAAGACACTTATCGAGGAACTGCCCCATGGCTTTGATACTCTAGCACTTAACTATAATGGCAAGAAGAGTTGCTGGATACATCTGTCGTTTAGACTGACTGGGAATCGAGAGAGCTTCTGTACTATAAGAGACCATATCAAGCTAGGTGACAATCTACAGTACATACCAGAGACAGGAACAGTGGCAGACAGCTCTGGGTCGTCTCGCTTGGGAGTAAGTAATGCATAAGACCCCTATTATATTGTTGAGCTCAAACACCGAACGAAAACCATCGGCTTTATCAGGCTCCACATTTTTTTGCCTAAAACCTTTTTTCCTAGAGACCCTATGACGATAACGAACACTAAAGACTTCAACGGACAGAACAAAGGCAGTCGCATTTCTAAATCCGTACACTGGAAGCATATACTAATCTGCGGACTGCCAGGAACTGGTAAGACGACCCTCGCCAAAGAACTGGCTTATTACTTTCATGTCCCACACTATAATGCGGACACCCTAAGAGGATACTATGGCGACTGGGACTTCTCTTATGAGGGTAGAATAACACAAGCAAGTAGAATGAGCAGGTTGCCTTTCGGTATATTGGATTTCGTTTGTCCTACAAATGCTTTACGAGAGTTAGTATCACCTGACTTCATTATATGGATGAACACAAAGGAATCGTCTAAGTACGAGGACACGAATAATATTTGGCAAGATCCAGCCAATCACGATATAGAGGTATTACAATGGATAGAAGCAAAGCAACTACGCAACTCCTTGGTAGGTTTCAACCCTGGCATGATGGGCATACAAAGTTATTTGAGCGAGCACTTTCCAAAACTGGTCAAGTCGTAATACTCCTGCGAGAGTCTGATGGCTCCGAGTCCAATCCATTAGGGATAAAGGATCGCATCGCCCGAATACGAGGAGCACTTAGTTTGGCTGGTTATAAGTATGGACGAGAATACGAGGTCATACCTGTGCCGAATATAACTCATATAACTTATGGTCGGGATGTAGGTTATACGATAGAGGAAGAACATTTAGATAAGGAGACCGAGAGCATTAGTGCTACGAAGATACGAGAACAATGGAGTAAGATATGACGAAAGCAACTTTAAATCATTTTAAAAGCTGGTGGCAACGAGAGGTAATCGATAAGGGTCGAAGTCTCGAGGGCAAGAAACACCTCTTAGCTGAGATTGAAAGTGATGAGGATCCGAGTGTATATGATATTACTGATGAGATGATTGAGTTTATACGAGAAGAGATAGCGAAGGAAGAGAATGTTTAATAAAGAAGAGATAACTAAAGAAGGAATTATAGTTATGATAATTGTATGGAGTTTATTTGCTTTCGGTATCTTTTTATTCGACGGACATCTAAATAATATAGTAGAGGTATTAACAGGATGAAAGGAAGATTTGAAGTTATTACTGCCGAGAATCCGAGGGAGATAAAGATCTTTGGTCGGTACGAAGACATACCAGATAATATTATAGAGGTTATATTATTTAAACCAAACGAAGAGGACGACGAGGGCAATCATAACCACGAGTACCTTGCGACCTTTCCGAAGAAACTAGAGGAGTTAAAACGCAGATGCCAGCAGTCACAAGAATAGGCGACGCAGATGTCACGCACTGTACTGGTATGACACGAGCACAGGGTAGTGATGATGTCAAAGCGAATGGTAGAGGTATCAGTAGAGAGGGAGATCTAAATACTGAGCATTTACTTCCAGGCAGTCCTTGTCCTGGACATGCTATCGGTATTCAAGCTGGTGACCCATCAGTGTTTGCGAATAATAAACGCATAGGTAGAGTCGGCGATCCGACCTGCACTCAAGTTGCGGAAGGTAGTCCGAATGTATTCAGTGGTGGTGGAGCTCCAGGAGAGAACTTAGATGTAGGTGGAGTTATCTTTACTTACCAACTAGTCTCCTCTGTAGGTAATACTTGTAACGAGGGTGATGTCGCTACGATTACATTATCTACTCAGAACCTTGCAGTCGGCACGAATGTACCTTATACTGTTACAGGTATAACGATTGCTGACTTAGTAGTTGCTGAGAGTTCTCCTCTAACTGGAAACTTTGTAGTTGGCTCTCAGGATACGAAAGCATTTAAGTTTGCTAATGACCAAGTCACAGAGGGTACAGAAAACTTTAAGATTACGATTACTACTCAGACTCCATTCTTGGGTGATGATAATTTATCCATAGCTGTAGCTGATACTTCACAGAACCCTTCGTTCAGTTTATTCTCTACTACGACTTTAACTCCACAGGAAAATACTGTAGGCAACTTTAGACTAGAAGTTCTTAATGGTATTATTGGCGATAGTTATCCCTTTACGATCTCAGCAGGGCAAGGCAACTTTAACGAATTAGATATAGAATATATAGCGAACTATCTTGGTACGCAGACACCAATTAATCAGATTCCTTTTACAGGAACATTAACTTTACGAGATCTTGGGAGTGGTATTGTAGGTGACGAGTTTGATTTTAAAATTAGTGATGACTTCTCTAGAACAGAGGGTAGCGAAGTTATGAATGTCACTGTAAGCGATGCAGGTAGTCCTGTGGCATCTCTTAACTTTACGATAGCAGACTCTTCGGTTAAGACTGAAAGTGCTTTTGTATATTCAAAGAATGTAATGCCTGCTGGTACTTATGGATTTGAAGATGTATCATTAAGTAATAATCAAAGAGCCAACGATCCTACTTATCCGCAAGGTTATACTGCTACCAATCTAGCCACTTACCCTTATGCCTATGCTGGTACTTATGGCGATACTCCTATGGGTGGTACAGTCCAAGCTGCATTTGGACTTAACCAAGCATTTCAATTAAATGGAATTAATCTAGTTTATGTAGAGGGTATGGGTTATGTATATGGATTTATTGCTGAAGAGATTAATAACTTAGTTGGTGCCAATAATACTGTGGACTTACACTATAACCACGAAAGGCAGATGATACGAAACCAACTGAATGCTGATACTCCTAACTTAACTAATGCTATGGCAAGTAATGCTCATCAGTTTAGCACTTACAATTACAACTTAGTGGCAACAGCTGCATTTCAAAATACAAATAAACCATTAGGAGAAGCATCAGGTACAGGAATAGCACAAGTTGCTTTCCCACACGATTACAGTACACCTCCTGCCACTGACCATGCATATCAAGCTGAAACTGGACCTTATCATTTATATGGAGCATATACTACAACTCCAGCAGTAAGTGGTGATGAAAACTTTAGCACCTATGGAAATAAACAACATGATAATGGACAACCTTATACTAGCAACTGTGGTTCTATCTGGCATCTCTGGTTCTTCCGAGCAAAACTATCAAACGGAAATCCTGATTTAAGACCAGCACAAACGAAAGACTTTACTTACTTTGGTTGGCGACCTAAAGTGTATGGCTTTACTGGTAGGAATACAGCCTTCTTTGACCATGATGTAAACTGGGGAAACCTCTGGTCAGTAAATGATATTGGACCTGATGGAGCATCCGCACAATCTTCTGGTGGTGTAGATTTACAAACAGACTCACGAGTGACCTTTGAAACAGATGTTGACCAAACTCTAGGTGGATATGTACATATTAAGATAGATTGTGGTACGAGTAGAAGTCAGTTAATCCCAGGAAACGCAGGAATGGCTAAGTTAAAAGATGGTGACTACTATGAACAGTATAGTTATCAAATAGAAGTAGGAAGAGATTGTGGTTTCTGGGGAAGAAAGTGTTGGTTTGGTAGAGACGGAGATCCTATTTACGAAACTAGGACAGCATATAGACAGAACGATGGTGGAGAAAGCTATGCTAGTCAACTTACCTTTACAGCAGAGATAGAATTAATCTTTAAGATGTTTGCTCCAGCAACGAATACCTTTGCTAGTAATAGTCAAGGAACTAATTTATGGGCATCCACACTTCCAGGTGGTGTATCTGATTAGATGATAACTAAATAGTTGTATGCCAAGTAATACTAGACAATTTTCTGACCTAGATTTAAACTTCACTCCGCACCCAGTGACTGGAGATGTAGGATTTAAGAAGGATGAGAATGCTGTAAAGCAAGCAGTAAAGAACTTGGTGCTTACTCAAAACTTTGAAAGACCTTTTCATTCTGAAATAGGTAGTTCGCTTCGTTCATTATTATTCGAACCAGCTACACCTATGACGAAAGAGATACTTCGTAAAACTATAAGTGATACGATTACTAACTTCGAACCAAGAGTAGAATTATTAGGTGTTGATATACGATACACTCTAGATGATACAGCAGTAGATGTACGAATAAGATTTAAAATAAAGAATACATTTACACCGATAGATGTAAGTTTGACACTAGAACGAACTAGATAATTTTTAGGAGAATTATATTATGGCAAAAATGTCAAAGCACTTTGTTGCTCATGTGGGTACAAAGAAATCCACCTCTCAAGGTAGTGGTGGTCGTGGTAGGAAAGTCAAGATAGGCATGAGTACCATGAATAAAAATAAACGAAGATCCTATAAGAAATATAGAGGTCAAGGAAGATAAGGAATAACGATGGCAGATCAGAACAGAAGAATCAAAGTAGCAGAGTTAGACTTTGATGGTATAAAAAATAATTTAAAGAATTACCTTAAAGGTCAATCTCAGTTTTCAGACTTTGATTTCGAGGGAGCAGGTATATCTGTCCTTTTAGATTTACTGTCATACAATACACACTACAACGCACTCTATCATAACATGTCAGTAAATGAGATGTTCTTAGACTCTGCTGCTAAAAGAGAGTCAGTTGTAAGTATAGCAAAGATGTTAGGATATACTCCAAAGTCTGCTATATGTCCAACAGCTACTATTCAAGTTGTAGTATCGAATGTTTCAGGTAATCCTGATACACTAACTTTACCGAAAGCATCTACATTCAGTTCAACGATAGATGGCACTGCTTATACTTTTCAAACTACTGCTGCGATAACAGCAAGTAAGTCTTCAACTAACACTTATACTTTTTCTAATGTATATCTTACTGAAGGAACTATGGTTGAGAACTCATACACAGTTGCGTCTAATACTAGGTTCTTGGTAGCAAATAAAAATGCTGACATGACTACACTAGCAGTTAAGGTACAAGAAGATCCAAACAACGCATCGTTCTTAGGTTATACTCTAGTTGATAATATTGTAAATGCTGGACCACAGTCTAGAGTATTCTTTACGAAAGAAGTTGAAGATGGTTTATACGAAGTGGAGTTCGGTGATGCTGCTGTAGGTTTTAAACCACCGAATGGTGCTACTGTTAAAATAAGTTATTGTGTATCGTCATTAACTCTAGCGAATGGTGCTAAGTTATTTACATACACTGGTGGAAGTTTAGGATCTTCTACTATAAACATTACAACTGTATCTGCTGCGAGTGGTGGAGCTGACCAAGAAACTATCGACTCAATTAAATTTAATGCACCTAAAAGTTTCGCAGCACAGAATAGAGCAGTGACTGCTGACGATTATAAAGTTATACTACCACAACTATATGATAATGTAGATGCTATATCAGTTTGGGGTGGAGAAGAAAACGATCCACCTGTTTATGGAAAAGCATACATATCAATTAAGCCAAAGTCAGGAACTACACTTACGGAATCTACAAAGTTAAATATTACAAACAATATAATTAAATCTAAAAACCTTGTATCAGTTATACCTGAGATTATAGACCCTGATGATTTAAACATAGTTGTAGATAGTAAAGTATATTACAATCAGAACGCAACTAGTAAAGCTGCATCAACTATCGCATCACAAGTTAGTGCTGTTGTTCAAAACTTTAATACAGCAAACTTAAATAAATTCGATTCAGTATTTAGATTCTCACAGTTAAGTAAAGAGATAGATGCTAGTGATAGTGCTGTTGTTTCTAACTCTACACAAATTAATCTTAAAAAAGTTTTAACACCTACATTAAATGTAGCAACAACTTATACACTTCCTGTAAATAACCCAATCTATAATGACGCAAAGTCATTACGAGCATATGTAGCAATATCTTCTACAGGGTTTACACTAAGTGGATCTAATCTTACTTTCTTTTTAGAAGATGATGCCCTTGGAAATATTTACACTTACTACTTTACATCAGGAAACGAAAAAGTTTATAGTGCGTCGACTGTAGGTACTGTTAATTATTCAACAGGGAAAATAGAATTAACCAATTTATCAATTAGTGGTACAACATTAGCAAGTGGTAAAGTTCATATTCTTATAGAGCCATCTTCTTACGATGTGGTATCTGTAAGGAATCAACTAGCAAGTATTGCGAATGAAGATATAGTTATTCAAGCGATAGCTGATAAAGTCGCTTCAGGGGAATCTACTTCTTCTGCTGATTATGTTCACACGCAAGTAAGGTAAAAAATAAATGCCAAGTTCTGTAAAAGCAAAAGTCTCAACTGTAGTCGGGAATCAGATACCTGATTTTATTACTGACGAGTCAGCTAACTTTAAACAGTTCCTAGAAGCATACTATGAGTGGATGCAATCCACTTACTTACCACAATCTCATTTAGAAAACATTCGTGACATTGATACAACAGTTGATATGTTTATAGAGCATTTTAAAAACGAGATTATGCAACCTATACCTGAAGGAGTTCTTACTGACAAGAGGTTGCTGGCCAAGAGGATCCAAGATATATATCGATCTAAAGGTACTGAACAATCTTATAAGTTTTTATTTCGTATTTTATTTAATGAAGACGCAGAGTTATTTTTTCCAAAGACAGCATTACTACGACCATCATCTGGAACTTGGTCAGCTGATACAGTAATTCGTATTTCCGATACTACAGGTGGCTCACCATTAGAGTTAGTTGGTGCGACTATATCTCAAACTCAACCAGTGGGCGATGGTACATTTAGAACTGTAACAGGTTTCGTAGAGAACGCAGTATCAACTCAGATAGGAACTAAGACTGTCACTGACTTAACTATGGATGACGAGTCTATTACTGCTCCAGGATTTTTAGCAGAGGATGAAGTCACAGTTCGTACTATTACTGCTACTGCTCCATCGACTAATAATACTATTAATGCTACAGTCGTTTCAATTATTACTGGCTTTAATATATCTGAAGGAGGATCGTATTACGATATTGGAGATTTAATTACGATCGTTTCTCCTACAGGTAGTGAAGCTAGAGGAGAGATAACTGAGATTGACTCTGGTTCTATTACTGGTGTCACGATTGAAAATGTAGGACAAGGATATAAAATAAATGATGAAATAATTTTTAATAATACTGGCACAGGTGGTCCTGGATCTAACGCACAATTATCTGCTCGTGCTTCTATTACTAACATTGACCGAGACTCAGTATCATTAGAATCTGGAAACGCAGGTGGTGGAGGAACACTACTACAAGAAAATAATTTTGATATAGATTTACAAGAAGCTCCAGACGAAGGAGCAATTAAACAAGTCACAGTTTTAACAGGTGGTGCTTTCTATGATAGACTACCAACTCTTACATTACCAACAGGTGGGAATAGATCTGGTGGTAAAGTTGTTGCTACTTCTACTTCTATCGGTAAGTTAAGAAAGATAGAATTATCTAGGTTTGGTATCGACTATAAAGTCCCACCTATTGCTTCTGTACCAGCTATCGCAGTTCTACAAAATATTACTGGCTCATTTAACGCAGGTGATACTGTCACACTTAACGCACAGTCTTTCGCTACTGAAGATTTAGAGGGTAGTTTAATTTTAGAAGATGGCGATAAGATGTTAATAGAAAACCAACAAGTATGTACAGGAACTGTAAATATCTTCGACCCCAACAAACAAGTTTTAAAAGTAGATAACCCTAATGTGTTTTTACCATTCGCACTTGAAGATGGTTCTGGTAGATTAACTACAGAGGTTAGAGAAACTTTTGTTCAAGAGAACTCAGGTTTCTTTGCAGATAATAATACTGTGACATCATCGTCAGGTGGTAGTGGTAAAATTATTGATATTAATTATCCATCTATTACAACTTCAGTTGGTGCTACTGGTACTGGCTTGGGTGGATACTTAAATGCTGATGGTTTCGTTTCAGAGTCATCTAAAAAAATACAAGACTCTAGATTCTATCAAGACTTCTCATATGTAGTACAGGTTGGTCAATCAATCGACCAATATAAAGATGCTGTTAAAAAATTATTACACCCTATCGGTCTAGCATTATTTGGTGAAGTACAGATACAAACTATCCTTCAAGCGATAGGTGGGGATATAAATGATACAGAAAAGAAAAGATATCTAGTTGACTTATTAATGCAGGTATTAATTAATGGTCAATTAAAAGCGATAGGTAATTTTAGACCTAATCCTGCAGCAGAACATAGACCTGATTTAGCAAAACAAATATTCGTTATCAACTTAGAAGCATTAGTTGATACTGTTCTTAATTTAAGAATACAAACTTCTGACTTTGTTAGTGAGATAGAGTTCCCTAACTTAACTCCAGCAGAAGTAAACCTATTAGAACTATCCCCTCTTAATATAGCAGTAGAGGATAGAGTAGAAATAGCTAATAGAAATGCATACGATTTACAAAAACCTGTTAGAAATCCGATAGTCAACTTACCTATTAGGAGTTCACAACCATTCGATGGCTCAGTAAGACGAGCAGGGTTTAATTTAATTGACCTTGAGCGATATAAGTTTACATTTAAACCATCAGTAGCAGGTACTAAATATTCTAATAGTGATGGCACACCAGCTTTCACTACTAATGGACTTGAAGATGACCCAAGATTGACATATCCAGATCCTAATTCAGGATATTATTCTCAGTACGGAAACACACAAATAAAAGATTTTGCGGATGTCACTGTTGCAAGTATTATAAATAGTCCATATACACAAGTTTCTTATGCGATTGAATCAGAGATTGGCGTATTTAAACAGCCAGCATCTGGTTTAAGATTCTCTACACAGGATCCAGCATTTACTTTTGATGATATCGCATTTACATTCGATGCGGATAGTGTAGAATTTGATTCATCTGCTTATAGTTTCGATTCGTCGAACTTAAAGTGGGATTTATTAACATAATTTAACAATTAATCCAGGAGAATACAGCCATGGCTGCAATTATAACAAGTAAATTTCGCATTCATAATGCGCAATCGTTTCAGGAAGGATTCTCAGAATCTGCTGCAACGAACATTTATTTGGGGATAGGTCGTCCACAAGCATGGACAGACGACAACTCTCCAGATACTCCAAAGGATACAGTCTCTGGCGAGTATTATCGTTGGGATGACATGATTGCTCTAAAAAGAGTTCAATCATCTGATGTCACTCTAGCGATTCCTAGACGAAACTGGACCTCTGGTAAATACTATGATATTTACAAAGACAATTATAATGGTGTTACAGCTGGAGTAAACATAGATAGTGGAGCAGGTACTACACCAGCGACTCTTTTCAATGCTAACTTCTTTGTTGTTACAGACGAATATAATGTCTATAAATGCATAGATAACAATAATGGTGGGCAAAGCACTACCAAACCAACAGGAACTGGTACTACAATTATCAGTACTGCTGACTCTTACAGATGGAAATATATGTACACTGTATCACCAGCAGATGTTTTAAAGTTTGTATCTACAGACTTTATTCCTGTTAAGAAAATTATAACCAACCCAGGATCGACCGATCCATACTACAACCAATATCTAGTTGAACAAGCTGCAGTTGATGGTAAGATAGAACATATTACTGTTACAAATAATGGTACATCTTATTCAGGAGCTCCAACTATCACTATTACAGGTGATGGTAATGGTGCTGCTGCTGATGCAGTTTATGATGCTGGTACTAACACTGTCACTGGTGTGACTGTGACTAATGGTGGTTCTGGTTATACTTTTGCTACAATCGCTTTTTCAGGTGGTGGCGGATCTGCTGCTGCTGCGACTGCAATCATATCACCGAAAGGTGGTCATGGTGCGAATGCTGAAGAAGAGTTAGGTGCTTTCTATGCCATGATGAATGTTCGTTTAGAGTACGCAGATGGTACAGGAGACTTCCCAGTAGATAACGATTATAGAAGAATTACATTAGTAAGAGATCCATTTAACTTTGGTGGAACTACTGTTGCTTCTGCAACTACATTGAGCTCTACAAAATCTATGACTTTCACATCACTAGCTGGTGGATCGTTAGTTGTAGATAGAACTTTCTCAGGTGGTACTTCAAATGCTGTTGGTAGAATTATTTCTATAGACACAGGTACTTCTACAATTAGGTACATTCAAACTGCTACTGATAATCCAACTGGAGTAAACTTCCAGTCTGCGGAAACTATCACTATGAATGATGCTGCTGGTTCGCCATCAGGTGTTACATTTACAAGTGATACTTTGAATAACCCAGAAGTTCAACCAGACTCTGGAGATATCATGTATGTAGAAAACAGAAGACCAATTAACAGAGCAAGTGACCAGATCGAAGATATAAAAATTATCGTCGAGATGTAATATAAATTACTCTTAGGAGTAATCTTGCATAATAGTAAAAGAGAAACGATAGATGACAATAAATTTTAATGTAAGTCCTTACTACGATGATTATGATACTAGTAAAGATTTCTTGCGAGTACTGTTTCGTCCTGGATATTCAGTACAGGCAAGAGAGCTAACTACTCTTCAAACCATCTTACAAAATCAGGTCACAAGATTTGGAAACCATATTTTCGAAAATGGAAGTATGGTTATCCCAGGATCTGTGAATGTAAATAATGAAGTAAACTTCATGAAGTTAAATGACTTGCAGGATGGAGATTCTGTCAATACCTATCTAACTCAATTTAGAGATAAAGTAATTACTGGTTCTATATCTGGTGCTAAAGCATTAGTAGAAGATACATCTCAATGTGATTGTATGATTGATGGCGATAGTACGATACCATCGCTACACTTTACTATGATGGACTCAGGTACATCAGGAGCAACTAAAAAGTTTGTTGCTGGTGAAGAGATTACTGCTCTTGCTGTAGATAATACTACAGCTGCAAACTTCCGACTTACTGCTAACCAAGTTGGTGATTTAAAAGTCACAATTAAATCGTTCGGCGATACTGGTAATGTGGGTACAACTTATACAAATAATGCTACCACTGATGTACTTGGTAAATCATATAGAGTAGAAGTACGAGAAGGAATTTATTATATTGATGGATTCTTTGTAAAGAATTCAGAGATCCATTTATATATCTCTAGGTTTAATACTTCACCATCTAATAGAGTAGGATTCCAAATTACTGAAGATGTAGTGACACCAGAAGAAGACACTACACTTAACGATAACGCACAAGGAACAAATAACTTTGCTGCACCTGGAGCACATAGATATAAAATATCTCTTGCTTTAAAAAGACTACCGATAGGTGGCACTGACTCTATTAAATTTGTAGAGTTAATAAGAATTAAAGATGGTATAGTTCAACAGAAAGTTGAACGAGCAAGTTATGCTGAATTAGAAAAAACTTTAGCACGAAGAACTTTTGACGAGTCAGGTTCTTACGAAACAAATAAATTTAAACTCTCAATTAAAGAACACTTAGACGATGGTACAGGAGTAGGAGTATATCAAGCATCTCCTGGAAGTACATCCTCTAGTTTCGATTCAACTGCTACCTATGGCGACACAGATAAATTTGCTGTAGTAGTCGATCCAGGAAAAGCATATGTAGAAGGATTCGAAGTTGAGTCAACTCAAACAACTTATTACGCAGTAGATAAATCTAGACCCACAACTGATAGTAGCGGAACTACATCAGAAAATAATTCAATAATAAGAGAAGATGCTAGACCAGTAGGAACTACGATAGGGAACTATGCTATCGTTAGAAATGTTACAAACGCACCAGCTGTAGATACTTTTGAAAAAGTATTTTTATTTGATTCGTCAGGTGCAGCTTGGCTAAGTTCAGGCACATCATCTTATACCGCACCAAACCAAGTTATATCAAGTTATGCTGGATTAGTTGGTACTGCTTTTATTAGAAGTTTCCAACTACATAATGGTTCTTATTCTTCACCTACATTTAAATCAAGTTTATTTAATGTAGTAATGAATGATGGTAAATCTTTTGCTAGAGATGTCACTTGGCTAGTTAGCTCAAGTAATGGAGCAGTCACAGGTACTGCAGACTTCTACGCAGAAGTAGATCCTACTGCTGACTCTGAACAGATTAATATATCAGGTACGATATCACTACCAAACCAAACAGGTGGTTCTAATGTGACACTTACAGGTGTTGGTACTTCTTTTCAAAACGAATTAAAAGTAGGAGACGCATTAGTACATAATGGTCAAAGTATAGGGTTCGTTGTTTCTATCGCTAGTGGTATATCTGCTACAGTACAAAGACCAGCTAACTCTGATAATACATCGCTAACAGGTGTATCTATTACTGTTGGTCGTGCTCAACTAAAAGAGCCAGAGTCTAACTCATTAATATATCCTACAGGATATGCCTTTACGAAATCTATTAAAGGATTCGATACAGGAGCAGGAACTGATACTTTAGAACAAACTCAACATACTGTACGAAGAGTTAATACTAACACTACTACAGGAGCAGGTAATTTCGTTATGACATTAAGTAATTTAAACGAAACTTTCCTATCCGATACAGATTTATCAAACTATACATTAATTAGAAACGATACAGGAGCAGTGCTTAATATAACTGCTGCTGATATTTCTTTTGATGATGACGCAAACAGAAAAGAAGTCACGATCGCTTCTGGTGTAAATAGTACATCTTGTACATTATATACTTCAGTTCTTCAAGTAAATGCTGCAGCAACAGAAAAAACTAAAGTAAGATCTTCAGCAACTGAAACATTTACTGGAAAAACTAATGTTGTAAAACCTGAAATAGAATTATCTTATGCGGATGGTATAGATATTACATCAGTTAAAATGGTTCCAGGAAACTTTACTAGCTTTACTGAGCCTGCTTCAGTAGATATTACAGCAAACTACGAATTAGATACAGGACAAAGATTAACTCACTATCAAAAAGCAAGATTAAAATTAAAAGCTGGTGCACCTATACCAACTGGTGCAATACAAGTTAAGTATAGATATTTCTCTTATACTGGTGCAGGAAACTTCTTCTCAGTCGATTCCTATTCGGCTATTAACTATGAAGACATTCCTTCATTCGAATTTAAAGATATTACTGGAAACACTACTACGATAGATCTACATGATGTTATAGATTATCGTCCAGTTATATCAGGAACTAATTCATTTACTCCAGAGATACCAAAGATTGGTACAGACTTAACAACTCCTGTAGCATTTTATGTAGGTAGAAAAGATAAAGTATCTGTATCTTCTACAGGAGATATTCAAATAGTTGCAGGACAACCATCAGAATATCCACAAGAGCCAGAAGATCCTAAACAAGGATTGGTACTTGCTACTATGGACATACCACCTTATACTAAAAATGTTTCTGATGTAAAAGTATTCCAAAGAGATAATAGAAGATACACTATGAGAGATATTGGTGGTCTTGAAAAAAGAATTAAGAGTTTAGAATATTATACTTCTTTATCACTACTAGAAAAAGATACTAAAGCTACAGCAATTAAAGATGCTACTACTGGATTAGATAGATTTAAAAATGGATTTGTAGTTGACGACTTTACAGGTCATGGTATAGGAGATGTTAAATCAGAAGATTATAATGTTTCTATAGATAAAAAAAATAGAACACTAAGACCTGCTCACTTTACTGACGCATTAACTATTGTAGAAAATATTTCAAACACTACTCAAAGAACTACAAGAGGATATACTAAAACTGGAGATCTATTAACTCTACCTTATACTGAAGCAACATTAGTAAGTAATCCGAATGCTACTAGGTCTGTTGATGTAAACCCTTATAAGATTGGTGCTTACAAAGTAGAAATACAATTATTCCCAGAGTCAAGTATCTGGAAAGATGTAGATAGAAGACCTGACTTAACAGTACAAGATGATAACAACTACGATGCGATTCGTTTCTTAGCTGAACAAACAGGAGTGCTAGGAACTGAGTGGGACGAGTGGCAAAACAACTGGACTGGTTCTACTTCATCTACTACTAGATCTCAAACTAGATCTGGAAATACTGTAAGTGTATATGATAGAACAGTCACTACTGATACAGGGAACAGAACAAGAGGTGGTATAAGAACAACTTTTGAAACATCAACTAACTCTCAAAACTTTGGCGACAGAGTTGTTGATATGACATACATACCTTACATAAAAGAAGAGGTCGTAAATATTGATGCACGAAATGCTAAACCAAATACACAATACTATGTGTTTATTGATGGTGAGCGAGTTGATAATAGTTATGTAAAACCTGCTGACATATTTAAAGTCACACAAGTTGCAGGTTCTACTACTCCTATACTTGAGCCAGAAAATTTATCTGCTGGATTATTAGCAGACGATATAGCTAGAGCATATAATGGTAAAGTTGTAAACGCATTTAATTTTGGTGATGTAATTAAAAATGCTGACCATACTGCTACTAGGATTGATACTATAACTCATATTACTTCTTCAGATGGTGCACCAACTTTTAATTTAACAGTTCAAGATGCTAGTGGTTTAAATCCAGGACATCATGTATTCTTATATAACTTAAACGCAACAAGAGGTACTAACGCAACTAATAACAGAGGTATAGAACAAAATATTACTTCTACTATTACTACTCTAGGAAGTAATCACTCTAAACAATTAAATAGAAAATACTTTAAGATTACTGCAGTTTCGGGAACTACTATTACTCTAGCATCACTCGATGGTACTAATATCGCAGCATTCGATTCTTACGCAAGAACTTCTGCTTATACTGGAACTGATGGTGGTAAATTACAAAGACTTACTGCTTCAGGAATTATATCTTATGCTGGTGTAAAAGATTCTACCACTGTTAGAGATGTACATGTAACAAATATTAAAAATGGTTTCGCTGTAGGTGAGAATGTATCAGGTACTGCCGATATAGGATTAGGTGCTAAAAATACTTTAACACTAACATCTATTAATGGATCTACTAACCAAGCAACTGCTCCTACAATGAAAGCGACAGGAGGAAGTATCGTTTCGGATAAAGAGGGTGCAATAAATGCTGTCCTTTATATTCCTTCTGGTAGATACAGAACTGGAGAAAGAAGTATAAAACTTTCTGATAATATTTCTAATACTGATGCTGATTTCGATTCATTCGGTTCGGCACTATTTACTGCTAATGGTATGCAGTTGGCTAAAGAAAGAACAGTAGTATCTTCAAGAAATATAAACTTTGTTGAAGACAGATTATTCCAAAGACAACCTATTCGAAGATCTTCTGTTTCTAATAGATTAGTTCAACGATTTAATGTTCGTGGTCACGATCCACTTGCTCAAACTTTTGTAGTACAATCTAAAGGTGGTGCCTTTGTAACATCTGTTGATTTATTCTTTAAGCAAGCAGGTGAAAGACCAATCTATATAGAGATTAGAACTACTGATAACGAAGTACCTTCTACAAAGATTGTTCCTTTCTCACAAGTTATATTACAACCAGCTGATATTAATGTCAGTACTAATGGTTCTTCTGCAACAACTTTCACATTCCCATCACCAATTTATTTACAAGAGAATGAAACTTATGCTCTAGTTGTAAAAGTTGATGAGCCTGGATGTGAAGCATATATCTCTGAGTTAGGTGGAACTGATTTACTTACTGAAAATATTGTAGGCATTCAACCACTAACTGGTTCACTATACCTATCACAAAACTCTAGAGAGTTTGAAATTAATCCACTATTAGATCTTAAATTTGATTTAAAACAAGCTGAGTTTACTACTAATACAAACGGAACAGTACAACTAAAAGCAAACCCTGCTGAAACTGTAACACTTGAAGCGAATCCTTTTAAATTTACTACTGGTTCAGAACTAGTAAGAGTACATCAAAAAAATCATGGCTTCTCTGCTAATGATATTGTAATAATTGATGGAGTAGCTGATGGATTATATGGAGCAAACTCTACTACAGTTGGTGCGAGTCAAGATTTATTAAATGGTGCTCACCAAGTACAAACACTCGGATTACAAAAAGATTCTTATGTGATTGATTTAGAAACAGTTGACCAAAATAATAATGATATATTAGACGGAACAACTGCTGACTTTATTTCAGGTAATTATGGTGGCTCTACAGTAAGAGCATCTAGGCAACTTACTGCTGATGCACTATATCTTAAAACAGAAGATTTAGATTTCGATACAACAAGTCTAGCTTATACTATAAATTCTACAGATACTTCAGGAAATGCTAGTGGAAATAAACCTATCGTTCCTAACGCAACATATAATTTTGATAATAGAAAAGTAGTTAAGTCTTTTGAAAACCAGACTACAGTATCTTCTACTCCACTAATTAAGACTCCAACATTAACATTAGATGCTACGATAAGTACAACTAATAAAAATATTTCTCCTGTAATAGATTTACAGAAACTTGGATCTTATGCTATTACTAACTTAATAGACAGTTCAAGTAATGCTATAAATGTTCCAGCGATTGACCAGAAAAAATTAATTAATCAATCAGATATAGGTGTTGCTTTATCAACTAGCACAGGAACTGGTACTTTAACTACAACTTCAGCTAGTCCTACAGTCACTGGCCAAGGCACTGCCTTTACAAGACAAGTATCAGTTGGTGATACATTAACAACTAGTGCTGGTGCATTAGGTAGAGTTAAAAGTATTGCGAGTGATACTAGTATAACACTTTGTGCTAATACTGCTCAAGTTTCTACTACTGCTTCTTATCAAATTACTTCTGACCCAGTAATTACATTTAAACATGGAGCGAAAGGAGTAGAGTCGAATGTAGATGCGATTGATAATCTACTCGATAATGTTGTAGGAGGAAGTCAATTATACTTAACTAACATACACCCAGAATTAAATGGAGCGATTGATGTAGAGTCAATCAGCACTATTTCTAGCACTTTACCATTCGGTGGTAATGAAGAGTTAGATAAAACTGTAATAAATAAAACATCGAACTTTAGTTTTGCTGAAGCAAATGATATTAAACTAGATGTTGCTCAAGACTTTACTGAGCAAGTTGCTTCGTTTACTGTGACTTCACTAACAAGTTCAATTAATGTCACAGCATCTGGTTCAGTAGATGGTAAACTTGCTGCTGGCGATATCCTAGTTATAGAAGATGCTGATGGTGCTGGTTCACTTGCTACTGTTGGTGGTGTACAAATATTTAATAAAACTATTCTTGGTACTGTAGCATCAGTAAATGGTACAAACATTGCATTAGAAGCTAATGCGACTGCTGCACTTACAGCTAAGAATATTGTAATAAGAAAAGATATATCAGCTAGTGTTTGGACTTTAGCTACTATGGAACAGTTCGTTGCTGATACTGCTCCAGTTGGTACTACTAACTTAGCAAACTATATCACTAGAACTTTAGAAATAACTAATCCAGCTGACGCATTAAATATTACTTTCGATGCTAATATACCGAAAGCAACTGACATAGATGTTTACTATAAAGCATTCTCTGGTGATACCGATCCTAATACTTTAAACTGGATTGATACTGGATTTACAGTAGCATCAAAAGATGCTGTAGATGATTTTAAAGAAAGGAATGTAACAGTTTCTGACATACCTGAATTTACGAAAGTTGTAATTAAGATTGTAATGAAATCTACTGATACAGCTTCGGTACCAAAAGTTCAGGCATTTAGATTAATAGCACATAGTTAGAGGTGAGTATGTTTGTAGGAACAAAAGTAGAGGGAGAGCCTGATTTAGTAAAGGATCCTAAAAGTAAAGGAATAATTAATACTAATAAGAATGCTTACCAAAGATATAAAGAGCATCAGAAGAGTAAAATCTCTGAATTAGCAGAAAAAGAACAGATGAAAAAAGAAATAAATATACTTAAAGATGATATGAAAGATATTAAAAGTATGCTAACACAATTACTGGAGAAAAACTAATGGCAAAAGAAGCTGCAGTCGCACAGGTTAGTCAAAGTGAAACTTTCGACCAGTGGCGACAAAAAACTAATTTGAATATTACTAAGGGAAACAACCAAGAAGATAAACTTGGTGACTTAGCATTACTAGAAAATGGAGAAGCTGATTTAACATCAGCTGTTAATAACGCAAGAGATTATTCAATAGCAATGAGTATTGCACTTGGCTAGTCTTTAAGAAAAGGGAAATAAAATGGCAAATGACTTTAAAAATGGATTGGCGAAGGATGTTGGGACCTCGCCTGTCACACTATATACTACTCCCAGCTTAAAGCAAAGTATCGTAATAGAGTGCGACCTTGCTAATACAACTTCGGCTACTGTCACTGCTGATGTATTCATCAGTGCTTCAGGTGTTGACCATTACATTGTAAAGAATGCTCCTATCCCAACAGGTGGTACTTTACAAGTAATATCAAATCAAAAAGTTGTACTAGATGGAAACCAAGTATTAAAATGTCAAGGTAATACCGCAAGTTCATTAGATGTTATTGCTTCAATCTTAGAAGATGTATAGGAAATAAACTATGTCATATATTGGTACTCAATCAGTTAATGCATCCACTACACTCTCTCGTCCTAGAGATGAGTTTGAGTGTTCGGGAAATGAAAAAGCATTTAAACTAAGTCAAACTGTTCCTGGAGCTTTTGAATCCAATGTTCAGGTTGTACTTGGTAATATTATACAAGAGCCAGTAAATGCATACACTATACAAGATGTTTATAGATTAACTTATTCAAGTCTAGCATTAACTGCTGGTGCTTCTCAACCTGCTCGTGGAGATCTAGTCACACAAGGTTCTAATACATTCTTAGTTGTAGATGCTACGACAGGAATATTAGATGTAATGGCTGCAACTGCAGGAGGTGCTGCACCAACTACTGGTTCAGGTTTAACATTAAATACACCTAATATAGATTTCGGTATAGACGAACAAATTAAACATAATGACGATACGATTTCATATACTACTGGAACAATCACAGGAATTAGTATCGTACAATCAGGTGGCTCAGGTTATTCTACCAGCGATACAATCTCTATAGGATCTCCAAATATTACAGGAAACGAAAGAGCAACTGCTACTGTTTCAGTATCTGCTCAAGGAGCAGTTCAAGGAATTACTGTTACGAAAGCTGGTAAAGGTTATACATCTGCTCCAGCTGTGACTATTACTTCTTCAGGAAGTGGTACTAACGCAACTGCTACTGCTACTCTAAACTCTGATGGTGGTGTATCTTCAATCGCAGTAGATAGTGGTGGATCAAATTATGACTTTACTACTACGACTATCGCAATAGAAAATCCACAGTCTGGTGGTCTTCAAGCAACTGCTTCTATAACAAGTGTAGATGGAAGTGGTGCTATCACAGGAGTAAGTTTAACTCAAGTTGGTTCTGGTTATACTTCTAAACCACAGATTGGTGTTACAACAGGTGGTGCTGCAGCAACTGTAGGAACTGGTACGATTGATATTTCAGCAGGAAGTGCAACTGTGGCTGGTGTAGGAACTTCCTTTACTTCAGAACTAGCTGTAGGAAACGCACTATTTATAGCTGATAATGCCATAGGATATGTTGATGCTATCGCTAGTGATACTTCACTAACATTAAAATCTGTAGTTAATACTGCTATACAAACATCAGCATTTTCATTCGCAATAAGAGCAGAATTAGATTTAACTTTTGTAGGAGACGAAGGAAACTTTACTGTTGACTCTGTAGAGACTTTGCCATCGCAAGGATTATATTTTAATGGAGTACCAAGACCTGGAGAAAATTTATATGTTGGTCATCATGGTGGTTCAAGTTTTCAACAAGTGCCTGCTGCTGGATCTGTCACTGAAACAAGTTTATCAACAAATTTAAAAACATTTACTGTAGATAAATTTACTACAAGTGGTGCAAGTACAAGCACATTTACTTTAACTAAAACTCCAGCAAGTGGTAATGCTATCCTAGTTGTTATTAATGGTTCGGTACAAACAGAAACTACACACTACTCAGTATCTGGTACCACTTTAACATTAGTCACTCCTCTATCAGCAGGTGTGACTGTAACAGTTATACATTTAGGATTTAGTACAGTATCAAGAAACGCATTCGTAGATGGTACACTAACTGCTTCGGCATTTACTGACTTATCTATGACTGGAGATAAGATAGCCAATAATACACTAGCTGGTACGAAACTTGCTAATGGTGCAGTCGTTTCTCATTTAGGGTTTAACCCAGTAGCATCAAACGCAGGTACACAACAAAGTATAGACTCTCAGTTAGTATTAGCTGCAGATTTAGATATGAGTGGTGCTTCTTCAGGACAGATTAAGTTCCCTCCTTCTCAGAATGCTTCTACTAATGCTCAAACTTTAGATGATTATAACGAGAGTTCATTAGCGACAGTATTAGGTTTCGGTGGAGCACAAGTAGGAATGAATATGGGTGCTACTGCTGTAAATACAACTTACTTTACAAAAGTTGGTAATATAGTTATGCTTAATATGGAAATGACTATTACAGCAAAAGGATCTAGTACAGGAAACGCAGAGATAGTAATACCTGTTACATCTAATGCATCGGGAGATGCTATAATTCCTATCTGGTTTGAAAATATGGCTTCAGGACTTACTAGTATGATTGGAAGAATAGAAGGTGGTTCATCGGCTCTTAAATTATTTAAAAGAGATACTGATGGGGAATACACAGCTTGTACAGAAGCAGATTTTACTAATACTTCACACCTGATTGGCTCAGGTACTTATCGAAGTGCGTAATACACTAAATAGGGTTAAGAGGAAATAAAATGCCGATATCTAGAATAAAAAGTAATAGTTTAGATAAGAATATAGAATTACAAGGGGAGTCTGTAAGGTTTCCTATTGGTACTCAAGCTAATCGACCATCACCTGCTAAAAAAGGAGATTTACGATATAATGCTGATGTAGACAAAACTGAGATATATAATGGAGATAACTGGGATGTATATAATTCACAAGCTGTCTCATTAGCACTATCTATCGGCTTAGGAAGTTAAATGCACATTAATGTGCATGAAGATGACCAGTGGAACTGGGAAATAATTGCTACTAGAGCAAAACAAAATTTCATGGTCACTAAAGCTACTGGCAAAAAAGGTCAGACTGGTGTTATAGGAATACCAAATATTGAAAAGTGTACATTAACTTGCGTACACACTGGATTTATAGAGATCCTAGACGAAGAAAAAAATGTCTTAGGAACTATGGGACCAGGAGCAAAGTTTCATTATGGCATACTTCAAGAAGGTATGTCTTGGGTGAAGCCAGAGTTAGGAAGAGTCGACTACTTAGGGAAACCGATTCCTCCTTTAGAAGTTTGTGAAAGAATTGCTAGTTATACGCATGTGCTTTTAAGAACTTCAAGTGAAGAGAGTATATTTTACTGTTGTCACGATCCTAAAGATATGCATATATGGGAAGGAGACAACTATGCTTTTGGGAACTTTTCAGGATTTAATACGAAATATGATTTAGATCCAGATAAGGACTTTATCGTTGAACCAGAGATGGGGATATTCTTTTTCGGATATAGCGATAACCTTACTATTAACGAGAAGAAAGTACCTAAATATAACAAGATAAACTCTTATATATACGATGTTCCTCTGAGGATAAGAGGTGGCGAAGGAGATGCTTTCTCTATCTTTTCACAAGAGGGTATGTATAAAGAAACAAGTGGTAATCGAAGATACCAAATTTAATTTATAGGAAAAATAAATGGCAAAGAAACTCATCGCTACAGGTTATACCATAAATGCTGCACAGAATCAAATTACTGTTCCTGGCATTATACAACCAGTTAGATTGCTATTAATAACTGATATTAATAACAACAAAATTTTATATAACTTCGCAGACCCTGCTGCTGGTCTTGCAAATTATAGTTTTAATTACACTGACGACACTACCACTTTCACTACATCACTAGATTTATCTGCTCAAGGTGTACAGAACTCTCACGGATTACAAATATTTTACGAAACTGATTTCCAAAGATCTGGGTTTGAAGAAGCGATGCTTGACCCAGTTAATAAATTAAGAGTATCTAATCCAGAAAACTTAATTGATACTGACTTTGAATATGGACTACAGTCTTCAAAGTGGGAAACATTACAAACAGTTTTAAATATCCCAACTATTTTCTCACAAGCAGGTGATGTACCTCTTGAACAATTATCAGCTATTACTACTACACAAAACTCTAAGCAAGTAAAAGTGACCACTACTGCTAACTCTGGATTATCACTAGGAGATCCGATTCTAGTACAAGGTACAACACTAAATGCTGCAGATGGTTTCTTCCTAGTATCTGGTTTAACGAACCAATTAGAATTCTTTTATGAAATGGATAATGCTGCAGAATCTACTGCAACTATTTCAGGTTCATATACTTCAGTTATCCCTGCTAAATTTTTCGAGGGATCTAACTTAAATGTAGATTTAACAACTACTGCGATTGCTACTGATGGTGCTAACCCATCTACAATGACAGTGACTACTGGCCAAACTCATGGACTTAAAGCTGGTACGAGAGTTTATTTAAGACAAACTGTTGGTCCGAAAAATTTAAGAATCGCAGATCCTACTGCTAATGGTGGTATCGCACCTGATGGTGCACCATGGGTTGATACTCGTGCTACTATTACAACAACTACTACTGTAGATGCTACGACTTCTATCGGTGGTGGTGGAGCTCAAGAGTTCCCTGTTGTCACTTGGGACTGGGAAGGTACATATAACTTGTATCTTGCTGCTTCAATGATTAATACTAGTACCGATAGAATTACATGGACTGGTCATGGTTTCGCAGATAATGCTGCACTACTTTTCCAAACACAAATTAGAGGTCAAACTAATGGTGGCTTAGTAGATGGTACAGTTTACTATGTAAATGTTGTAGACGCAAATACAATCGAATTATATTCTGACTATGGTGTTCTTAGTTCAAGAATGAATTTAACTTCTTTTGATTTTACTAGAGGTCATCCAAGATTAACACTAGTATATAAAATTGAAGGAAATAATGGTACGCAAAGATTTACTTCTTTCTATAAAAGAAACCTAGTCACTGGTAGAGCTTTCTCTGCTGCACAACCTACACAGAATACTACTAACCAACAAAGTTTTAATATGAGTATTACCACTTCTGGTTTTACTCCTATTAAAGCTACATTAACAAGAATTTACTATAATGGTAATTTAAACGATTCTGATGAAACAGTTGCTGTAACAATTACAGCTAGAAACTATCTAGGACTTGGATCTAATAACTACTCTATAACAGTTGGTGGTGTAGGTGCTTCTTCAGGAAACCTATATCCTAACGCAGATGTGACTCGTTGTATTTACCAACAAGGATCTAACTTCTATCTTACTACTACTTACCAACCAACATCTTCAGTTATTGAAACTGATAAAGCTGGTACTGTAACAACTAATTATCAATTAACATTCTACGCAACTACTGACGAACTACCAACTTCAATGAATACAGCACACTCTGGTTCTGACTTAGCATCTGGTAATAATAACTTCGGTCTAGGTGGTTCGCAAGGTTCTAAATTATTCGCATTTACTGGTAGAACTCCAGGTGGTTCTGCAGGTACAAGTGCGGATAACTACGCAAATAATAATGACCCAGCAAGATATGGTACAGGTATCCTAAGACAAACTGGTGGAGCAACTGCTTCGTCAGTATCAGGTATTATTACTGTAAACCAAACTGACTCTAACGCAGAAGATTATGTAGGAAACAGTACGCATGTTTATTATGGTTTCGCAAACGAATTAACTTCTTATAGAAATACCATCTATGCTCAATCGCATAACTTTATTGATGGTAATTCAGCTGTTATTAATGTCAACTCTTACTCTACTACTAACAGATTTGAGTTTGTTGACTCTTCAGGAAATAATGTTCCTATAACTGACTCGCAGTTTAATGCTGTAATTACAGTTATATCAGCTGACTACTTTAGATTACAGATTTCTCAATCACCGAATACTGATGATTTATCAGCATTCCCTGAAACATTTACAGTTGCTACAGCAACTCCTAATACAACATATAACTCAATTTATGTATCTAACCATAAATTAACAGGTGGTAATTTATCTACTTACTCTACAACTGGTACAGTAATCGGTGGATTAACAGGTGGTTCAAACTATACACTACAATATCTAAATGACTCTAGACTTATTATTAAAGACCCTAACTTGAGTGCTGGTAGTGGTTCAGCTACTACATCAGCTTTCGGTTCTACTTCAAATAATGCTTCTCAGTCCTTTACTGTAGATATTGAAACACCTCTAGGATTAACTCCATCAACTGCTACTATTACACAGGTACAATTTAGAGGTGACTTCGGATTTAATAGTGAGTATGTTGATTTAACATTCTCTGATGGAGATTCTTATAGGATCGGTTCGCAAGGTGGTCAGGATACTAACCAGTTCTTAATTGACTCAGCTTTCGGTTCTAAAAATATTTCAAACCTATTAACTGGTTCTCCTAAGTCTATTCAAGTGACAGCAAGTCCATCCTCTCAGATAAACTTTGCTGTACAAGGTATGACTAACTGGTGGGAATTAAGATTCGCAGTGACTGCTGCATCTGGTGATGTTATTCTAACATCTGCTGGTACTGGTGAGCAATTATTTGAATTAGCTGCAAACGAAGGTGCATACGATGGTGTGTATGGTATTGCTTCAGTTCCAACTGCTACGACCTTTACTCTAGCTTCAGAGTTCCAGATTCCTAATAGGGTAATTAGTTTTAATGCTGCGACTAAAGTAAACAGTTCTACAGATAAAATTACACTAGGAACACAATCACCATTCGTTCCGCATAACTTATATCCTGGAGAGCAGGTCACTTATGCTAATGGTGGTAATGCCGACATCGGAGTATTTGCTGATGTGGCTCAGCTTTATGTTATAGCAAATAACTCTATTGATATTCAGTTGGCATCTTCTTATGCTTCGGCTATCGCAGGAACTGCCCTTAACTTAACAGCAACTTCAGGTACTCATACTCTTACATCTAACTCTCTTGTTAAAATGACTAAAGGAGATGGTACAGTTGATTTCGCTAATGGCGGAAACATGGTCACTGGTGCTAACACTACATTCTTAAAAGACTATAAGAGATTCGATAAAATTTATATTATCGTTAATGACTTAATTAGAGCATTTACTGTTGACGCAGTTATGACTGATGGTAAAATGAGAATACAAGAAACATTCCCAGGAGCAGGAACTACAGTTGAATACTTTAAAATTACTCAGCTATCACTACGACCTGATGGATTCGCACTACACAAATCATTCGATGGTGGTGTAGATATTACTGCAGGAACTTCTCCTAATAGTAAGATTGTAAGACAGTCTCGTAAATACTTTAGATATCAGTCTGGTAAAGGTATTCAAAACTCATTCGCTATTAACTTCTCACCTGCGAAAGTTTTATCTTCATTAACTTATGCTTCTTCTGGTAATGTTGTTACAGCTATTACTCAGGAGCCACATAACTTAGTTGTAGGAGATAGGATTACTGTAGAAGGTGCAGAGGTCACATTAGGAGAGAACTTATATCTAGGTACATTCCAAGTAGCAAGTGTTCCTAACGCAACAACATTTACTTATGTTGCTGCTGGTAGTATTACTCAAACAAAAGCTGCAGGATTCCCAGAATATTATAGAGAATCTTGGAACGACTCGTTCGTAAGAGCAGGTATGTTTGATGACCAGAATGGTTTCTTCTATGAGTACGATGGTCAGAAACTATATTGTGTAAGACGATCTTCTACTCTACAGATTTCAGGTAAAGTAAACACTACTGCTAACTCTCAGGTTGTAACAGGTATAACTACTTCGTTCACTACTCAGTTGGCTGCAGGGGACAAGTGTTCAATCAGGGGACAATCATATCAGGTTGTTGCTGTTGACTCTGACCAAAGAATGATTATTCAACCTGCTTATAAAGGTGTATCTGCTACGAATGTTAAAATTACTAAAACAGTAGATGTTAAAGTAGCACAAGAAAACTGGAATGTCGACCCATGTGATGGATTAGGTGATACAGGATTTAACTTAAATGTACATAAAATTCAGATGGGTTATGTAGATTATTCATGGTATGGTGCTGGTAAAATTAGATTCGGTTTCAAAGATAGAAATGGACATGTACACTATAACCACGAATTTATACACAACAACAGATTAAACGAATCATACTTCCGTTCAGGAAACTTGCCTGGAAGATATGAGATTGAAAATGGAGATGCTCCTTCGTCAGCACCTACACTATTCCACTTCGGTACATCTATTATTATGGATGGTACATTTGACGATGATAAGGCATACTTGTTCTCGGCTAATAGTAAACCGATGGTATTTAAAGCAGGTAGTACAACAACATTTACTACTGACGCAGTATCAACTTTCGATCTAGTGACACTAGATAATAAGAGGGTATATGTTTATGCACTACCTTGTTCAGCAGCAGAAGCTACATCAGTAAATGTGGGACAATTAGTTAAAGATGCTGAAGGCAGAATACCTTCTGATGCTCTAGCTTATGTCACTCAGGTGATTGTAGATGGAGCAAACTCAAAAGTATTTACTTCTTATCCTGCTACAGCTAATCCACCAGAAACTTCTACTTATCCGAATGTTACATCAGGTGTAACAATAACAGTTGGTGAAAATGCTTATGGTGGTGGAGCAGTTGATATGACTAGACCACACCCACTAATCTCTATTAGATTAGCACCATCAGTTGACTCAGGATTAACAGGATCTATCGGTCAGAAAGAAATTATCAACCGAATGATTCTATCATTAAACAACGCAGGTGTAACAACCAATAAAGACTTAACAGCATTCTTTATCCTAAATGGTTTACCATCTAAGTTAGACTACACCAATGTTCAAAACCCTGCTCTATCACAACTTATATCTCATGATACAGGTGATACGATACAACAAGGTACAGTGGTGTTCTCACAAGCTGTATCGTCTGGTTCATTGAACATTGACTTGACTGCTTTGATTGATATGGGTAATAGTATTCTGGGTGGAGACTCAGTATTCCCAGCTGGTCCAGACTTGATGACATTAGCAATACAGGCGAAGGATACTTCGGAAATTACTAGTTCGTCACCATTTATTGTATCTGGTAAATTATCATGGAAAGAGTCACAAACATAAGAGGACTCGAATATGGCATATCTCGGTAGAGAAATATCTTTTGGAAGTTTTGAAAAACAAACCTTTGCTACTAATGGAGCAGATACTAGTTTTACATTAAACTTCCCAGCACCTAGAGAAGAAGCATTATTATTAGTTAAAGATGGTGTAGTACAGAAACCTGGAACTGCATATACTTTATCTAATGGTGGTGTAACAATTAATATAGCAGGAGGAGCATTAGCATCTTCTATAGATTTATATTGTGTATATCTAGGAAAAGAACTTACTGTTCAGAATGTCACTGACAACAGTATTACTCATAATAAATTATCTACTCCGATAAGACAATCAGTTAAAACCGATACTACTGTTATCGCTACTAATACAAACCTTGTAGCAACTAGACATTATTTTGTAGATACTACATTAGGAAGTATTACTGTCACTTTCCCTGCTTCTCCCTCGCTTGGAGATACTATATATGTCTCCGATGCCTATGGTACTTGGGATACAAATAACTGTATCGTAAACCCTAATGGCGAAAAAATAAATGGAGCCACAGGCAACTCAACTCTATCTTCAGAGTACGACTCAAAAGAATACATTTATATTGGCGGATCTGCTGGTTGGCGAACTGTATAATCAACTAAATAGTCATAAGGAGATACTTAATGGCTGCAATTACAGATATATTCGTTGACCAAGGAACAGACTTTACACTACAACTAAGTGTAGTAGATACTGTGGGTACAGCGAAAAACCTTACAGGAGCAACCATTACAGCTCAAGCTAGAAAAGATTTTACTAGTGCTAATCCTACTGCGACATTTACCACAGCTATAACGAATGCTGTTGGTGGTATATGTACTATTTCATTATCTGCAGCAACTACTGCTGCGATAAAAGCTGGAAGATATGTTTACGATGTAAATGTATTTGATTCAACTAATACTACTATAAGAGCAGTAGAAGGATTAATGACAGTTAGACCAGAGGTGACAAGATAATGCCTGATGTAAAAGGTAGCATACAACAACAAGAGGGAACTAATCCCACAGTACCAAGTACTGGAACTCAAACTACTACATCTGTAACAACAGGTACAAGTAGTCAAGCAACTGTATCTACAGTTGGAATACAAGGCACGAGTGGTACTGCTGTAAATTTAGAGCAAGGTCAGAATGTAGATATTACTACTGATGGTCTAGAGAATGGATCTATTCTAGTATATAAAACAGCCACTAGCAAGTGGCAAACTACAAAGCTATTGAACGAGGGACAACAACTCGATTCAGGAGAATTTTAATAGGAGACAAAGATGGCAGCAATTGTTAGAATTAAAAGATCGGCGACTTCGGGAAATCCTACCACATTAGGTGCAGGAGAACTCGCATATTCTGGTCTTACCGATAATGGATCCAATGGTGGTGATAGACTATATGTTGGATTCGGTACAGAGACTGCAGGGAATGCAGCAAACCACTTCGTAATAGGTGGTAAATATTTTACAGACATAATAGATGGAGCAACTAATGCTAACACAGCAAATAAGTTAGTAAAGAGAGATGGCTCTGGTAATTTTTCAGCAGGTACTATTACTGCTACATTAACAGGTAATGCAGATACAGCAACTTCTGCTGCAGCTTGGACTACTGGAAGAACTATTACTATCGATGGTGATGTAGATGGTTCTGCTACAGGTGTTGATGGTTCAGGTGATGTAACAATTACTACTACTATGGATTCTACAGGTGTCTCCGCAGGATCTTATGGTAGTTCTACTGCTATACCAAATATTACTGTTGATGCTAAAGGTCGTATTACTGCTGCCAGTACTTCCTCTATCACAACTTCATTCACACTTACTGACGGATCTAATTCAGAAACTATCGCAGGTGGTAATACTTTAACAGTCACAGCTGGAGAAGGTATCGATGCAGTAGTTGGCTCAACTGATACTTTAACTATCTCTGGTGAAGATGCTTCCTCTTCTAATAAAGGTATCGCATCTTTCGGTGGAGACTTTAGTGTTAGTTCGGGAGCAGTATCCTTGGCCAACAACTCTATTACTATCGGATCCGACGCAGTTGCACTAGGTGCTACTAGAACAGATATAAATGGATTAACAAGTTTAGATGTTGATAATCTAACATTAGATGCTAATGCTATTACTTCAACAGACTCAAATGGAAACATAGAACTCTCTCCTAATGGTACAGGAACTGTTGTAGTACCAGCATCATATGAAGCAAGGTCAGGATTTAGTTCTCAATCATTAGTAAATAAAGCATATGTAGATTCTGTCACTTCAGGTCTTTCAGTTAAGACTCCTGTAAAAGTTGCTACTACTGGAAACCTTGCTGCGACTTATAATAATGGAGCAGGAACTCTAACAGCAAGTTCTAACTTTGCACTATCAGTTGATGGTGTAACAGTTTCAGTAAACGATAGAATATTGGTTAAAGACCAAACTACTGCTGCTCAAAATGGTTTCTATAAAGTCACAGCGACTGGTTCAGGATCTGCTGCATTCGTTTTAACCAGAACTCCTGATGCAGATGCTGCATCAGAATTAGTTGCTGGTGCATTCGCTTTCGTTGAAGAAGGAACTGCTAACGCAGACAATGGTTATGTACTATCAACTGATGGAGCTGTCACACTAGGTACAACTGCTATTAACTTTGAGCAGTTTTCAGGTGCTGGGCAAATTAGTGCTGGTGATGGTCTAAGTAAAACAGGAAACTCATTATCTTTAAATGTAGATGATAGTTCAATAGAAATAAATGCCGACACTGCTAGAGTAAAAGCATTAGGTGTTACGAATGCGATGTTAGCAGGAAGTATCGCTAATGCTAAATTATCAAACTCAAGTGTCACAATTAATAGTAATTCGCTCGCATTAGGTGCTTCTTTAACACTAGATACAGACGACATAGGCGAAGGATCTACCAACGAATACTTTACTAATACCAAAGCAAGAGCTGCATTAAGTGTAACATCTTCAACTGGTTTAACATATAATAATAGTACAGGTGTTCTGGCAGGTCTTGACGCAACAGCATCAGTGAAAGGTGTAGCATCTTTCGCTTCAGCAAACTTTACAGTCACAAGTGGAGCAGTAGCAATAACTGGTGTGGATGGCGGAACATACTAAAAGTTATAAGAAATAATTTTTTTATAACTAATTTAATTTAGGAATGGTTTATGTCCACTGTAATAAAAGTAAAAAGATCTGAAGTCGCATCAAGTGTTCCAACCACTTCTGATTTAGCTGTCGGCGAAATCGCAGTAAATACCCAAGATAAAAAGATTTATGTTCGTGCTTCAGGTGGTGTAGTAGAAGTTGCGAATGTTGTAGCAGGTGGTGCTTCAGGAGATATTACCGAAGTTCTTACTGCAACTGGTTCAGGTTTAACAGGTGGCTCTACTTCTGGTTCAGCAAATTTAGCAGTTAATGTAGACGATTCTTCTCTACAAATATCAGGAAATACAGTACAAGTAAAAGCAAGTGGTGTCACGAATGCCATGCTTGCTAATTCAGGTGTGACTATAAACTCACAGTCATTATCATTAGGTGGTACACTAACATTAGACTCAGATAATATTGGCGAAGGATCTACTAATCTTTACTACTCTAATGAAAAAGTTGATGATAGAATATCAGTTCTAATTCAAAATGGAACTGGATTATCTTTTACATATAATGATAGTCTAGGTACATTTACTCCTACAGTTTCTTTATCCTCTTTTGATACTGATAATTTATCAGAGGGTTCAACTAACAAATATTATACAGATGCTCAAGTACAAGCTGTAAGTATTAATAATGTAGTAGAAGATGCTAGTCCACAACTTGG
>VTLG01016419.1_pt1 | contig 31633 bp, 57 predicted proteins | sample 4694571 | NCBI WGS metagenome assembly VTLG01 (sample SAMN12604809, study PRJNA352737) | marine metagenome | biome: ENVO:00000447; feature: ENVO:00000209|ENVO:00000569|ENVO:01000036; material: ENVO:00002151; isolation source: viral sequences binned using virsorter ...
TGATATTTTTGTAAACCATAATAGTCTACATACTTCATAACATCTTTTGCTCTTAATTTATAGATTATTTCTGATTTACCATTTTCATTTTTTCTTGTTTTTTCAGTATCAACAATAAGACCTAATAATTTTAATTCTGTTGTTCTAGGTCTGATTGTAAGAAGATTCCTATTTACTCTATTAGCTAATTCAGAACCAGTTAATCCTTTGGGAAAAACCTTTTCTAATTCTAATATAACAATTTTATGTAATCTTCTTAATTGAGGATTGATTTGTTCTGCTGATTCTACTGATGTTCTTATATTTCTATGACCAGCTTTATTTGGATATTTGTCAAAGTCAAACTGTCTTTGCATTATATTCTACCCATAGATTTATCATTTTCAATAAACTGATTATTAATGTGATTAATAGCAACAGTCTTAAAACTATAATCTGACCAGTTATCAAAACATATTGCCCATCCACCCTCATTACCAATAATCTTTATCCAAATCATATTGTCTTTGGGGTTTCCCTCTACAAAATAACCTTTATATCTAAATTGATACCTTGTATCCATATTGTCCTCCATTTTCTGTTCATTTAGCTTTACTTATATTTCAATAGCTGTCAATGGAAAAAAATAATTTTTATTTTTAGGGGGTATGTAGGTATCCAAAGATGTGGAAATCTTAATGTCCGTGTACCTCTGTGCCTTAATTTATGGTCTGAAATTGGAAAGTGCAGGAACTAACAAAGGTAATGGAGTTGGACTAGGATGTCCGAACTAACCTTTTAGGGTCATTACTGATACCCAATTCCTGCACTAATGAATTTTGTTGAGGACTGTCCACTCAACAGAATAAATATAAAAATCTAGTGATGTTTGTCAAGTATTAAAATCTATCGTCTAATTTAATCTCGACATCTTCTTTGTCTACTTCTCCATCAGGCAACGTACCATATTCTTTTATAACTTTTCTTCCACTTTCTCGTTCTTTTTTATTTTCTGTTCCCCAATTTTTAACTGCATAATCATAAGTTTTACCAACATCATCGCCATCTTTATCTATTTTTAACTCTGCACCACCAAGATATACTTTCTTATCAATTAAATCCATTGTGTCTTTTGCCAATACTTTGTATTTAACTGTAAAGATTACATCTTCTTCTACTTCAAACTCTTTTAAACCAACATCTTTTTCATCAACGTCTGGCTTATCTTCAAATGTAAAGTCGCTTGTCCAATAATCCCATCCCATAATTATACCTCTTTCCAATAACCTTTTTTATTTTCATCTAACTCAAAAGAAACTTCTTTAGAAACCACTTCTTCTTCCTCTGGGTCACTTTCTGTTGAGTTCCAGAAAGTACATTTAAAACGAGGGCTACAATTTTGGTCAGTAGCTATGTATTCTGCGTCTTCTTTAGTTTCATTTTCAATTAAATAGGTTTCTTTTTTAGTGACAGTAGAAGTTATAGTCACCATCCAATCACCTTTTCTTTTTTTATCAGCTTGTTTTTCAAAATCATTCCAAGCTGATTTTTCTTTTTCTGTTTTAAAAGGTAAAGTCATAATATTCACTCCTATGTCCAAAACCAATACTAGAACCATAAGAACATTTGTTCCATCTATTAGTTTTTTCGTTCCATCTTACTTCGCTATAAACTTTTACAGGGACACCGTTAGGGTGCATATATTCTCTCCCTTGCAAAGTTATTTTCTTACCATTAGGATTACGAGTATATTCATAACCTTGTGAATCACTCATTCCATTGTTGTCTGTTCTTTTTGCATTATCTCGTTGGCAAACAATAATGTCATATCCTTTACCTTTCCAATTGTTATGAACTTCAATAACAGTCATTGCGTGTCTATCAGACCACATATATTCTGTTGCTCCCATTCCTACAACTGGCTGGTTTTCTTTTTTGTAGCATCTATGTTCATCAATTCTATTTAAAATGCTACCTTGCCATTTTATTTTTACAGGTTTTAATGTTTCCATCGTTTCCTCCATATTTTTATTTGTTATCATTAATTAAAAATATACATTATTCACCAATCGTGTCAATTAAAAAAAAATAAAATTTATTAAAATTTATTATTGACATTATCTAATAAAGTCCTATATTAAGATATAACGTAGAAATGGAGGAAAAATGAGTACAGTTGCATACACAGAAGATAAAAAAATGCAGGTTATTGGATATTCAGAAGATAAAGATGCTTTCTATTATTTCAATGACAAAGATGAAATGGTGTGTTTCCCTATAGATAAAGACTATAGAAAAGCCACTTGGAATTTTTTAAGTAAGATAAAAAATATCGCATCTAGTGTTGCATACAGTTCTTCAATGGATTTTGAATTTCCTGACACGTATGGAAAAGAAGCTAGAGATACGTTTGACGGTATATTTGGAACTGTTTATAACAAGAAAGACTAAAAGATATTTATTCTGCAAAAAAAAAGATATATAATACTTCCTGAAAGGTATATTTTTGATATGGATATTTCAGGAAATGATTTAAAGGTATTATGTTTTTTCATAAAGTATAATAATTTTATGAAACAAATGTACTTTTCAATACAGTACATTGCAACGAAAACGAAACTTTCAAAAAGATGTGTTCAAAGCTGTTTAGCAAGTTTAAGAAATAAAAATGTCTTGACTTGGAAACAAAGAGAGAACAAGACAAACATATACACACTTAATACCCAAGAAATAGAAAAACAGAATGGCAAAAATTGCCAAGAACTAAATACTAATAATTTAACTAACTATAGTAGGCAAAATTTACAGGGGGATAAGTATAAAGATAATGAAAAAGAGAAAGTTAATCCGACGAAGTACGTTAATATAGAAGTGATACAAAGAGAGTTAAAAACCATCACGAAACGAACTAATATATTCTATAAGCAAAAAGTAGAACAGAACAAAGGAAAAACTTATAAAGAAAGGGCAGAAAAACGTGCGTGGGTTTTTTTAGCTGAAATGGAGGGTAGTAAAAGAGAGCAAGTTTTAAAAGAAATAGGTAATGACTTAACAAAATGGAAAAAATTCGTTGAAAAAGTAGATACAATGATGGTATATAGACAAGGTAGACTAAAGAATAGATAATGAAAAAAATACTTGAATCTTTTGGAATAAACCTAGCTGACGTAAGTGATATTAAGAACAAACTTGCTGAAGCTGAAGCACTTTTTAGTCCTGATACTCCTGAAGATTCCTTTACAAATGAAGAAATAGAACTGATCAAAAAACTATCTGCTCTTGATTTACTCACTATGAGTGAAAGCAAGTGCGCAATAATACTATTGGTGGACGCACTCATAGAGGAGATAGATGAAAAAACAAGAAATAATCCCAAAACAAATTAAAGAAATACATATCGGCACAGGCAAAGTCATTAAACATACTGTAATGGTAAATGTCAGAGAGTGTGGTCTAGATTTTATGTTGCATAGAGGTTTAATTAAAGAAAAACAACATAGAGCAGGTATTATATTTAGAAGATATTTTGAACGAGCATCTGTAGGTGGATATAAATCAATTGATTTAGAAAAAGGTAGGGTTTCAGGAGGTAGTCAGGATTCAATTCCTGATAGTGTTTTGAGTGCTATATCAGGATTACATAAGGCAAGAGATACTCTTGGAGAGCAAGGATATAAAATTGCAATTTATATTTGTGGTCAAGACTATTCTTTGGTAGAAACACGCAAGGTGCTAAATATAAAATCAAGATATATGGGAGAAAGATTAAGAGAAGTATTATCAGACTTGGCTAGTCTTTATGGTTGTATCTAATGGCTATTCTAAAACCCCAACAAGCATATTCAAAAATTGCTAAAGATTATGACAAAATATATTCCAGTTATAAATGTGAAATAGAAAATGAGTACATTAGAACGATTCTAAAGAATAAAAAAATTGATGAGGGATTTGTTCTAGATTTAGGATGTGGTACAGGTAATTTTTTAGATTGGTTTCCTGATAGTATTTTTAGATTTAAAGGAATTGATATTTCAAAAGCAATGATAGATGTAGCTAGATATAAATATCCTGAAGCCAGTTTCAATGTAGGAGATATGGCAGACAAAAATATTTATGATAAAGAAATGGATTCTATTATTTCTTTATTTGGGTCATTTTCATATTGTTTACAACCTGAAAGAGTAATTAAATATTCTTGGGAAAATTTAAAGAATAATGGCAATTTTGTGATTATGCCATTAACTCCAAAATGGGCATATTTTCAATCAAATGTTAGTTTTTCAGAGGGTGTAGTTTCAACTCAATTGATGTATACTGAAAACATTATTAGAAAATTATTAAATGGATTTACAATTAAAAATATATATGGCTTTCCAATCTTGTTGGATATGCTGTCAAAAAAATATCATAACAATAAACTTATATGCAATGCGTTATGTCCGATTGATAAACTATTATCAAAACGATTTGTTAATATTGGGGCATACCTTATTGTCGTTGCCCAAAAAATAGAAAGAATAATTTTATGAAAAAAATCAATGTAGGTTGGGGTGGTCATAGAGAAGAATCAAAAATTATTAATAAATTTCATAGTCAATGGAAAAAAAATTATCCAAGTTTCATTAAAATAGATAAAAAAAACCTCATAAAACATAGCTTTTTTAATAAAAAGGTCAATGTTTCTTACTTAAAAAAAGAACAAATCAAGAACGTCAGCACATTAACACGCAGAAAGTCTTATGAAAAAATATCTTAATCTGAATGTATTTAGTGCTGCAATTCAAAGATTGGAAAGTTTATATAATGCAGGACATAGAGTTGTAGTTTCTTTTAGTGGTGGAAAAGATAGCACAGTTTGTCTTGAACTTTGTATTATAGCGGCAACAAGGGCAAAAAAATTACCTGTTGATGTTGTTATGAGAGATGAAGAAATAATGTTTCCAGGAACATTTGAATATTGTGAAAGGGTCGCTAAACGTCCAGAGGTGCGTTTTCATTGGCTTGTTGCTTGTCAACCTATTATTAATATCTTTAATAGAGAAAATCCTTATTTCTGGGTAATGGACCCACAGATACCCAAAGAACAATGGGTAAGGCAACCACCATCTTATGCAGAATTTATCCCTGAAAAACATATAGGAGCATTAGTAACTAAAGAAAGATTTCCTACTGCTGATGGAAAAGTCTGTTATGCAGTTACAGGATTAAGAGTAGAAGAAAGTCCCCATCGTAGAATGGGATTATTTTCTAGTAAAAATTTTGTAACCAAAACATCAAAAGATGGATATGCAAGTGCAAGACCTATATATGATTGGACTACTGGAGATGTATGGAAAGCAATGTTTGATTTTAAATGGGATTATTGTTCAGCTTATGATGATATGCACAGACTTGGCAGAAGCAGAACAATGATGAGAATTGCGCCACCTACTATGTCACAAGCAGGAATAAAAGATTTAACACTTGGCTCAAAAGCATTTCCTCAATGGTTTGATAAAGTCTGTGTTCGTCTGCCAGGTGTCAAAACAGCATCACAATTTGGAAAACATAGTGTAACACCAACAAGAAAATTAGGAGAATCTTGGAAAGATTGTTTCCATAGAGAATGTATTAATGAAGCTCCTGAATGGATAAAAGAAAGAGCCATTATTGTTAGAGATAACTTATTAAGACGACAATCTCACGTATCAAGTAATCCTTTTCCTGAAAAAACACCTGAAAGAACTTCAAGAACATTAGGTAGCTGGAGAAATCTTGCTTTCACAATGTGGAATGGCGACCCTTTTTCATTAAAGACAGATAGTATACTTCCCAATATAGAACCTGAATTTTTTAGAAAGGGTGCTGGAACTTGGGGAGGAAAACCAACTTGGTAAAAGATTTAAGAAAATGTTTCGATGAATTAAATTGGAAGTGGGCAAAGACTTATGAAAAGTTTGCCCCTCATTGGTATTGCAAGAGATTAGAATGTAAAGACTATCTGATGTTTGATTTTTTATTACAGGTCATAGAATTTTATGGAAAAGACGAGGTCTTTATGGGTAAAGAATATCGCTATTACAAATGCAATGGATACAAGTATTGGTTGACAACTATTAATAGACCTAAAATGATTTTAATGAATAAGGCAAAAATATGATTCAACTATCAGTTTCAATTATGCACTGTCCTATGACAAAAGAAAGACGTGATGGTGTAGAGAGAATTATAGAAAAATTAAAGCCAATTAATATACAATCTTTGCTTGAAGATTTCAACATAGTTCAGGATTGGAAACAAAGAGGAGCTTGGGCAACAGCTAGAACGTGCTGGATTACTGGATTATTGACCAAATCTACACATCATTTAGTATTGCAAGATGATGTAATATTATGTGATGACTTCCTGAAATCAACCCTGAAGTGTATTCAGGTATATCCGAAGTCCCCTATAGGTCTATATGTTAATAGAAAAATTGCAGAAGAAGCAAGGTCAAAGGACTATAGGTGGGTGCAGATACCAGACGGAGTGTGGGGTCAAGCCATAATTTTGCCTAATTTTCTTATTTCAAGATTTTTAGATTGGGAAAAGAAACATATATTACCACATTTTAAACACGATGATTCAAGATTAGCTATGTTTTTAGTTGATCAAAAAATACCTGCTATGTGTCCAATGCCGTCTTTGGTAAATCACGATGGGGCAGAACGTAGTATTATCGGAATATCTAATAAAAACAAGATAGCAAGATGGTATGTTGCAAACAAATCATATTTGGACTATAACTGGGCAGATAATAAATTCTTAAAAGGGAGTAGTGCCTTATCAAAGGATTATTACAAATATTATGTCTGAACCAGTAAAAGCAAATATCGGAAAACAATTTAAAACTCTAGAAAGGTTAAACATTGAATATGTTTCCCCAGCAGATATAAAACCTAACTCTTATAATCCAAACAGACAATCAGATAGAGATTTTGAATTACTTTTAAAATCTATGAGAGAAGATGGTTTTACTCAACCAGTTATTGTTCAGAAATCTACAAAAGAGATAGTAGACGGAGAACATAGATGGAGAGCATCACAAGCACTTAATATGCAGAAAATTCCTGTCGTTTTTGTTGATATGACAGATGAACAAAGACGTGTTTCAACTTTACGTCATAACAGGGCAAGAGGTTCTGAAGATATACAATTAACGGCTGAAGTAATGAGAGATTTAGAAAAACTTGGAGCATTAGATTGGGCAAAAGATACATTAATGCTCTCTGATGTTGAAGTAACTCGTTTGTTAGAGGATATTCCAGCACCAGAATCATTAAAGAATGAAGAATTTTCAACTGCTTGGACACCAACTGATGCAGATGCACAGGAAGATACAGTAGAAGCTAAAGAACACCAAGTATCCGGCGGAACTATGATGAAATCTTTATCCGTAGAAGCTTTAGACCAACAAAGAAATTTAGAAAAAAAATTACAGGAAGCAAAGAATGAAGAAGAACGTCAAATGGCAAGACAGGATTCTGATATGTACAGAATATCTTTAGTCTTTAGTGGGGCAGAAGCAGGGGTTATCAGAAGTGTTCTTGGAAAGAAACCTGCAGAAAAAATGCTGGAAATGTGCAAAACTGAACTTCAAGAAAGTGAAAGTGCAGAAAAGTCAGCAACCTAATACGCAGAAAGAACAAAACACGAACATCAGAACATTAAACGGCAGAAATTCAGAACATAATATTCAGAAAAGTCAGAATATTATATTCGCAATAATCTTTATTTCTTTATCATTACTCTGCCTGACATCAATTTATATGCTGATTTCCCTATCATAAAATAAAACCCCCTGCATATTTCTACACAGGGGGATATAGGGAGGTTATGCCTATTTCTTAATCCAGCTTCTTGGAGTTTGTTTTGTTTTTTTCAGTCTGTCTAGTCCCAACCCCAAAGACATTCTAAATAATCTATAGATAAAACTCTTTCTTTTCTTTTTAATACTTCTTTTTATTTCCATCATTAAGTCAAAAAATGGGTCACCTTTTTGTGCTCGTTGAAAGTCTAATTTATTCAACAACATCATTTGACTATATGCTGATTTTATAGTTTTCTTTTTTATTTCAACAGTAATGGTTTGCATTAATGTTTAGTCCAACCTTTCAATTGTTCTTTTGTTTCAGCTAAATTATCAAGAGTTGTATTCAATTGGTCGCAATAAACATCTTTAACTTCTTGATGAATTTTCTGATTTTCCCTATCAATTGCATCCATAATGACAGTATATGTATCATTATAAGCCAAATAAATTTTTATCTGACCTTTCTTGATTTTGCTGGTGTTCTGAAATCTAAATCCGAAACCTCCAGCATTTTCTTTAGTTTGAGGTAATGTTCCCCATCGGTTTGCACCTATACTCATCAAAACAAAAGGATGTATCTGACTTTTGATAGTTTTCGCTATTTGTATTTCTTCAGTAGTCGGTATCATAGCTTCACCTCTTTCTTTTTATATGCCCAACCATCACGTCTGCAAGTAAAGTCTTTTTTTATCATCTGACAAAAAGTCAATAAGTGCCAAACATAAATGTCATATTCCATTCCTCTAGTTTTGCAGAAATGAAATGCTAAATCTTGACCTTTATATTTCTCAACTTTTTGAGCCTCTTTGTCTAAAACAAATGTTTCACAATTTCCACCTTTGCCACCATCAAAAACAATAGCATCGTGAACTAATTGAGCATCTATTTTATCTCCAGCTATTTCACGAATATAATCAAACTCTTTTTGTACTAGAGTCCATTCTTTATCCGTGAAATCTGTAGGTTGTGACCAATAGTTAGTGTATCCCACGTTTCGCTACCTTTCTTTTATGCTCCTCCTCTGCTTGTACTCTTTTACAAACGTGCATAAATGTTTGTCCAGTATGTTCTAAAGTCTGTCCATCACAATCTACTTCTACTCTGAACACTTCTTTAGCTACCTCTCCATAATTATCCATAAACTGCTCATAACATTCAAGAATGCTGTTCGCTGTATATGTCTTATTTCTGCCCTTTAAAAAAAATGTGATAGTCGCCATTATGCTACCTCCACAAATCTGTTCCAGTATTTATTAATCACAAATAAACCAAATTCTTTCTGCAATTTAGTTTTAATCTGCCAAGCTGGTAACCCCTTGCCTTTATGCTCTCCGTGTCTTAATCTTACTTCCATTAGTAAGTGCATTGTTCCTCCGTTTTTTTTATTGTTATTTTTCTTGTTCATACTTTCAGTATCCCATATTTCAGAATAGATGTCAATAGAAAAAAATAATTATTATTGAAAGTTATTAACATCTATTTTCCCCTTTCTGCATTAGGTGTTCTTGATACCATTCAGCTAAAGGATTGCTTTCTAACATATCAAAAAAGGTATCAAATCCTAATTCTGTTTGTTGTGTGTCATCTTCATAAACCCATCCGTCTTCTTTCATTCTAATCAAGATGTTATCAAGACTAAATCCACCTGTTTTGATATATCTGAATGTCGCCTTGTCTAGAATTGTTCTAATGTCGGCTATTAAAGGTTCTGAACTGCTGATTTTGTTATGGTTCAGCCAAGTCCTAAAATCTATACATTTTTCTTTACATTTACTCACATATCCTCCTTAAATTCAAAATGTGTCCAAGTTTCTGCCATCTCTTTGCTGTCAGTAAATATTTCTGTTCTTGGAGGGAAATCTATTTTTACATCTGTATTGGTTGCGAATAGGGCAGTTTCATAAGGGCAATTAAATGTGCCTATCATCTTCCCCCTCAACCATACTTGAAAATTAGTCATAATAGTCCTCAATATTATATTTTTCTTTACCTCTCACTAAATCTACACCTGTAAATCTTGTCAAATTTTTAGGGAGGTTTGCACCAGTTTCTGCCAGTGCAAACACAATCCACCAAGCGACAAATAAAAAGAATGCTATTGCAAATCCTATCATTATAATGCCCCTGTCGCTTTCATACCCATAACAGCTAAAATGCCGATTATGATTAATCCTAAAAAGAAAATTAAAGCAATCATCTTTCATATCCTTTCACTACAATATCATTTCGGTGTAGTTCATTGACTAACTCATAAGTATCTACATTCTTATATTGTCTGCCATTTACGATAACTCCGTAATAACCTGTTATTTCGTTATTAGGACCATAAAACTGATGTAGTTTTATATCGCCAATATTAATGTATGTTTTCTTGTCCATTGTTCCTCCATCTATATTTTTGTTATTCATACTGTCAGAATAACATATATTTAATAGATGTCAATGATTATTATTAATTATTAATGAAATATATTTGATTAATGAAATATATTTGACATAGTGTCGCATTAATGTTCTTGTTTCGTTCTTTTCTGCGTGTTATTGTGCTGAATGTCAGCAGGTTAATGTGCTGAACGTCTGAATGAAAAAACGCAGAAAAAAGAAGTATGTTCCCAGTATGTCTGTTGGTAATTGCAGATATTGTAAAAAGCTGATATACTCTGATGAATCTTTTGTTGCATTTGCTGATAAAACTTATGCGCATTATATATGTATGAAACAAGATGATGAAAAAAGGGAAAATGATACTAAACGCATTAAAGAAAAGATATGAAGCCAATATAGCTGAAGCTGATGCTGTAATAATGGAGATACTAAATAATAGTGTCGCTGTTGGAGAGCATACTGCAAAGATACTAGAAGACCTAGATAAAGCTATCACTAAAAAAGCCGAGAATGAAGATAAGATTAATTCATTGCAGGACTTTGAGAAAACACTTGCGAATGAACATACAAAGTGATAATTAATGTACAATCCGAATAGAATAATAACTGCTACACTTATATGGATAACTGTCTTATTTATTATTAAATATCTTACTGTTGCATAAATACAACACTTCTGTTGTAGAAACGCAACCAGACCGTCAAATGTTCGGTAAGACATAGGAAAATATTATGATTGAGAGATTAGAAGAAGAATCACAGAAAAATTATTCACTCTATTGTGTCTATCAAAATATGGGCAGAAATAGGTCTTTAGCGAAGACATCTGAACAGACAGGAGTATCTAAAAGGTGGATAGAATCTCTGTCCTCGAAGTATGATTGGACTAAACGCACCGAAGTGTATGATATACACCAGCAACAGCTACATTACGAGGCGATGGCGAAAGAGATAAAAGATATGGGTAAAAGACAAGCATCTTACTCATTACAAATGATTACAGCTCTTATGACACCTGCACAAGAGTTAATACAGCGACTAAAAGCAAAGAATGGTAAATTAGATTTTAATAATATAAGCGACAGTGAATTAGTTAATATAGTTTCTAGGTGTGCTAATGCTTTCAAACTACTATCTGATGTGGAGAGGTTAGCGAGGGGAGAACCGACTGATATACAAGCTCTCGCAGTTAAACCAAAGATAGATACTAACTTCATTGATAAAATAGGTGGAGATGAGGAGAGTAGTAAACTTGCGACACAGTTACTTACAAAAATCAAAGATACTAACTAGTCAACCAGCAGGTCTGGCACTATTACATTCAGACGGTCATTGGTTATTCCCTCCTCACTTACAGCTTCTTAATCAAAAGCTATTACAAGTGTCAGCAGGTAAAATACGCAGACTAATAATTAATATGCCACCTCAACACGGTAAGTCAGAGTTTACCTCGAAATACTTTCCTGTTTGGTATTTAGCGACCCATCCTGAAAAGAAGTTAATACTTTGTTCATATGAAACTAACTTCGCCATAGGCTGGGGTAGGAAAGCAAGAGATGTATTCGATGAGTGTGTGCCTGAATATTTTGGAACCAAACGTAATATGAGAGTTAATATTCAAGGCAATTGGGAAACAGCTAAAGGTGGATATATGTATTGCGTTGGTGTCGGTGGTGGTATCACAGGTAGGGGTGCAGATGTATTTATTATTGATGACCCAGTAAAGAACAATGAACAAGCAATGAGCCAAGTGTATCGAGACAAAACTGTCGATTGGTTTCAGTCAGTCGCTTCAACTAGGTTAAGTCCTAATGCGTCTATTATAATTATTATGACACGGTGGCATCCAGATGATTTAGCTGGTCGACTCATACAACAAGCTAAATTAGGTGGCGACAAATGGGAAATTATATCATTACCAGCTATCGCTGAAGCTAATGACCCACTAGGACGTAATGTTGGGGAAGCATTATGGAAAGAAAGATACAATGAAGCAATCCTTGAAGAACGTAAACGACAAGTTGGTTCTTTTTGGTTTCAGAGTATGTATCAACAACAACCCTACTTTAAAGGGGGCAAAGTATTCCAAGATGCCAGTTTCTTTGGAAACGAGCCACAAGGAGGCATTTTAGGGGTTAGTGTAGATTTTGCTTATTCACGAAAATCGTATAGTGACTATTCCGTAATAGGGGTGGGTAAGTGGTATAATAAAAAACTGTATGTCATTGATTGGTGGAGAGGACAAGTTGATGCTACCCAATTTGCATCCATACTAAAACAATATCAGTTGAAATATGATAGTCCTATATATACGAGTATCGGTGGTACAGAAAGGGGCATAGTTGATTTTTTAAAAAAAGAGCATAATTTACGAATACTAGAAAAACCAGCTACCATAGATAAATTTAGTAGGGCGCAACCAGTAAGTGCAGCTTGGAATAATGGTAATGTATTATTACCAGAAAATACCAAGTGGACTAATGAGTTAGTACACGAGATAGCAAATTTTACTGGAGTTAATGATGTACACGATGACCAAGTTGATGTATTAAGTACATTGTACAATAGTTTAAATAGAAGTCAAAAACCATTATGGAGAATTAATTAGATGGCAACAATATATGAAAATTTAAAAAAAATTTTTACGACTAACAAGCCTCGTAATAATAATAAAAATAATAATATAACAATATACGATAAATTAAGTTACACCGTATACCCTAAAGATAGATATGACCAATTAGCTACGGAGGGTTACGAACAAAACGCAGTCGTATATAGATGTGTTAATGAAATTGCTAACGCGGCAAGTAGAGTACAAATAGATTTATTTAGAGGTAATCAAGAAATAGAAGAACACCCTATTTTAGATTTACTTCACAACCCAAGTCCTAATTACGGACAAGTAGAATTTTTTCAAGCGGTCTACGCTTATTTATTAATTAGTGGTAATAGTTACCTATTACAAAATGGTCCTGATGGAGGAACACCCCAAGAGCTTTACCCTTTAAGACCTGACAGAATTAGAATCATACCAAGTGGTATGGGTACTGTAGCAGATGCTTACAATTATATGATGGGTGGAATTGTTAAAGAGTCCTACATCGTAGATAAAAAAACAGGTCGATCACGAGTTAAACATATTAAACTTTTTAACCCATTGGACGATTATTATGGGTTAAGTCCAATAATGGCTGCAAGTATGGATATAGATCAACACAATCTATCCAACAAACATAATGTAGCTTTATTGCAAAATGGTGCACGACCAAGTGGCGCAATAGTTTTTAAACCTAAAGACGATACAGGTGCAGATATACAATTAAGTGAAACACAAAGAAGTCAAATTATAAGTGACTTAAACCAACGATTTGCTGGTCCTAATAATGCTGGGCGACCAATGTTATTAGAGGGCGATTTTGATTGGAAGTCAATGGGAATGTCTCCAAAAGATATGGACTTCACTCAACTTAAAAACTTTAGTGCAAGAGATATTGCATTAGTATATGGTGTACCTAGCCAATTGGTCGGTGTACCTGATTCACAAACATATTCAAATTTAGCAGAAGCTAGACTGGCTCTTTATACGGAAACAGTTATTCCTTTAATGGACAGAATACAATCAGATTTAAACGAATGGCTTACTCCTCAATTTGGAGAAGATTTAGAATTAAGATACAACATTGATAGCATACCTGCTATGGCAGAACAAAGACGTAGAGTTTTTGAATCTGTTACATCAGGAGTAAGAGATGGAATACTAACACGTAATGAAGCAAGAGAACAATTAGGTTATGACAGAATGGAAGGTGCTGATGAATTGTTAGTACCAGCAACACTAATGCCTCTTAACGTAGCTACCGAACAAACACCCCGTGATGAAGATATACCTGAAGAACCATTAATAGATAATCCAATCGCTGATGGACAACCAGTAGCAAATGGTGTATCAGATGAAACAGAAAGAGTATGGGGTTACGAAGATGAAAAAGAATTAAAAAAAGCACTTCCTTATCAAGACTTGCCTTTAGCTAGTAAGGATTTAAAATGGGATGCACCTGAAGCTAAAAAAAGAATAATGAAATGGGCAGGAGGAGATAATTGGAGTTCCTCAAAATATTCTAAAGCATTTATGCTTGTATCAGGAGATGGAAAAAATTTAGGCGATTATAGATTACCTTATGCAGATATTGTTGATGGTAGTTTAAAAGCTATACCCAAAGGAATATTTGCAGTAGCTGGAGCTATAGCAGGAGCTAGAACAGGGGGAATGAATATTACTGCAGAAGAAAAAAGTAAAGTTCAATCTCAATTGAAAAAGTATTATGCAAAATTAGATATGGAACCTCCTTTTGAAAAACAAATTATGAAACAGGAAACATTAAATGGAAAAGAAAAAAATGCACAAATTAAGAACTAAACTTTGTATTGAAAAAAACATTTTTACTGGTGGGTATGATGTAGTTTTAAGAATAGGTAGTTTGGAATTAAAAGAAGAAGCAATGGATTTAGCGACTGTTGTATTATTACAACAGATGCCTGGATTTGACCCAGCTGATATTATACCTATGGAACCACCGACAAATAGGACATTACATTGAATCTGATAATAGCAATATTTATGCTTTCGTCTGTAGAATCTAATTTAAACCTAGAAGCAACAGAATATAAAAAATTAAAACAAGCAGTACAAACAGTAAGACTTATTAATGGTTTAAAATAATGATTTACAATACAAAACAAATAAACAGGTTTGGAAACCAAATAAGGTATATGGAATGGGAAAGACAAAATAGATTAAGAATCCCATTTGAAAAAAATTTTAAATTTGTTTTAAAAAATTATTTTAAAAAATTAGCAAGTGATGTAGAAGAAAATTATTTAACTGGTAATGAAGTTTATTTTGAAATTGGTTTAAATAATAGTTTTAAAACTTTAAGTAATATTTTTAGAATACAATACAATATAATAGCAAGAGCATTTAAAAACTTTTCTTTAAATAGAACACAACATACAAAAGATTTTGATACAGAATTTGAAATAGCATTAGCACAATACATTGATGGTAATGTTGGAACATTAGTAATGGGTATTAATGAAACAACAAGAAAAAGAATCCAAGATGAAATTGCTAATTCATTAAATAATAATTTAGATATTCCTACAACCAGTAAAAATTTAAGAAATATGCTTATTGGTTTTGGTTTGTGGCGAGCAACACTAATTGCTAGAACAGAAGTACATAGAACTGCTTCGTGGGCAAATGAACAAACTGCATTACAAATGAATATTGCAGGAACAATTAAAGAGTGGGTAGCTGTACAAGATGATAGAACAAGAATCACACACGCAGTTGCTGATGGACAAAAACAAAATATTGAAAGTAAATTTGCCATAGGTGGCGATTTACTAAAATATCCAGGAGACCCAATGGGTAGTCCTGAAGAAACTATTAATTGTCGGTGTGTTGTTACATATACAACACCTGACTATTTCGTAAACACATAGGAGAATATTATGGAACTTATAATTGGAATAATAATTGGTTATGTAGCTTGTCTTTTTGGTCATAATAAGATAAAAAAGATGGTTACGTCAATTAAAGATAGATTAGGATGGTTTTAAGCAATGCCACTACCAAAGCCAAAAGATAAAGAAAAAAGAAAAGAATTTATTGAGAGGTGTATGGCTGACACAGAAAGTGTGTCTGAGTTTGAACAAGAGAACCAAAGATTCGCAGTTTGTAATGACCTATGGTCAAATAAAGATAATAAGGAGGAAATATCAATGGATAATTCAAAAGAAAAAAAACCAGTAAAAAAAGAAACCGATCATTTTGATAGAGAAGATGCGGCAATTGCAAGAGCAGGAGAAATAGGTTGCACAGGCACTCACAGAATGAGAGATAAAGATGGAAATGTATTTTATATGCCTTGTGGTTCACACGAGGAATATGAAGAAGCTATAGGTAAGTCTAAAGACAAAGCTAAAGCACAGGATACAAATAAAGCACACGAAGATAAAGATTGTTGTGATGGTGTTTGTATGTGTGACAAAACAAGTCAAATTATTTTTGAAGCAGAAATTAAATCAGACGAAAGAGGAGTATTTAGTGGTTATGCTTCTACATTTGGGAATGTAGATCAAGGTAATGATATAATTGCTAAAGGAGCTTTTACAAAAAGTTTATCAGAAAGACCTGCTCATAAAGTTAAATTATTATCTCAACATAAAACAGATGAACCAATAGGAATATTTGAAACTATGTATGAAGATGATAAAGGTCTTTATGTAAAAGGTAAATTAGCTATGGGAACGCAAAGAGGAAGTGAAACTTATGAACTTCTTAAATTAGGAGCTATTGACGGTATGTCAATTGGTTTTAGAGCCGACCCACAAAAACAAACATACAATGAAGCTAAAAGAGTAAGAACTTTGAAAGAAGTTGAATTACTTGAAATAAGTTTAGTTACTTTTCCAATGAATGAACAAGCAGTTGTACGTTCAGTAAAAGGTAACAAAAATATTCGTGAGTGGGAAACAATTCTGCGTGATGCAGGAGGTCTTTCACGAACAGAAGCAAAAATTGGGGCGAAAGCACTAATGGATGCTCTAAACCATCGAGATGATGATGAAACTAAACAGTTAGCAAATCTTATTCAAAGAGTTGCTGACATATTAAACAAATAGTCTAACGGAGGAAATCACAATGGACACACAAGTGAAAACTGCCGTTGAGGGTCTAGGAAAAGCTTTTGAAGAGTTCAAAGCTACTCACCAAGAAGAACTAAAGCAAATTAAAGCTAAAGGTTCTGCTGACGTGGTTACTTCTGACAAGTTAAAGAGAATTGAAAAAACTCTTGATACTTTGGAAGATGTAAACCAAAAAGTGACAAAGCAAAAACTTGCACAAGAGCAACAACAAGACCAGCTCAATAAAATCGAGACTATTATTAGTAGACCAGATTTCGGAAAGATTGTAGGAGTAAAACCTGAATCCAAAGAAATGGAAATCTACAAAAAATGGTTAAGACAAGGCAAAGAAGCTTTAGGACCAGAAGAAATTAAAGTCCTAACAGCATCTAACGACAACACTGCTGGATATTTAGCTCCACCTGAGTACATCAGAGAGTTAATTAAAGGTATTGTTGAAATATCTCCTATTAGATCAATTGCTAGAGTACGTAACACTACTCACAGATCAGTACAGATTCCAAAAAGAACTGCAACATTTAGTGCTTCTTGGGTCGCTGAATCTGGTACGAGAAGTGAAACGACTGGCTACGCAGTAGGTCTAGAGGAAATTCCAACGCACGAACTATATGCTCTTATTGACATATCAGAACAAGAATTAGAAGATTCAGTCTTCAATTTAGAAACTGAAATGTCTACAGAATTTGCAGAGCAATTTGCAAAAGCCGAGGGTAATGCGTTCTGCACAGGTAATTCAGTAGGAAAACCTGAAGGAATAGTAACAAACTCTGATGTATCAGTTACAACATCTACAACTACAAGTGCAACATTTGTAGCTAATGATTTAATAACTGTATACCACGCAGTGAAACCACAATATTCCAGAAATGGAACTTGGGTATTTAATAGAAGCACACTTGCAGCAATTAGAAAAATGCAAGATGGTGCTGGTAATTATGTATTCCAAGCAGGTTTCTCATTGCAAGTAGGAGTACCTAATACAATCTTGGGTGCGCCTTATGTTGAAGCGACAGACGCGGCAGACATTGGCTCATCTACAAAACCAGTTTACTGGGGAGACTTCAGACGAGGTTATATGATTGTAGATAGAACTTCTCTTTCAATAATGAGAGATCCTTTCACTCAGGCAACATCAGGAAATGTAAGATACATTGCTAGAAGAAGAGTAGGCGGTCAGGTTATTTTACCTGAAGCATTACACATTCTACAATGTAAAGCATAATCACAGAGGAGGATAGAACAATGCAAGACATTAAAAATAATCTTAAATTCGTTAAATCTCACGCACCTGTGGTTGTTACATCAACTGGTAATACTACTGGAGTAGACCTTCAAGGTTTTGATGGTGCGGCTTTATTATTTGACATCGGCGCAAACGGAGACACTTTTAGTGGTTCTGTTAAATTTGACCTGATTATTCAGGAATCAAGTGACGATTCAACATATACTGCTGTAACAGCTAATACTTCAGTTACTGGGGGAACTGTTGATTCTTCTGGCATATTCCAAACTATTGACGCAAACGGAGAATGTTCTGCTGTTTATGGTATTGGCTATGTTGGGGGTTCAAGATATATTCGTGGTAGAATAGTCGCAACAGGAACACACAGCACAGGAACTATCGTTGGAGCAACGGTGATTAAAGGAATACCTTTACACGCACCTGTTTCTAGCGATGCTAATGCGTAATTAATCTAATTTAAAAGTTAGAATGTTTGGGGCGAGGAAAGCGAGAGTGGAACTCGCCCTAGACCGTAAAGGAGGTCTTTATGAAAAAAATAAAGAAAAAATTACGAATGATAAAACAAAAATATTTAATAACTCCAAAAGGGAGGATTAAAGTGAAAAAAAAAAGAAGTATGTTTAAAAAATTTATAGATTGGTTAGAAAACCAATTTTTAAAACTAGGAGGATACAAATGAAAATAAAAATGAAAGAAGATGTAGTTGGAGTTAAAGGCGATGGTGGAGAATCTATGCATTATCATAAAGGTAAAGAATATGATATGAATACAACTGCAGAAATGGCAGTAGCAACAGCTTGGATGTCTGACGGTAGAGCAGAACAAGCAGATGCAAAAAAACTTACAAAAGTTGTCAATCAAATGGAAAAGAAAGTTAAAAAATCCGTATTTGGCAAAATTTTAAAAAAGAAAAAAAAATAAGGTAAACAATGTCAGGTTTAAAAGTACATACAGCTTGGTCTACTAGTGCAGTTACTACTGCAGAAGCCAAAACTCATATGAGAATTGATAGTAGTTTTACTGATGATGATACTTACATTGGAAATTTAGTTACTGCTTCACAAAATATGGTGGAGCAGATAACAGGTAGAGCAATAACACATCAAACATTACAATTGTTTTTGGATAATTTACCTTATTATAATGATAATAAAATTTACCCAGAGGGCTTTTTTACAGCTCCTGATTTAAATCAAAAATTAAATTATATCTCATTACCTAAACCTACATTGTCTAGTGTATCACATTTTAAATATTATGATGATGAAGATAGTGCTACTACTTTTGCATCTAGTAATTATTATGTTGATTCAGCACACGAACCAGGACGTATAGTTTTAAGAGAGGGGAAAACATTTCCATCAGCAAGTGATTTAAGAGTAGCTAATTGTTATGAAATACAATATGTGGCAGGTTATGGAAGTAGTGCAAGTGATGTACCTGAAAATATTAAAACAGCTATGAAACAATTAGTTGCACATTGGTATGATAATAGAGAATTAGTAACAAATGTTTCAGTTAATAAAATTCCAGTAACTGTTAATGCTTTATTACTAAATTATAAAATTACAAAATTTAATACACCACTAGGAGCATAAAATGGCAAGTGTATCTAATATAGGAGCTTTAAGAAATAAAGTAACTTTTAAAAGTACAGATTTATCTGCTGATACTTATGGTGGTTATACAAAAGCTAACTCATCTTATTTTGTAGCTTGGGCAGAATTAAAACCTAAAAATGCTGGAGAAAAAGTTACAGGAGAACAACAAACAAGTCCACAAAGGTATGATGTAAGAATAAGATATAGACCTGATAAAACAAGTTTAGATACAAGTTATATTATGACTTTCGATTCCGTAGATTATGATATTATATCTATTGCTAATCCAAATATGTATGACAAATATTTAAAATTAGTAGTAGAGAAAAATGTAGCAGTCTAATGTGGTACGCTTGGATTTTTAAATTATTTATATTTTTAGCAAAAAGACTTATGATAATGGGTTTTTTACAGCTCGCAGAATCAACTATAAAAAAATATTTTAAAAAAATTATGAAAAAGAAAAATCCTTTTGCAAAGTTATTAAATAATAAATTATTTAGAAAAAGAGTAATTAAAAATAAAAAAAAATATAATAGAAAAAAAGATAAGAGGAATTATGGAAATTAAAATGCAGGTTAAAAATTTTGATAGTGCTATTAGAGCATTTAAAAATTTACAACAAAGTTCTCAAAAACCTATGACCGATATTTTAAAAGGTGGAGGACAAGAAATTAGAAACATTGCAGTTAAGAAAATTCAATCTGACCCAAAATCAGGTAGAACTTATATGAGATATAATCCTACAAGACAACATAAAGCATCTGCACCAGGCGAAGCACCTGCTACAGATACAGGATATTTAGTAAGTCAAATTAAAGTTAAAGCAGTAAAACCTGATGAGGTAGTAGTTGATAGTCAAGCTCCTTATTCAGCTTATTTAGAATTAGGAACAGCTAAAATACAACCAAGACCTTTTATGTTTCCTGCTACTGAAATAGGTGGAAAAAAAATAGCATTAGCTATTTTTAATTACGTAAAAGATTTTATAAAAAGAGCAGAGAGGAAATAATGGCAGATCACAGTTTAGCTTTACAAAAAACAGTATTTGATGCTTTAGATGGAGATTCAACTCTACAATCTAAAGTAACAGACATTTATGATTTTGTTCCACAAAGTACGGCATATCCCTATGTAACCATAGGAGATGATACAACGACTGATAATGCGACAAAAAATTTAGATGGAAATGAACATACTATTATGGTACATACTTGGTCAAGATATAGAGGCAGAAAAGAAGTTAAAGATATTATGGCTAGAATTTATGCACTATTAAATAATAGTAGTTTAAGTGTGTCAGGAGCTAGTCTTGTAAATGCAAGATTTGAGTTTGCTGATATACTGGTAGACCCAGATGGGCTTACAAAACACGGAGTACAACGATTTAGATTCGTTGTATTTGATACATAAACAAATAATTAAGGAGGAAACTTAAAATGGCAGCACAAAAAGGAAGTAGCTTTTTATTAAAAGACAATAGTACAGGAACACCTACTACTATTGGAGGATTAAGAAGTACATCAATGACAATCAATGGTGAAATGATAGATATTACAACTAAAGATTCTTCAGCTTTTATTTCAGGAGGAGCAGATAAGGCGAGAGATTTATTAGAGGGTGGTGGAGTTAGAAGTATGTCGATTTCAGCAAGTGGTGTATTTACAGATTCATCAGCAGAAAATACTGTTAGAGGTTTTGCATTTGATGGACAAATCAAAACATACCAACTAGCATTTGGTGACGGATCAACTTTAGATGGATATTTTTTAATTACATCTTTTGAAAAAGCTGGAGAATATAACGGCGAAGAAACTTATTCTATAACATTAGAATCGCACAATACAGTAACTTGGACTAATGCGTAATGGAAGAAAATAACGGATATAAGGTGATTAATTTTACTTTAAATGACAACGAATATCACGGTTTTATAAAAGTAACCAAAAAACATTTACATATCATAGAATGTAATAAAGATGTTCGTTGTCGACCGTTAGATAAAATAAAAGTAAAATTTACAAACGAAATTTTAACAGTACAAAAAGTTATTATTTATAAATCCCGAGCAGAAATTCATTGCATCTTTGATGACAAGGAAGAATTAGCGAAATCTATAAAAACTAAAAGAAAACTAAAAAAGGCAGAAGGAGAAAAAAATAATGACGAGCCACAATAAGTACGCAGGAGAAATTAAAGAATCTCTTGGAGGCAAAGTAAGAGTCTTTAAAATGACCTTTAGAAATATAGTTCATCTTGAAGATTTTTTAGGAAAATCTGTTATGGATATAGCAAGAGATATGTCTACAGGGCAGTTTTCAATTAAATCAATTGTAGAAGTTTTATATCAAGCATTATTAGGTGCTGGTGGAAAATATGAAAAAGAAGCAATTGGTAAAATGGTAATGGAAGATGGAATAGTAAAAGGTGCAGAAGTAGCATCTAAAGTTTTAGCTACATTATTTACGACACAAGAAGAATCAGAATCCCCTTTAGTTCAGGGGGAGAATCAATCAAAGGAAACTACCCTATCCAAAAGTACCTCGAAATAGCGACAGGTATTTTAGGGTTTTCCCCTGACACATTTTGGGGTATGACACAAGTAGAATTTAGTTCTGCTTGTAATGGGTATTTAATAGGACAAGGAAAAGGAGGAAGTAAAGCACAACCAATTACAAAAGATGATATGAGAGAATTGATGGTGCAATTTCCTGATTAAAAAATTATGGCAACAAATATAGCAACAGTAGAAGTACGATTGGTAACATCTGCCCAAAAACTAAAACAGGGTATGGACCAAGCTACAAGATCAGTAGAAAGGTCTAGTAAACGAATGACTACTGCCCAAAAGAAAGTGGGCAAAGCTTCTAGCACAGTACAAGATAGATTTAGACGAGCATCACAATCTATTGCGGCAATTCAAGGTCCATTAGGTCCAGTAGCAGGTCGTATTACTTCTTTAGGAACAATTATAGGTAATGTTGGATTAAAGACTGCATTATTTACTGTTGGTATTGCAGCATTAGTATTTGCTATGAAAAAAATGGTTACTACAATAGCAGGTGCTGAACAACAATTTTTAAGATTAGAGGGAATATTAAAAGCAACTGGAAGTGCCGCAGGATTATCATTAGCTGAAATAGAAGATTTATCTAGAGAAATTGGTATTGCCACACTTGCAAGTACACAAAAGGTTAGAGATGCGGCAGGTATCTTATTAACTTTTAAATCTGTTCAGGGAGAAACTTTTAAAGAAGCATTAAGACTTACACAAGATTTAGCTGAATTAGGTTTAGGAGATGTCAAACAAGGTGCAATACAATTAGGTAAAGCTCTTGAAGAACCTATTGTTGGATTAGGAGCATTAAGACGAGTAGGGGTATCTTTTACAGAAGATCAAAAAGAATTGATTAAAGTATTAGATATGACTGGTAGAAAAGCTGAAGCACAAAAAATTATTTTAGAAGCTTTAGATAAACAAGTAGGTGGAGCAGGTGTTAAGGCGGCACAAGGTTTAAGAGGTGCAATAGATTCATTAGTAGAGGGTTTTACAATATGGGTTGAAGAATCTATTTATGGAAGAAAAATGGTAGATGCTTTAACAACATCTATTAATTGGTTAGCAGAAGCATTTGGTAATGCTGACAAAGAAATAGGTAGAATTAAAACTGCAGAAAGAGCAGGGGAAATTATAGAAGAAAATTTAGAAAAAATAAAAGAATTAGAAAGTAAAATAGATGAATGGGCAGTATTTGGAGAAAACGACCATCTTTATGATAAAATTAATGCTTATATGGAGCAAAATAAACAGCTTCGAGCATTACAAATAGAATTACAAAAATGGGATAGAATTAAAAAAAATCAATTAGATAAAAAGAAAAAAGAAGAAGAAGCAACCAAGAGAGTAACAATAGCTGAAAAAGAAGCTAATGTTGGTATAGCGGCACAAGTAAGAAATCAAGAAAGATTAAGAGAAAATATGTTCAAAACAAACAAAGAACAATTACTCTTAAATGAACAAAGAAAACTTGAAGATAAATTAAGAGGAAAACTTGGTACTCACGCAGAAGCAGAAAAAGAAATTATAAGATTAGTTAAACTACATACAGATGCATTAAAAATACAAGTAGAAGAAACAGAAAGACTTACAAAAATACAAGATAAAGTAACTGAATTTGTGGGTATAGCTACAAGAGGATTTGATAATCTTTCTAACTCTATAGCAGAAGCTATGGTAACTGGACAAAAAGAGGGATTAAAATTTAAAAACATTTTACAATCTTTAGCTATTGATTTAACTAAAACAATTTTAAATATGATTATATTTAATAAATTGAAAGAGGGTGCTGAAATTATTGGTGGTAAAATTGGAGATATAATAGCTGGACCAAGCCAAATACCTCCAAACCCAAATGTGCCAGATCATATTAAAAATGCAAGTGGTGGTTCAGTAACAGGTTCAACACCAAGATTGGTAGGAGAAAGGGGTCCTGAATTATTTGTACCTAATCAAGCTGGAAGAATTATTCCAAGCAGTTTAACTCCAGGAGCTATGGGGTCAAGAGGTGGAGTGGTCGTAAATCAAAATTTAAACTTTGCTTTAGGTGTTACAAATACAGTTAGAGCAGAAATAGTTTCAATGATGCCACAAATACAAAATCAAACTTTAAGTGCTGTGGCAGAAGCAAGAATGAGAGGAGGAAAGTTTGCTAAAGCTTTCAGTTAATTATGGCAGTATATACACCATCATATCCATTAACATTACCGACAATAACAGGCATTAAACAACAAACATTTGGTTTGCAAAGAGCTGTGTCAGTTACAATGTCGCCTTTTACTTATCAAGAACAAGTATACCAGCACGAGGGAGAAAGATGGTCAGGTCTATATACCTTACCTCCAATGTTAAAAAATCACGCGGCAATATGGTTATCTTTTTTAATGAAATTAAGAGGTAGACGAGGAACTTTTAAAGCAGGGGATCAAGATAGAAAAACAATTCAAGGTGCTACAGTAGGAACAGTTTTAGTTAATGGTGCAGGTCAAACAGGAAATTCTATAAATGTAGATGGTGTAGGAGCAACTGTTACAGGAGCATTTAAAGCAGGGGATTATATAACAATACAAGACAGATTATATATGGTTACTGATGATGCTAATAGTAATGGCTCTGGAGAAGCTACTTTATACATAGAACCAGCTTTAAGGTCAGGTATTTTAGCCATAGCTGATGACGCAACTGTACTTTACACTAATACAACGGCATTGATGAGATTAGATTCTAATGAACAAAATTGGGATACTGACCATATTAGTAAGTATGGTATTAGTTTTTCTTTTTCAGAAGCTCTATAAGGAGGTAAATAAACAATGGGAAAAATAAGTGAAAACACACATTTTAATACAGATTTAAAAACACTATTTATGATAATAGGTGCTATCGCTATTGGTGTATGGAGTTATAGTGAAATAAATAATCGTATTATATCATTAGAAACGTCTAAAGAGTTAATGACTAATGATCTTGAAAAGAATACAGAATTTAGAATTAAATGGCCGAGGGGAGAATTAGGTTCGCTTCCAGCAGATAGCGAACAATTTATGCTAATAGAACATATGGCAGGTCAATTAGAAAAGATTGAAAAACAAATGTCAAATATGATGCACAATGAAGTTAATATTGAACGATTACAAAAAGATGTTTCAAAACTTCAATCTGATGTTGAAAAACTTAAAGATGGTGTAAGAAAGTTTGCTAATGGAAATGGGAGTACTCATTAATGGGAGATAAAATAATTACAATGCTGGTTGGTTTATTAATTGCTCTTGGAGGTTGGTCACTTTCAAGAACTTTTGAATTATCTACTATCCAAGCAGTACACGAAGATAAAGTAGATAAATTAGAACGACAAGTTTTAAAACTTGAAGATCAAATGGATAAAATGATGGATTCAGATGAAGAAATTATGGACCAACATAAAGAATTATTTAAAATTTTAAAAAAAGATGGTAACTCTGGAAGTTACAATTATAATTAGGAGGAAAGATGTTAGAAACAGTTTTTGCATTATTAATGTTTGTAAATAATGAAATCAAAGAACACAGAATACAAGAAAGTTTAAGTATATGTCTTAAACATAAACGAGAAGCCACTAGACAGGTTTCCAATTCTGTTACTTATAAATGTATTAAATCCCAAGCAGAAGTAGAAATAAATAAAGATGGTTCCAAAACGATTAAAAAACTGATATTAAATTAATCAAAGGAGGAAAAAATGAAAAAGAAAAAAAAGAATAAAGGTAAGAAAAAAAATAAAGGCAAAAAAAAGAAAAAGAAATAAACATTACCAATTTTTCTTAAAAAAAAGGAAATGGTATTCAAGGAGAAGAAAAATGGCAAATAATTGTAAAGAATGTAATTGTAACTGTCATTGTTCAACAAAAGAGCATCCTAATAAAACTGGGGTATGTTCTTGTACAGATTGTAAATGTGAACAAAGAGAAGTGGCAAGAAATGTTATTTTAGATAAGTATGGAGTTCCTAATGATAAACCAAAAGGTTTAGTTATTGATGACACAAATGAATGTGAGTGGTGTCAATAATGGCTAGGAATATTACAACAGCTTATAATACAGCTATTACATCTACTGTTGTTAGACCATTTTTTGCTACTCAATTAGATTTGTCTACAGGAACATTATATTTATGGAATGGATATGGAGATGTAAGTTTTACCATTGATGGTTCTACAAATACTTATACAGGATTAGGAGATGCTTGTGCCATATCTTCAATTGAGGAAGCAGATGCAATCCAAGCATCAGGGGCAAATTTAGTTTTAAATGGTGTTAAATCATCATTAATAAGCTCTGCTCTTTCTGCTCAATATACTAATAGAGATGGCAAAATATATTTAGGATTATATGATGCTTCTAAAAATGTTATTTCTGATATTTACACTTTATTTGTAGGTAAAATGGATGTGATGATTATTAGAGAAAACACAGAAACATCCACAATAGAATTAAAACTTGAAAACAGATTAGTTGCATTAGAAAGAGCAATTGAAAGACGTTACACAGATGAAGATCAAAAAAATCTTTTTGCTGGAGATTTAGGTATGGAATTTATACCTGATTTACAAGACAAAGATATAGTCTGGGGTAAAAAATCTGAGTAATGCGTGTAGAGAATTGGGAATCTAAATTAAATAAAGTTATTCAAGAAACCATTAATAAAGACAAATTCAAGTATGGTAAAAATGATTGCATTACCTTTACTCAAAAATGTGTAGAGGCAATAACTAATAAAAAAATTTTTAAACATAAATGGAAATCTTTAAAAGAGGGTAAGGAATTAGTAAAAAAACTTAAAAAAAAAGATATTTTAAGTGCTGCCCTTTGGGTTGCTGAAAATAATAATTTTAAACAAATAGATATATCAAAAGTACAAAGAGGAGATGTATTATATTTTGTAAGTGAAGTAGATTTTGAAGGAACATTAGGTGTTTGTATTGGTTCAAATACTATGTTCAATTGGAGCAAAGGAGTAAATTTAGTACCAAACAACAAATGTAAATTAGCTTGGAGAATAGAATGAAAATATATAATAAAATTGTATATGATAAATATAATAATGTCATAGAAGAAGATTCTTATGATTATTATGGTCCTGTAGCTAAAGCAGATGGAGATACAGTAAAACAAGCAGTAGTAGTAGGAGCTGTTGCTGTTGGTGTTGGTTGGGTGGCAGGAACATTAGGAACAGGTCCATTAGCAAGTGCATTAGCCAATCATATGCCTAAAATGTTGGCTACATTTTTAGCTTCTGCTGGAACTACATTGGTATTATCAGCAGTAAATAGAAAATTTGCTCCTGATATGGAAATGCCATCATTGGGAACATCTATTGAACCAAGTACAACAGTTACATTAAAAGAACCAACTCAACCTTATAGAGTGATTAATGGAAAAACCAGAGTAGGTGGTAATATTGTTTTTGCGGAAACAACTGATGATAATCAATATTTACATATAGTTATCGTTATGGCTGGACACGAAACAAACAATATTTCCAAAATTTATTTTGGGGAAAGTGAAGTAGCATTAGAAACATTAAGTAATGATAGTAATGGTATTCCAATTTATACCCCAACATCTTCTGATACTTTTTATGAAAAAGTAAGAATAAAAAAACATTTTGGATATGATGACCAAGTAGCTGATGCTAATTTGGTAGCTGATGTAACACAATGGACAACAGCACATAGGTTAAGAGGTAAAACTTATATGTATGTAAGATTAGAATTTGATTCTGATGTATTTCCAAACGGTGTTCCAAACATAACAGCAGAAGTAGAGGGAAAAAAAGTTTATGACCCTAGAGCAACAAGCTGGACAGCTTCAAGTGGAACAGTCAATACAAGCACAAATAAAATTACTTTAACGGCTCACGGATTATCTACTTATGATAGATGGACTTATGATTCTAATTCAGAAACAGCAATAGGTGGATTAACAAATGGAACGACATATTGGGTTATTAAAGATGATGCTAATACAATTCAATTAGCTACTAATTATACTAATGCCAAAGCAGGTACAGCAATAAGTTTAACTTCTGTCACAGGAAGTACAACACAAAAATATAATGTAACTAAATATTCTTCTAATCCAGCTTTATGTATTAGAGATTATTTAATGGATACTACGTGGGGTTTACAATGTGGAACATCAGAAATAAATGATACTAATTTTCAAACTGCCGCAAATACTTGTGATGAAACTGTTACATTAGATTCAGGAACAGAAAATAGATTTACTTGTAATGGTAGTTATCAAATAAGTCAAAGTCCTAAAAATATATTAGAAAATTATTTAAGTAGTGTAGTAGGAAATTTAGTTTATTCTAATGGTCAATTTAAACTTTTACCTGCTGTTTATCAAACACCAACAGTAACATTAACAGAAAAACATTTAAGAAGTGGTTTAGATATTAATACAAGAGTAAGTAAAAAAGAATTATTTAATGCAGTTAAAGGTATTTATTCTGAACCTGCTAATATGTATCAACCACAAGATTATCCCTTTTTAACTTCTTCAACTTATGAAACAGAAGATAATGGGGAAAGAAATTATGCTGATATTGATTTTCCAATGACTACATCAGTACATACTGTACAAAGATTAGCAAAAATACAATTACAGAAAGCAAGACAGCAAATAACATTTACAGCTTCATTTGATATGAATGCTTTTCAATTAGATGTTGGAGATACAGTTCAAATTACTAACACTAGAATGGGTTGGTCGGCAAAAACCTTTGAATTAACTGGTTGGCAATTTGGTTCTGCTCCTGATTCAGGAGGAATACCTGCTTTATTAATTAATGCAGAATTTAGAGAAACAGCTAGTGCAGTTTATGATTATACAAGTAGCGATTATTCAAGTATTACTTCAGGTAAAACAACCAACTTACCTAGTGGTACTTCAGTTAATCCACCAACAGCAATTACTATAACTGATGAATTGGTTGCTTATAATGATGGAACAGTAATTGTAAAATTAGTAATTAATTTATCAGCACCTAATAATAAATTTACAGAATTATATGAAGTTGAATTAAAACAAACTAAAGATAAAAATGGTGTTGCAGTTTCTGACACATATAAATTAATTGGTCGTGGAGCTAGAACAAAATTTGAGTTTTTAAACGTAATTGATAAAGCATATTATCAAGTAAGAGCAAGAGGTGTTAATTTATTTGGAGTAAATTCTACATCTTTAGAATCTAGTGAATATCAAGTAATTGGTTTAACTGACCCTCCATCAGATGTAACTAATTTTGCTTGTAATATTATTGACCAAGATGCTTTCTTATCTTGGGACCCAGTAGGAGATTTAGATTTAAGTTATTATGAATTGAGATACCAAAATGTATCTAGTGGAGCAGATTGGGGTAGTTCAGTACCTTTAGTTTTAAAAGTATCAAGACCAGCCACTTCTGTTGTTGTACCAGCTAAAACTGGAGCATATCTAATTAAAGCTAGAGATAAACTCGGTAATCCAAGTATTAATGCAACTGTTGTATATACAGCAGTAGATTCTATTGGAGATTTTAATGCTGTAGCTACATCTACACAAAATCCTGATTGGGCAGGAGATAAAGATGATGTAGTGAGAATTATTAAAGAAGATGGAACACCTGCTTTAGTTTTAGATACTATTGAATTATTTGATTCAGGAGTTGGGGATTTTGATGATGTAACTTCTCATAACTTTGATGGAGGTACAGTTGATAACAATGTAGAATCTGATGGAACTTATGATTTTGACGCACCTATAGATTTAGGAGCAAGTTATAAATGTCAATTAACAGGTGAATTAACTCAAACTGTAACTTCGAGAGATAGACTGTTTGATAATGTTTCAGGAAACTTTGATGCACAAACTGGTCCGTTTGACGGAGATGCAGAATCAAATTGTGCTTCTGAATTACAGATAGCTACCAGTGCAGATGGTGTAACTTATACTTCTTACTCTACTTTTGTTGTAGGTGATTATACTGCAAGATACTTTAAATTTAGGATATTAATGACTTCTTCAGATAATAGTGCAACACCTATTATAACAGCTTGTAGTATTACCATTGATATGCCTGATAGAATTGAATCAGCTAATGATATAACTACTTTAACAACACCTTATACTGTTACCTTTGCTAAAGCTTTCAAAGCTATCCCAGCATTAGGATTAGCAGTACAAAACCTTGCATCAGGGGATAAATATGATATTACTAGCAAATCGACTACTGGATTTGTTATAGCTTTTACTACTTCAGCAGGAGTAGGAGTATCAAGAACTTTTGATTGGATTGCAAAAGGATATTGATTTAACAACTATAAGATGATAAATATGAGGATATTATGGCACAACACGATTATGTAATAGCGAACCAAGGGTTTCCAGCTTTTAGAACAGATTTAAACAATGTTTTAAATTCTGCCGCAACCTCAAATAGTGGAGCAACAGCTCCAGGAGTAACTGCAGGAACAACTGCATTTACTGGAGAAATTTGGTGTGATACAGGTACAACAGGAAAATTAAAATATAAATTCTATGATGGTGCTAATTGGGTAGAATTATTTGAAATTACTATAAGTGGGAGTACTGCCGCAATACCATCATCAGTTTCAATAGAAGGGGAAAGCGACCCAAATGCTATTCCTTTCGCAATAGCTTTAGGAGGATAAATAAATGGCAAATAATTTTAGTGCAGTAGAAGTCGCTTTAACTAACAATAGTGAAACAACAGTAGTTTCAACAACATCAAATAAACAAATTTTAATAGGTTTAAATGTTTGTAATACTGGATCATCAGCTTTGACTTTAGACGTAGATATTAATGACGGTTCTACAGATTATAAATTCGCCAAAGGGGTATCAATACCACCATCTAGTAAAGTAGAAATTTTAAGAGGTAAATATGTTCTAGGAACAGGATACTCTTTAAAAGCTACTTCTAGTGCATCAGGTGGAGATTGTGATATTGTGGTTGGCTTATTAACAGACGTATCATAGGAGATAAAAATGCAAGAAGCAGAATATGTATTTTATGTTGGACAAGCACCAGCAAAAGATAATGTAGTTAATTATCATAAAAAAGATTTATCAAGAAATGTATATATAGAAGCAGAAGCTAATGCGGTTTTTGCTGGACCTTTTACAGTTTCATCAACATTAACAATAGCATCAGGGGCAACAGTAGTAATAGTATAATGAGTAAAATAGAAGTAAATGAAGTAGATGTTAAATGTGGTTCTACCCTAACATTAGGGAGTTCAGGAAAAACAGTTAAAATTGCAACAGGGGCAAGTACCTG
>VTLG01000790.1_pt1 | contig 31632 bp, 40 predicted proteins | sample 4694571 | NCBI WGS metagenome assembly VTLG01 (sample SAMN12604809, study PRJNA352737) | marine metagenome | biome: ENVO:00000447; feature: ENVO:00000209|ENVO:00000569|ENVO:01000036; material: ENVO:00002151; isolation source: viral sequences binned using virsorter ...
CAATCACTAACATCATGTCCTTGTTCTCTTAATTCTATTATTGCATCTTCCATAGTTTCAGGAATATCATCAGATTCTGCTTGTAATTCACCATTTTTATAATATTTCCAAGCCATTATTTTACCTCTCTTTCATCATGTATTCTAGTACCAATGTACAATATATCATCAAGAATGTTCATAGAATGATTCTCTATTTCTTCTTCAGTGATAAATGATACTTTTGCTACTACATCATTAATTAATTTAGCCTCATTAGCTGTCATTTTATCTCCAGCTTTCCTATCCATGTTAAACCGCCTTTCTTTTAGCATTTCTCGCTTTTATACGTGCTATTTGTGCAGGTGTTCTACCATGCTGTTTAAGATAGGTATTTTTCTTTTTCCTATCCATTTTAATTTGCTTACTGTTTCTCATTTACTGCCTCGCTTTCTTTATCTATGTTAATATCACCTACTGCTTTAAAAGCATCAAATATTTTATGCTTTAATTGCTCAGTTTCATGTATTAACTCACCTATATATGTTAATATTTCTTGCTGTTCTTCTTTAGTCATCTTACTACCTCTTTTCTTTATTTTACGTGTTTATTATTAAATGTGTAGGCATAGAAACCATATTGTTCGTCAACAACATGTCACTGGTGGAAATTCATCCAAAATGTAATCAGCTACATCTATGCCTAATTAAATCAAAATTTTAGACAGTTTAAAGTCATGTCTAGGACTATCAAGGAAGAGTATTTATAATATTTATACTGGATTTAGTTCATTTGTTTTGCTCCTTTTATTTATAGTTTTTATGTATGCTTTAAGCTGTTTAATTTCTCTTGCCATAACATTGCAACAGCTACAACAATGTTCAAAATTAGTAGGCTCTTTATGCCTAGGTTTACCAATCATTATCATCCTCCTCAAGAGAATAATTTAATGATACCTTGCGTGATACTTGATTCATCTTAGGCTTTAATAAATCATTTAAAATATAATCATAATTAGTAACAACATTCGTTACCAATTCATTATCTCTTTTAACCCTTTTTTGAACTACATCTGTAGCCCATAACACTAGTCTTGCTAAGTAATATTTTATCATTTTTTACCTCTTTTTATTATTATTAAAATCTGCATTTATGTATAAGTATATTAAAAAAAGAACAGTTTATCTACATGTTCAGGTAGTAAGTGATTACTCATCAATAACACTAGATTCGTAAACTTTATAAGCTTCACGAACATGGCTAGCTAATGTCATCAATTTCATGGCTTTTTTTCGCCATATTGATGAAATTTCTATCCTATGTGCTAATTGCTTTTTGAGTAATTCATTTTCTTTAATCAACTCTTTTTTAAGCATTATATCCTTTTATTATTAATCTATACCTACATGCATGTGTGTAGTAATATATAAAAAATCGCTTATGCCACGATACATGTATTATCGTATCGTGACATAAGCCTACACACTAACTGATATTCAATCAATTTAATGAACTATTTGCCCAAATTACTGAACATATCGTCCAGAGTTGCGGGTTCAGTGATTTCATGAATAACCAAGGCTGGAGATAGCTTAGCTTTATTGCCTTGTTTATTCTTGTAACATTTTGGTTCATTAAATTCATCTAAATTATCTTGATAAGTAACAGTTAAGTCCTCATCAAGAGTTTCAATAGCATCAGTAAAATCTTTCTGTAGAGAAGAATCAATTTGTTTAGTAAGAAAGATTTGCAAGTTACCTCTTTTTGAAACTCGTAATCCCGAGACTAATGTATCAAGATGATTTTGAGCTTTAGATTGAATATCAGTTATTTTGTCTTTTATTATAGTTTTCATAATATGTTTTTCCTTTGTTTTTATTAGTTAATATTCTGTAAACTATAATAAATATAGCTTGCAGAGCAAGCCAACGGGTGCAATACATACCTAGCACAGAAGAGAAGTCCATAGGAATGGGCTGCTTGAGTTTCGAGGACAATTTTGCCCTAGCAAAATTTTCAACGAAAATCGCCCACCTATGGCCTTATCATCTGCCGGTAGGTATGTGTGTATATCTCGTGCACGCATTCTAAGGCAATTTTTTGAAAAGGCTTGTTTTCAACGTGTTTATGTGCAAATCGCTGAAAAAAGGGGGGACGTCTATATAGCTACTAGTATCTATTATTCTATATAAACACGTTAATTCTAATATATAGTAATAATATATATAACTACTACGTAGTAAAATAACCCAACATGGTATATAAGTCAAGCTTTTTCTTTTTTTCTTGTTTTATATATTATTTTATTATTATATTTATAAATGGTATTTTATGGCGATATAACGATAAACAGGGGTCATTGGTCGATTTTTAAGAAAAACGTCCGTAAAACGCCTATTTTAGTCCTTAATAACGAATATAGCAATGTTGATGACCCACTGCTAGATACTGCAAAACAGGCAGCTATTAAGGATATGGAAGAAGATACCACGTATATTCACCCAGAATTAATGGAAGGAGAGTGATATGCCGTACGGTAAAGGTACATATGGAAGTAAAGTAGGTAGACCTAAGAAAAAGGCAGTCAAGAAGAAAAAGAAGAAGAAGTGATTCCAGACTGGATTAAGCTATTAATAGAGTTATGGGCTTTTTTATCTGTATTAGCTGTAGTTTTAATACTTATTTATCTAATTATCATAGAATGGAAAGATTAATGGGGAATATACAGTTATTAACTTTAAGGGAGTGGGCACGTAAGAATGGGGTTATTGACCCGTATACTGATGAATATGACTATATTACGGCATATAAGCGCAATATTAGCCCTGATAATAATGGTAAATGGCCAAGATTGGAGAATGATGAGTAGTTTTACAGCAAAAAACGTAAATGATGGTTTATTAAGAATAGAAGATGCAACATCTACGGTAGATGATGTGATGGGCAAAGTAGGATTAAACCCTGTAGGTGATTTTATGACTAATATGGCGTTAAAAGAGACTTGGGCAGGTGCAGGGTATGATACTTCAGCTACTCATACTATGGGACCATGGCAGATAGACCCTATCAAAATGTATGATATACAGCAGAATATAGCCAATTCGGAAACATATCAAAAAAGAGCCGCTGCTATTAATCAGTATATGGCATCTCAAGGACATGAAGGATTTGATATAGGCAATATGGCTACTGTAGTAAAAGACGGCGATAGCTATAGTTATGGAGATATGGGCGAATATGCTAATAATCCATTAGCAAATGCCTTTTTAGCGAGGCTAGGTTTAGCTTCAGTTCCTGAACAAGTACCTACTGCATTGCCTGCACAGGGTGTTTATTGGAAAAAGCACTGGAATAAGTCAGGAACTGGCAAAGCTGATGAATTTGTTAATATGGTGCAAAAGTGGAGACCAGAGTACTCTACTGTCAATCATGGAGCTTATTAGTGAAAAAGATGGATAAACTACATGATAATAGACATCATGAAGCAGGAAAAGGTGCAGTACAACGGTTTTTTACTGATAAAGAGTATAAAAAGAATTATGATAGAATATTCAAGAAAAAGAAATAATATCACGTTATCAAGGGATTATTGGACTACAACTACGTTTAAAGTAGTGTGGATTGCTAAATAGTGTATATTATCAAGATTAAACATAGAGGTGATAAAAAAGAGACTGAATATCCTGTTTACAAGGAGAAAGAGGCAAAAGAGAAGAATATCAAGTATAGACCTTGGAAAAAGGCTAAACCTGGTCAATTTGCTTTATCTGATGATGGATATGTATCGAATGTACTTTCCCGCAGGGAGTATACTGATAATACAGGTCGTAAGAATATTTACATGAGATTTCCTTTTGGATATACGTTTTTTAATCCAAAGTATAGTAATAAGCCTTTATACGTTAAAGGTAGGAAAACTAACGTAACAATGACTGGTAAATCTTATATAGAGGTACAGTCTAAGCAAAATAAGATGAAAGCACTTGCTATGATGTTTGCATTAAAGCCTGATTATGACCAGGCAATAGAATGGGCATTAGGTGAGGTTAATGATTCTCAGAGACGCAAGTGGAAGAGAACAATGAAATCGGAGATATTTCAAGGTATGGTAAGAGACGAATTAGCAAAAAGATTAACGGAGCATGGTCTAGACGAGGACTATACGTTAGATTTATTAAAACAAGCTATTGAATTAGCACAAAACAAAAAAGATATATCAAATCTTTTAAAGGCAGTAGATAACCTGCAAGATATGCACGGAATGAAAGAGAAGCATCTTGTTAAGACTACTGATACAATTGAGGCCTTTTCTAGTGTAAAACTTATAGATGAGCTAAAAGAAGAAGAAAAAGGGCTAACTATGCAAAGAGTACAAATTGAGGAGAAGAAAGAAGATAATGAAGAATGAGCAATATTTCGCCATTAAATGCCTTATTAGTAAATAATAATATATCTGAAGAGTTAACTCCATTTGCTCCGGCAATGATGAATATACAGGATGAAGTAGCTGAACGAGTTAATATTCCTAGACCAGAAAAAGTAGACAATACAGGTTATGGATTCTTCCCTACAGGTGGACAGAATATGTTTGGAGTAGAATCTTTGGATTTACCTGATAAATGGGTTACTGGATTAGGGTTGTTAGCGGGCGTCGGTCTGGACGGCGGTAAAAGGGCCGCTTCTAAAGTTGCTGGTAAAGTAGTAAATAGTAAAATAGCAAAATTGGCTCGTAAATTAAAGGGCGGTCCAGGTAGAGATACTCCAGCAGGTAAAGAGAATGTGGTTAAATTTTTAACTGAAATTCAAAAAGTACCTGGAGCTAGTCCAGGAAAGAAAGAATTAGCAAATAATCTAATTGATGTTTTAGAACATGGCACTCCATTTAAATATGTTCAAGACCCTACAGTAAAAAAGGTTATTGGTAGAATAAAGGCTAATACTGAAGATGTGGTTCCAGTGGCTCCTGGGGTTCAGTTGCGTCAAGAGTTAAGCATGAATCCATATACTAATACTGTAGGTAGAATGAATTACGTTCATTTTGATAAAACCCCTATGATAGATGTAGACCTACCTGTGGGGCAGTCATCTCATATGGCAGCACAAATGAGTCACGGAATGAAGAGTTATAGTGATTTTATGAAAAGATTACATAAGTTTTTATATTCTTCTAAAGGTAAAGACAGTCAATTTAGATTGTATAAAACTCAAGGTGGTTATAGGTTATTTGATACAAGTAAAAGATGGAATCCACGTCAATATACTTCGCCGCTCCGGTGGCCGGACGAGCAGCCGGTAGCAAAAATTCTAGGACAAGATAGATTTTATACTAATGCTATTACAAGCAGGAATCAATATTCTGCAAGGTTAACTCCTAAGCCAGGCAGGGTAGGTGATTATGTAACAGATTTTAAAGGAACTTACGGATATGGAACTCCAATTCAACAAAATGTTGATGAAGTAGTTAATTATCACGATAATTATATTGATATAGTAAATAAAAGAATGGCTATGGGAGACCCGAGAGGTTTAGGTGGTTTATTTGAATTAATTAAGAAGATGAAGTAAAAAGAAAGAAGGTAAAAAATGAGTAATCCAATAGAAGAATTAATGAAAAAAGGAGATGTCCCAGGAGTATCTATTCGTAGTGCTAATGTAATAAATCCACAGCATCCAGGATATATAGGTGCTATACCTGAAGACCAGTTACCAAGAAATTTATTTAAAGAGCAGTATGATGCGAGCATGCATGATTTCGGCGTTGACCACGAGATGTTATATGATATAGCCAGTGGAAGCGGTGCTCCTATGGCAATGGGTAGGGTAGCTAAAGGTGGTGGTGGTTTACTACAAAGAATCTTATCAAAATTCAAAGGTAAGAAGACTGGTGAGGTAACTGCTGCCTCTAAGGCTGGCGGTGTTTCAATAGAAGATGCATCAAAATGGGCGTCTGAACGATATGGAACAGGGTCAAAGCTGCCGAATAATCAAGGTGCTAAAGTTTGGAAACAAACAACATCGAAAGAGCCCTTTAGAAATATGGAGAAAGAAGTTAAAGAGTGGGGTTTAGAATACGAAGTATACGGTGATATGCATAAGTATATTGAGCAGGGATATGATGCTGAGGATGCATTTAGTATGGCATTTTCAAATTGGATTAAATAATTAATGGATTTTGAAGAAAAATATGCTCAACTAGAAGCACTAAAGAAGATGCGGAAGAATATGGCACTATTTGGAAGATACTGCTTCCCGACAGCCCTCCGCAAACAAACACCCCCGTTCCATCACGAGGTGTATTCTTCTTTAAAGGATGACGACACAAAAAGAGTGCTAATAGCTGCTCCTAGGGGAACGGCGAAGAGTACTGTTACCACTCTTATTTATCCATTATGGAGAGCAGCTTTTAAATCATCTAAAGAAGATTTGTTTATAGTTATAGTATCTGAGTCGCAAGCACAGTCGATTAACTTTTTATCACGTATTAAATACCATTTAATTAACTCAGATAAGTTTAGAGGAATATTTGGGGACTTGGGGCCTAATACTGCACAACGTTGGACTAATACAGATGTACTACTAGCTAATGGTACTAGGATAATAGCTGTAGGTACAGGACAGAGAGTTCGTGGTTTTATTGAAGGAGATACAAGGCCTAACTTAATTATCGTTGATGACTTTGAATCAGAACTTAATGCATATACACCAGAAGCACGTGCAAAGAATAGGAAATGGATGACAGAGGCTGTTATACCTTCTTTATCGGATGATGGTAAGATATGCATGATTGGAACAGTAATATCAGAGGATTGTTTCTTATATTGGGCTAAAGATAGTACTGCATGGAAAACTTTATGGTATTCTATATGGGATGATGAACAAAAGTCCATATGGCCAGAAAGATTTCCAAAAGAACGTATATTAGGTATTAAAGAAGAATTTGCATCAGTAGGTAATTTGAACGGGTTTTATCAGGAGTATATGAATATAGCACAGTCTCCTGATGATGCGCCATTTAAGCCTGAGTGGATAAAGATGCATCATTATAAATTTGAAAGACGAGGAGGACAAGGATGTTTAGTTCAGGAGCTGCACGATGATGAAGAAAAAATTATACCAATTGATGTGTATTGCGGTGTTGACCCTGCTAGCTCTCTATCAAGGAGGGCTGATTTTTTTGTCATCGCTACCATTGGTGTTGACAGCAATAATAGGAAGTATATGTTGGATGTTGTACAGAAGCGTATATCTCCTGCAGAGCAACCTAATGAAATTATATCTACATATAAGAAATTCAGGCCTAAACGGATGAAAATAGAAACAGTCGGATATCAAGAAGCGCTAAGGACTGCGACTAAACAATTGATGCAAGAGGAGAATTTATATATTCCAGGACTAGAAAGAGGCGTTAAACCTAGAAATGCGAAATCAGAGCGCTTGCTCTCACTAGTTCCTGTCTTTGCAAAAGGCGATTTTTACTTTAGGCCTGAAGATTTAAGTGCTCAAAAAGAGTTCTTATCTTATCCTAAGGGTAAGCATGATGATATTATGGATGCAGTATGGACTGCATTAGATGGCCATAGGGCTTGTAGAGTCAAAAAATATGTCGAAAATGAAGAAAAAAGTGGAATAATTAAAAAAATGCTTGACTGGAAGCTAATGTAAGGGTTAAATTACGAAATATGTCAGATGAAAAATATTCAAAATTAAATGACAAAGAGATTGTACAGAAGGTACAAGACCTTTTTAAAACCTATTCTAAAAATAGAGAAAAATGGGCAGAGCATGCTCAGGAAGATAAAGAGTTTAGGCTAGGGAAACAATGGACAGAAGAGCAAAAAAGAATCCTTGAATCCCGTGGTCAAGCTGCTATTGTAGTTAATCGGATACACCCTGCTGTTGAAGCGGCCAAGGCTATGATAACTGCAAGACGTCCTAGCTTTAGAGTTGCTGCTAGAGAAGACTCTGATAATAAGGTAGCTCAAACATTGAGTGCGTTATTATCTTATATGTATGATATCTCAGATGGTAGGTCTGTTATTAGAGATGTAGTAGATGATTATTATGTAACTGGCTTGGGTTACATTCATGTGTATCAAGACCCTATGATGGATATGGGCAAAGGGGAAGTGTGCATGCATAGCGTAGACCCTTTAGATGTATATGTCGACCCTAATTCTAGAAGTCGATTTTTTGACGATGCCGAGAATATTATAATATCTCGATTTTTTACACGTGACCAAGCCAAAAAATTATATCCTATTTATGAAAAAGCTATTGACAATGCTGAATCTGACCTTTATAGTGACAGGCCTATTACAGATAGAGCTGACAATGGAGAAACAATTTTCCCTGAGGATACAGAGACTAAAACTCAATATGGTACATTTGGACAGAATGATGAGTATGTACGTGGTTATGAGTGGTATTCTAAAGAATTAGTTACACAATTTCGTATATTTGAATCTTTTAGTGGTTATGAAGATTTAATGGATGAAGAGGCATTTAACGAATATATTAAACGGCCTGCATGGATTATTAATGGTCAACCCGTTACAGACCCAGAACAAGCACAGCAGTTAATTCAGCAAATACAACAACAGATTATGATGGAATATCAAGCTTCTGTTGAGCATTTAATTGCTGAGGGTATGTCTCCAGATGATTTACCTGCGCCTGAAGAGCCACAAATTGAAGAAATAGATTATCAACAATTAATATTGAATGGAATGATTGAAGTGGCAAAGGTTCAAGTTTCTAGGGTTCATCAATGTGTTGTTGTTGGAGACCAAAAATTATATAGTCGTATCTTGCCTACCGAACATTATCCTATTGTTCCATTTTGTAATATACATACTAGAACACCGTTTCCTGTATCTGATGTAAGAATGGTAAAAAATATGCAGGAATATATTAACAAAACACGTTCTTTAATTATCGCTCATGCTACAACTAGTACTAATACAAAGATATTAATACCTGAAGGCAGTGTTGATATGAAAGAATTTGAAGAGAAATGGTCACAACCTGGAGTTGCGATACCTGTTGATATGGATGCTGGAACTCCGCAACCTGTTCAGCCAGTACCTCTTCCTAATGAGCTTTATAAAAATGAAATAGATGCAAAGAATGATATAGACCATCAATTAGGTTTATATGAAATGATGATGGGTAATTCATCAGTTGCTCCACAAACTTACAAAGCGACAGTGAGTTTAGACGAATTTGGTCAAAGAAAAATTAAATCAAAATTAGCTGATATTGAAGCTAGTCTTACCCGTGTTGGGCAAGTAGCTATACCTTTAATGCAGCAATTGTATACAGTACAAAAGATATTTAGAGTGGTTCAACCAAATAACTCTATGTCTGAATATGCAGTAAACAAACGTTTATATGATGATAAAAGTAGTGAAGTAAAAGTACTTAACAATATTACAGTTGGTAAGTATGACGTAATCGTTGTAGCAGGTTCTACCTTACCTACAAATAGATTTGCTGAACTTGAGTTTTATATGGATGCTTATCAAAAAGGACTTATTGATAGAGAAGAAGTTCTTAAGAAAACCGAAGTATTCGATATTGAAGGTGTAATGCAAAGAACTGATATAATTCAAAAATTACAACAACAATTAGAACAAGCTCAAGGGCAGATAAAACAATTATCTGGAGATTTACAGACTCGTGACAGAGAATCAGTTAATCTTCGTAAAAGGGTTGAAGTTGAGAAGTTTAAATCAGATATGGATAAAGTTAGCAATAAAGCGCAAGCTGCTAGTACCGTTTTTGAAAAGCGTCTTGATGACAACCTATCTACCGTTAAGAGCGATATCGCTCGTTCAATAAAAGATAGCTCACCTCCTGCAGGTAGAACAGGGGCAGCTAAGAATAAGGAAGACAAATAATGGAAAACGCAAATGTACAGGATACCCCAAACACCGAACCATCGCAAGATGCATCGCAAGCTTTTGATGCTCCAGCAAATGTAGGTCAAGGCTCCTCAGGCGAATTGTCCGTTGATGATATAATCCTCGGTAACCTAGATGATACGGCCTCCGCATTTGGAGCACCCGAAAGCACAGAAGCAGTAGAAACTTTTACTGATGAGCCTAAAAATGATGATACTCGTTATCAATATTGGCAGTCTCAAGCAGCTAAAAAAGAAAATGAAATTGAACAATTAAAAGTTCAGCAGCAGCAAATGATGGCTATGCAACAACAAATGATGCAACAACAGCCACAGGCTCCTGCTCAACCTGAGCAAAAAGTTGAAGAATTTCCTGCAGCTCCTGACAGACCTAGTAAACCACGTACTTTTAATAGAGAAGAAGCTTATGCTGATTCCTCTAGTGAAAGCGCTCGTTATTTAGACGAGATAGAAGAATGGCGTGATAACATGGAAGAATATAAAGAGTTAAAACATCAATACGATATAGCTATCATTCAAGAACAGTTAAAAGGTGAAAGACAAGCACGTGTTGAAGAGGTTCAAAAGCGAGAGGCTTATGCTCAAAAACAGCAAGAAATTGCTAATATTAGCACTGAAGTACAGTCTAAATATGGGTTAAACCCTCAAGAAGCTCAATCATTTATAAAAGACATGTCATCATCCGATTCATTAACTATGGATAATTTGGTGCAATTGTGGCGAATTAAACAAGGGCAGGGAGCTTCGGTTACTAACCAAGCGCCAAATGTTCCTTCTCAAACGTTTCAACAGACTAAAAGAGCTCAGCAAGTACCTTCTCCTATGGGAACAATGCCAAGCACGGGTCAAGAAGCGACAGGAACCACAGAAGACCAAGTTATGGATTCAATGATAACGGATTTTAATAGTAAGAATCCGTTCAAATAATAACTAACCCTACTTGAAGGCAATAGCAGTTGATAGAGGGTTTATTTTAAAGAGGTATTAAAATGGGAACATTTTATAGTGGGGCCGTTGGTAACACTCCTGCTAATACTTCGATAAATGATAACAGAAGAGTATTTAACTTTGGTGAAAGAGTAGCTGAGCTAGCTCCTAATCAAAGTCCTTTTTTCGTATACTTATCGAATGTGGCAAAGAAGGCGACCAATGACCCGGTCTTTAAGTTCTTAGAACAAAGACATCAATGGCAAAGACGTAATTTTAACTTAGGTGAAGCAGTAGGTTCAGCAACATGGGCAGTAGGCGACTTGTTGGATGGTGGTTCATCTAATGTAGTAAACACGTATGTAAATTATGATAAATATGGTGCAATTCAAACAGCTGAATATAGACCTGAATTTTTAGTAGAAGGTTTAATAGTAGGTATTGAAGATACTACTGGAACAGTAAGACGTTGTAGAGTGAATGCAACTCCTGCTGTTACTTCTGGTGCAGGTACTGTAGCAGTAGCGTATTATGCGTTAGAAGCTGGTACTTATGCTTTTGCAGATGATGCTAAAGGTGCTGTAATTGGTAGCTCACATGCTGAGGGTACTAATGCTCCAGATGGTTGGCAAGATGCAATCATGGACAGAGAGGGATATTGTCAGATTTTTAAAACTGCAATGAACATGTTCTCTGGTACTGCTATGGCAACTGAATATAGAGGATTATCTAATGAATATCAACGTGTTTGGCAAGATAAATTAATGGAACACAAAATGGATATTGAGCAAGCTTTATTATTTGGTGTAGGTTCAGCAAGTAATGAAACTGGTGGTATTCCAACTCGATATACACATGGTATTCTACCTTATACTCAGTCTAATGGTAAAGTATATAATATGTCATATGCTTCATCTGGTTATGATGCTTTCTTAGATGCAATGGAAGATTTCTTTGCACCTGAAGGCGGTAACTCTGGTAATAAATTAGTATTAGCTTCAAGAAAAGTTATTACTTATTTAAATAAATTAGGTTCTGGTTCATTCTTAAATAACTCTGTTGGTGCAAGCCAATATAGATTAGATGTGAATACAGTTCCTGGTTCATTTGGCCATACTGTAACAGTAGTAAATACTATATTTGGTAATCTTCACTTTATTCAAGAGCCTTTATTAAGAGGTATTTGGGAAGATTATTGTGTATGTATTGATTTAAGTAATGTTTCTTATCGACCATTGGTTGGTAATGGCATTAGTAGAGATACATTTATCGAAACCAACATTCAAGATAACGGTGCAGATGGAAGAAAAGACCAAATCATAACTGAGGCTGGTCTAGAAATACAACTTCCTGAAACTCACGCTGTCTTGAAATTTAGTTAAGGAGGGTAGATAAATGGCTTTTACTAAAACACATATGGGTAATGGCTGGGTAAAACTATCTGAAGCTTCAGCTGCATTAGCATCTGGAACAACAGCTGGTGTTACTAGTAGTGCTATTGCTGCTGACGACTTAAATGAACTGGCGAATGCTGGTTCATATATGTTGCAAGTGCATATAGCTAATACAGGAACAGTTGTAGCAGATACGTCTATACACGGAGTGCAAGATGATGAATCTACATTTCAAAGTATAGCGGCAGATGTTATTGCTGACCAAGCACAGAATACTACTTTATTGTATAAAGTATCTGATGGCATTGCGTCACCGGGACTTAAATTTAATACAACTAAAGATAGTGGTTCTGGTACGGCTGTAGTAACATGGACTGTAATGTATTATTTAGGCGGACCTAGCATTTCTGATGTGACAATCAGTGGTGTAGGGGCTGACCCATCATAATCAATAAGGTAAAAAGTATAGAGGGGAGCTTCGGCTCCCTTCTATAAATAAAAGGCAATATGGCAACAACATTTGGAAAAAAACTAGTAACTAACAATATCTATTTATATCCTCAATCAATTGGTAAGATTGATAAAAAAGTAGGTGGAACGTTAGTTGAAGAGCGTGGTGTATATACTTTTCAATTTCAAGACGGTACTGATGGTGCATCTGTCGCAACTCATAACTTAACGGCTAATGATATATGTTTATGCCCGTTAATGGACTATGAGTTTACAACAGATATGATGATATGGTTTAAAAGAATTGGAACTATTTCAGATACAAATGTTGAACTTGGATGGTATGGGCAAAATGATGAAAGTATTATTAGCGACCATTGGGTAACATTAGATGCAGATGGTATTAGCACTGTAGACCCTAATCCAAATCAAGGTGACTGGGGTTCTCCTCGGTTGATAGACTTTGATGCATTTAACGTAGATACAACTGCATCTTCAATGCAAGCACGTCATACTGCAATTGGACTTAAATTCGGTACAGCACAGTCTGCTGGAGCTGTAACATTAAAAGTAAAGATTATGCCTTATAGGGCATAGGAAGGTAATCATGGCAAAAGGTGATAAAATTAATGTAAATTTACAAAAGCTTGAAGGCTCTATGCAAGGCATTATGTCTCAAATGGGCTTAGGTGTAAATGTAGTTGGTGGCGGTAGTCAAAGCATCCCTAAAAAAGATAAAGCTAAGAAGAAAAGCGTTAAAAGCCCTCAAGGTGAAAGAGGTGCTGGTAAACCAGGTGATAACAGTTCAACTGCTAATCTTGGTAATCAAACTGCAGCTAAACCAGGTAGCAGCAATATCAATAAAATAACTGATATTTCTAAGCCAGGCAAGAAAGAAGAAAAGAAAACATCAGATGTTTCAGATAATAGAAGAAAACCTTAGGAGGTTAAATTATGGCCAATAAAATAGATAATGCTGGTAAATGGGGCCCTATAATAGAAGGCTCTGAAAAGTCCTATAATGGTCGGCAAATAACATTATCTTTTGATAATACTGAAGCTACTAGTATAATGTATACAGATACATTTGGAGTAGCTATTAGTGATGCTACTCAATTTATTTGGAATACAGAAGCGGTTGATTGTGCTAATACTGCAGATATGCAAATTATGTGGCAAGGTACAGACGACCCATCTATAGCTAATGCTCCTGCAGGAAGTGGAATGGATGTTGCAGCATCTGATACTGGTTGGACTACTGTAGAAATTATGGATTTAAATGGTAGTAGTGCGTGTGATGTTAGAACAGTTGTTAATTTATCTGGAGTAGCTAATGTAGTAAATAAAGCATATATGAGGTTAAAGTTTATACTGACTGTAGCTAATCCAGGAGATTTAAGTATTACATGCAGATTATCTCCATTGCCAATATTAGCAAGCGTAACACATAATACTACATTATAGTGTCTAATAGTAAAGTAGTATATTCAGGTAGCATAGGAAACCCTTGGAAAGGGGAAGTTACGCCTGATAACAGGCGTAAACTGGACAATGGCAAGGTTAAGAAAATGAAATCAAAAGGTAAAAAATAATGGCTTTAATTAGCTTTAAAGATAGAATAATAGATTTAGCAGGTTCTTTAGGCAGTGCAGATGATAACGCTATTCAACAATGGATAATTGATGGATGTTATGACGTAATGGATAAAGTCGGTACTGGAGAAGAATTTGCTATTAAGTCTACAGCATATGATGGTCCTATGACGGTATCAATATCATCTATCAGAGAGATTATAGGTGTCAGTAGAAACAATTTAACGTGTTCTAGGGTAAATCCTGATATGGCTGATTTTGTAGACCCTAATAGTACTTTAGGCGCTGATTCTATTCATAAATCTACATCTTTTAGTCCTGTATATTATATTACAGAAAATACATTAGTTGTTAAGCCTAACCCAACTGCATCAGAGCAGGGGTATTATAATTATATTCCTGAATATAGTATTGCAAACTGGGATTCTTCTTCAGCTAGTATAAGTAATTTTCCAAACAAATATTATCAACACGTAATATTATATAGCGCTTCACAAGTTTTAGGAAGACAAATGTTAGATTTAATGTCTAATAGTAATATCGATGCAGCAATTACTGCGTATAAAGATGCTATTACTCAATCTGCTAATTTTATAGATGGTACAGCTACAACAAATAATGTTATTGGGTGGTTAAACGATGAAGATTCAGAAATGTCATCAGCAGTATTAAATGCAGTAAGCGCAGAACTTTCTACAGGTCAAGCTTCATCAGATGAAGTTAAAACACGTATGCAACGTGATTTACAACTATACCAATGGTATGGTGAAAAAAGAGATAATATATTTAAAGAATATTTAAGCAAATTCCCTCAATTGGGAAATAAAGGAGGACAGTAATGTCAAGCATAGGGCCAAGTACAATAGCAAGTAGTTTTGACAGATTACTAATTCTTCCAGGGGGTGGAGGCGATGGCGCTAATTTAGTATCATTATCAGATGGTGATAATACAACAGCATTTGCATTAAAAATAAGCACTGGAGGGATTGCAGTTGATACGAATGATAAGATATATTTAGATAATGGTGGAAACACATATTTAACTGAATCTAGTGACGGCGTATTAGATATCTATAGCAATGGCTCAAAATATATTAGTGCTAATGCGAATGGAAATGCAAGCAATAAGGAAGTAGTAATTAATGAAGATGGTCACGATATGGACTTTCGAGTTCAAAGTGATGCTAAATCTCATGCACTGATTATTGATGGTAGTTCTGGTTGGGTTGGAATAAACAATGCTGGTTCTGGTGGATATCCCGAATCATATTTACATATTAAATCAAATGATAGAAATGACCCCCATATCCTATGTGAAGGAAGCAGTGTAAATGGATTTAGATTATTAGCAGATAGATACGTTACTGGCGGAGAAACACAACTTAATCTTGGGGTAACATATAGTGGTGCTTCATCATATTTAGCAAGTAAAGTATATGGCTCTACTAGTGTTGATTATGATGGTGCAGGCGGATGGGTATCGTCAACTGACGCAGGAGCCTATAAAGGCTCAGCTATTGTCCTTGATGGTGGAGACGGGCAAGTACGTTTTTATGCTGGAGAAACTGCCATAACGGCAACTAAAGGTAGCGCTAAAACCATGGTAAGTAACGTAACAGTTACAAGTGCAGGTATAGCTTTAGGTGGCCATGGAGCTGGTTTGCAGGGGTTACTTGATGTAAGAGGTAAGTCTTATTTTCAGGGAATAGGAAGAACATATGTTGGAAGTGTCACTATTGATGGTAGTGGTAATATAGATTTACCATCTACAAATGGTCCAGTATTTGTTGTTTCTCCTAATGTAGCAGGTGGTGCAGATGATTTAGATTCGATTACAATAGATGGCGCTACACCAGCAGATGGAACAAGAATATGGTTAATGAAAACTGGAACAGGTGCTGAAGCGATAAATATTAGAACAGGTACTGGTGCCGCTACTGCTGGAAATAACGCTATAGAATGTGCAACAAATTTAGAAGATATTGATGAGGATGCTGGCGGATTAGACGCTAAAGTAATGACTGCATCTACTATTGGAAGTATATATGCAGTGGTACCATTAATGTATAGAGCATCAACAACAAATAGATGGTTAATTATGGATGCAAGTATGTTATCAAATGTAGTTGTAACCCCTTAAGGAGATTAGAATGAGTTTATTTACTGAATCAGAAGCAAAAGCATGTATTATGACAAATTGTGATTTTATTGAAGGTCAATGGATAGTTGGCGTAATTGGTAAGGATAATTTATATTATGAAGTTATAGTAGAAGATTTAGACGCTAATGCTTCTAAAAGCGATATACAAAGTAATGTTATTGCGGGTTTGAAAAAAATAGAAAAAAAATCGAAGAGTCCTGAGATGATATCAAAGCAAGATAGCGATGATATAGGAATAGGAACTTCATTAGGTTAATAATAATAAGAGGAGAGCAATATGTCAGTTAAGGCAATGAAAAAAGAAACAGTAGAAGATAAAAAGATGAGTAATGCAGAAGCAATTGAGGATTTACAAAAACAAGTAGTCCATTATAATCAAATGCTATTAAAAGCACAAGGTGCTTTAGAGGTATTACAAATGCTGGAGCAATCTTCAGATAAAGAATAAGGAAGGTTTAATATGTCAAGTTTAACAGGGAGTTCCATATCAGGAACATATGACCAGTTATTAGCACTTCCATCAGGAGGTGGGAACGATTCGACTCTTGTGCCTATAACCGATGGTAATGGAGGGACTACATTTGCATTGCAAATATCTAGCGCTGGCGTCCATTCAACAGGAACAATGAGTGCTGCTTCATGGACTGGTATTTTAGATATTACAGATACTACAGATGCATCTACTAATGACGGTGATAGTGGAGCGTTACGATGTGAAGGTGGAGCTTCTATTGCAAAAAAATTATATGTAGGAACTAATTTAGACGTTAATGGAACGTCTCAATTTGATGGCACATTAACAGTAGGAGTTGATAACACAGGTCATGATGTTAAATTCTTTGGTGATACCGCTAGCAATTATATGCTATGGGATGAATCAGCAGATGAACTGATAATACAGACAACTAGTGGAGGTTTAACGCTTTCTAGTACAGCTGGAGCAGATTCCAGTGCTCGCCCTCAGTTGCTTATAGATGGAAATACAGGTGGTGGTTCTCCTGGACTAGCCGCTGCCATTCAACTTAATTCTGATACTAATGTTAGGGGAAAAGGAATAATATATACTAGCACAGACGATAATCAACATTGGTTTTCAGGAATACCTTATAATACTAATGACCCTGAATTTTTTATGATTGGGTATCACGATAATGCTACATGGCAACCTCATTATATGGCGCAATCTTTATTAAGACTTCAAGATACAGGTCAGTTAACTGTTGGTGTAGCTACTGTTAATGTAGGAGAGTATATTTTAAACTGTGTTGCTAATACTGCTAATGATGATGCTGGTACTGACCATGATGGCTGGGTTGCTAGATTCTTAAATGATGGTGATAATGCAAATAGAGGTGGAATAAGGGTAGTATGCGGAGCAGATAATGGCGCGGGGGCAACTACATATTTCCAAGCATGTGATGGGGATGGCAATAAAATAGGTTCCCTTGACCATAATACTTCTGGAACAGATTTCAGTATTGTTGCTACATCTGACGAAAGATTAAAAGAGGATATAGTCGATACTACTATTGCGGGGCTAACCACAATAAATGGATTGAAAGTAAGAGATTTTAAATGGAAGCGTAGTGGAGAATCTACTAAAGGAGGGTTTATAGCTCAAGAAGTAATAACTGTCATGCCTGAAGCTGTAAGCGGGACTGATGGAGCTACATATACTAAAACTTCTGAACGTCCTGATGAAGATGGTAATTTTACAACTAGTACTGAAATTGACCCAATGGGAGTTTCTCAAACTAGAATGATACCAACATTAGTTAAAGCAATACAAGAATTATCAGCTAAAGTAACAGCATTGGAGAATGCATAGTGAAACAACTTGAATTAATAGAATTAGTACAACAACATCATCCTCAAATGAGAGAGACTGAAATACGTAAAGCATTAAATAGGGCTCAAAATGATTATTGTGCACGTACTGAATTGATTAAAGAGACTTATGTTCAAAATTCTATTGCTGGACATAGATACTATAATTTAGACGATAATATACTAAAGATAATGTCTGTACAGATTAATGATGTTGAAATACCACGTTTGCAAGGTAATCCTATTATTGATGATGATGAATTTGATGGGGCTGAAGGTTTAACTACTCCATCTTCATCAAGCAATGAAAGATATTGGTATATAAGAAATAACCAATTAGGATTAGTTGAAAAAGCTACTAATGCAGTTACACGTGATGATAAGACCAGTGACTTCCAATCTATTTCTGAAGTTAAAGAAATTAGAATATATGCAATATCTCAAGGTACAGATTTTGGAGATGATTTAACTCAGCAATCTGATTTACCTTTACAATTTAGAGAAGGTTTAGCCAATAAAGTAATTGCAGATGGGTATTTAGTAGGAAATGTTAATCCTGATGCTCATAAAATATTTTATACTAAATACATGGATAGTGTAAAAGAGGGTAAAAAGTTTGCTCGTTCTAACTATACTCAAACAGGTAATATAAGGCAGACACATTTTTAATGGGATTTGTTAAAGAAAAAAGATTAGTTGAATTAAGTAGAGCAATATATGCTGCTAATAATTGGGAAGATACTTCTGAAATTTGGTCAACATCATCTTTAAAGTATCCATTGGCTGTATATGATTCAAATTATGCAACTCAATGGAATGTAGAAAGAAAACTTAATTTTAATACATTTGAGTATATGGGTAGAAATACTGATAACGACGTGTTAATTGATGAAGATGATACGATATGGAATTTATTAACTGATTATTATTGGTCTGCAGATGCTAGTGCTAATAAGCTTAAAACATTAGATGGCAATTGGGAAGATAAAACACAATTAGATAGAACTGAAATTGATTTAGGTAGTAATTTTAAATACTCATGGGCTGGCATTGAAAGCACATGGGATTCATTAACATAGAAAGGAAATATGATAAACGATACTTTAAAAACAACGCTAATTGGAGGAAGTTCTGCAGGGGTAATTTTAACAGGTTGGTTACCTGATGCTGTTGCAGTAGTAGTAGGGCTATTAACAGCTCTGCATTTAGCTATTAAAATAGTAAAAGAATTTAAAAAGTAAAAGGAGTAGTATGGTTAGTAAAGCAATGGGTTTTGTTATGAAAAATGTTATGACAGAATCTTTAGTTAAAAGTGTAGTAGGTGTTTTAGGAGATTATTTAGTAGCATCTTCAAAGAACAAGTTAGATGACGCTCTTTGGAGCAAGGTTAAAAAAAGCCTAGGTATTTAATACCTGTGATATTATTAGAGGACCTTATTGTAGATAATCAAGCAGATAGCGTGGTTGAATCAATAGGTGTAGAAAATGAGGTATATTTTGAAGAAAAACCTAAAAAATGTCTACACTGTAATTCACGCCATATGGAAGCAATAGAGGTATTAGGAGCAACAGATGAACCGATATTATGGGCATGCTTAAAATGCGATGCTTTATTTTTGAAGTTCCCACGAAGCGAAACTGAAGTTTTGCTTGCAAGTGCAAAAGGACTCTGGACATCCCCTCTTGATTGGGGATTTAAAGAAAGAGACCTTTTCAGTTAGGAGTTTTTTGATATGGCTAGTATCGACAAAGGTGTCGTTAAAAGGGCAATTGTTACGCCTGATAAACACGCACCTATTCACGATAGAAAAGCAATCAGCGTAGTAAAGCAAGCGATTGAGATAGTAAAACCTGACATATACGTTGATTTAGGTGATTTAGGTGAATTTGCAGGATGTTCACATTGGCAATGGAAAAGAAAGAAAAAACCACCATTGGAATTTATATTACCTCAAGTAGAGGCGGATATAAAAGGTGTGAATGAGCTGTTAGATGATATTGATGAGTCATTAGATAAGGTTAATGTAAAGACAAAGCATATATGTGCTGGTAATCATGATGAATGGTTAGATTTCTTTAACGCAGAACATCCTTATTTAGATTTATCGTTTGAGAAAGCTGGCAAGTTTAAAGAGCGTGGTTATAAATATCATGCACCAGGTGAGTATCTAAAGATAGGCAAGTTATATTACTATCACGGACATCACTTTGGAGGTCAATACCACGCTGCTAATCATCTTAGGAAGTTAGGATGTAATATTATATATGGTCATCATCACGCTTTGCAGCAAGATACAGTGACACATATGGATGGTCCAAAGTCTGCATGGAGTTTGGGTTGTTTAAAAGATATGAGTTCTGAAAAGAATAAGTGGTTAGGTGGAAGACAGCATAAATGGGCACATGCATTTGCTGTAGTAGATTATTATAAGGGTGGTAATTTTACTGTCCATGTAATACAAATAATAGATGGTAAAGCTTCCTTATGGGGAGAGCTTATAAAAGGATAGAAATGAATATATTAAACTTTTTAATAAATAAGAAAAAGCAGGATAAAGAAACTTTAAGCGATGAAGCTCAAGCTATGTTTCCTACTGAAGGGCATACTAATGCAGCGTTAAGAATGCAGCATATGTTAGACCAAGGAAGTTTAAGTCCTGACCAATATAGATGGAATGAAGACGTGTTACCTTGGGAAATGTCTAGGCCTCATTTTACTGATATGATGTCTACTCAAGAAGGTTTATCGCCTGAGGAAGTTGCTCAAATACATAGTGATTATTATAAAATGAATAATCTTCCTGATATAATGAATACACCTAAAAATATTGATTTATTAATTAGGGCTTCAGAAAACGATAAGTTTAATAAATATTAAACATGAATCCTATAGAGGTAATAGAAAAGTTTGGTATACCCATAGCTTTTTGTTTAGGATTAGCGTGGTTCATATATAAGCAAAACAAATATATCCAAGATGATTTAACAAAGGATATACATCAAAAGTTTAATAGATTAGAGGGTATTATTATTAAATTGATAGACCAACAAAAGAAAATGCAAATAGAGCAACGTGGTATAGTTAAATCATATCAAACATTGATTGATATAATAACACGTTTATTTAAATGGGATAAAAATGCCTAAAAAAACATATGTCATGAATAACTTTAATGGCGGTATTAATAATGATGCTGACCCTAGAGATATTGCAGAAAATCAATTTGCTGAACTGCAAAATGTTGCTGTTGATGAAATGGGCAAGATTATAGTTCTTGGTGATATAGGTACAACTTATAAAAGTATAACAGGCGCTATTACAGGTGCAGGTACAGGAGTATTTGCATTAAGCACTGACCATACTGGTTTATTAGATGGAGTAATTGCTACTCCTGGGCAAACATATTATTTAATTGAAAATGGAAATCAAGTAACAGGAGCTGGCTCTACTGACGAAACTGGTAATATAGCTTGTGATATGAATGAAGCTACTATGTTTTATGTTGATGGAGCATTAAGAATCGCAGAGGCTGACCTTACTAGTAATAATGTAAGTCCTCAATGGAGGGGTTATATATCTGCAAAAACATATGGTCCTGCAAGTACAGATGCCGATGCTTCTATTGCAGAACAATGGTCAACACAAAATGCAGAAATAGCTGGAGCGTTTCCAGTTTATCAAGATGATACTAATGGTATTGACTTATGTAGAAATGCTTTAATGGTAAATCAATTTCGTCCATTGGCCGCTGGTAGTGACAGCACATTTAGTTTTGAAGAGGAGACTGTTTCAACCCATGATGACACTTATGATGGTGGAGCTGTAATTGCAGATGCTTCAGGTCATCGATGGGGATTTGCTTTAGAATTTGGAGACGATGTAAATGGTTCTGGTCAATGGATGCCTACAACTTCTACAAGATACAGATTTTATGTTACAACTATGTATGATAATCACACTCAAGAAAGTTTACCACAATTAATGCAACATTGGGGTTCTGATTTATTTGCTTCTGGTGGCACAACATATGTAGGTGACACGGTACAAAATGAAATTAAATTTACTAATGGTAGCACTTATAGCGAAACTGGAGAAATGATAGCCGTATGGTTTGCTCCAGTAATAAAGTTTAATTATTCTAATACTACTAATTTTAATTTTGGAGCTACAGATTTAGATGGAGATGGAAGTACTGCAGATGCCGATAAAGGTAATCCAAGGATTAGCGGAATAAAAGTTTATTGGTCGTCTAATGAAGATGGCTATAGTACATTATGGCAATTATTTGATATTAATTTTGAAAAAGGCGTAAATTGTCTTGGAATTGATGGCAGTGGTAGTGGCACTCTAAATTATGCTCCTTTTACAGAAGCAGGTGCTCCATCTGAAAAACATGCTACAGTAGATTGGCTTGGCTCTTCAAGCGCAGTAGCTAATAGATGGACTATTCCTCCACGATATATACAATATGATACATCTAATAGTCATGCTCCAACAGATACAATTAAAATTGATGCGTATAAAGCTGCAGTAGTAGCTAATCGTAGAGTTTATATAGGTAATGTTAAACAAGATGGCGTTATCTATGGAGATAGAATGTTAAAATCGCCTATTAATCAATTTGATAAATTTCCTAGCGTTAATAATATCGATGTTGCGATTAATGATGGAGATGATATAGTGGCTCTTGTTGAATACGCTGATAGAATACTTCAATTTAAAAGAAACACGTGTTATATAATTAATGTATCTGGAAGCTCTGAATATTTAGAAACAGAGCATAAATATAAAGGTATTACAAATCCTGGAGCTGTATGCAGAACTGATTATGGAGCAGCATGGGTTAATCAAACGGGGTGTTATTTGTACGATGGTCAAGGAGTAGCTAACTTACTTGAAGCAAAAGGGAATCGTAAAATTAGCCATTCTACGTGGGCTTCTTTTATAGGTGATAACAATTATCACAGAATTGGTTTTAACCCCAAAAAACGCCAACTTATCGTATTACAGGGGACAACAGGAAATGATGCTTATGTTTATGATATGGTTACTCAATCTTGGACGTTCTCTAATAATATGGTTGTTGATGGAGATACTGGTTCTAATTTTATTAATGACCCTATTGATGGTAGTTTATTAATTTTTGATGATGGTGGGGATACGTTAGATAAATGGGCAGATACTCCTGTAATTGATAGTACTCCAGCTATTGTTATTGCAACTAAAGACTTGGACCTTGGAGAACCATCTATTAGGAAAAAGTTATTTAAAATTTATGTTACATATAAAGGTGATGGAAGTAGTATTACTGCAAATTACCGAACTAATGGTGGAACTACAGATTATAATTTTGCTGCTGGTTTTGGCAATGAATCTGAATGGACTCAGTTAGAATTAAAACCTAGCACTGCATCGGAGGCGAATAATATATATTCAATGCAATTAAGATTAACAGGTTCATGTGCTACAAATTTTATGATTAATGATATTACGTTTGTTTACAGGGCAAAGAGTGTAAAATAATGGATAGAGAAACTAGAAATCTTATTCATGGAAAAGGCAATAAAGTTAAAATTGCAACTCAACCACCTATGCCTAATGAAGGTGATGACGGTGATATGCAATTACAAACAACTGGTATAGGTGCAATATTATATGTTAAAGGTAATGGAAGATGGTTTAAATTTCAACCTAATGAATCTTCTGATGACGGATGGCATGGTAGCTCGCAAAAAATTAGATTAGTTTCTAGTGATTTTACAGCAGGGGCTGGAGTAACTGCAGGCAATATTACTACAGCAGCTACTGCAGGATATGTAGGAGTAAATAATGCTAGTGCAATAAATCAATTAGTTGCGACTGTTAGCGTTCCAATTGGATATATCCCGACTGCGGTAAGATTATATTATCTTGAAAACGGCGCATCTGATATGTTTAATATGACAGTATATCAGCAACGAATGACAGATGCTGGTGCAGGGACTTCAATATTATCTTCGACAACTGTTGGAACTGATGAATTGGCTTTAACTGGAGCATCCAAATCAAGCGATGTTAATTATGTACGTATTCTTTTGACTGGTTTTCATGGAGATTCAGAAGGTACAACTCAGCATTTTTTAAGAGGCGGATATATTCGAATAGCGCCAGTTATCACTGTAAAAGAGATTGCAAAAAGACAATCAGATGAAGATGTTCTAGGAAGAAGTACTTAATTTTATGTATATTATAGAGGAAAATTATGGCAAGTAGAAATTTTTATAAAACACTTTTAGCTCTTGATGTGAAAAAAGCACAAGATGCTATGTCTTCTCAGTTTAAAGGAGAAGCTGGTAAGGCTTCTAAACAAGCAGGACGTGGTAAAATAGGTGGTACTATAGGAGGTTTAATAGGCCAATTTGGTGTTCCTGCATTGCTAGGAGCTATTGGAGTTAGTACTGGAGGCGTTGGATTATTAGCGTTAAGTGCTTTAGGTGCGACTCTTGGTTCATATGCTGGTAATAAAGCTGGTCAAGGAATGGGCGCTCAAGCAAATGTTAATGCTATTAAAAGGCAAAAATTTGGTAGTGATGAATATAACACGTATCAAGGAGAGATTGACTCTCAATTAGACCAAATTGAAGATTCTGCTAGGGCGGATGCATTAAAAGCAGGAGCTGCAGTTGGAGCTCAAGGTATATCGATGGGTGTTGATAAATATGCTACATATGCAAAGAATCCTTTAGGACATTATTTTAAAAGCTTTAGAAATCCAGCTCAATTAGCAGCAGATAAAGAAAAAGCATTAGCAGGGTTAACTCCTGGTTCTGACGCATATAATAAGGCATTATTACAGCATACAAACACAGCAACATCTAATATTGTAAAAGGAAGTAATAAGACAAGTGTTTTAGACCTTGTTCAACAAACACCGAGTTCAAATGCTATAGCTACACCTAAGAATATGTCTTTAATAAATACAGGTTTAAATCAACAATTAGATGAGTTAATTGCAGCGCAAGCATCTGCTGCACCAGGACCAGTTACAAATACCAATGCCAATTTAACCGGTCCATTATATAATAACTTATTGCAGGCAGTGGTAAATCCATTTCCTCACCGACCTTATTTTGGCGGGGGCATACACGGGACAGGAGTACAAAGATAATGACATTATTAGCCAGTATAATAGCAAAACAAGGAAGATTTGGAGATACAGAATTAGCTCATGTTAATCCTGAAGAAAAAGCGTTATTAGAATCATTGGGAGGCGCAGGGACTATTAATCCTAATACGGGTTTAAGAGAATATCACGGTTCTAATTCATATGATGCTAAGTTAAGCAACGCAGAATTGAAAGATGCAGATTTTAGTAGTTACCATGTACATCATGGTGGTAATACTATTCGTACTTATGATATTAATAAAAAGAGAGATGCTGACGAAGACGACGATGAATATACGACTACATATTCTCAAAGTATTAATTGGGATGCAACAAACGCTGATACTAAATCTCATATTGAAGAAGATGGTACAGCGGGTTGGGGTGGATACTTTGATGATAGCATGACCTCTGATGAATTTGGAGAAATGACAGATTTTGAAAGAAGACAAATAGCTTCAGATATTATTAAATATGAAGAAGGAGCTGAGCATAGTTTTGGTAAGTTAGATTATCAAAAATATATGCCAAAATACGATAAAGCCCAAGAAAAGTTTTTACGAAGAGAGAGCGCTAAAGATATTAAATCTGTTGGAGAGCAAGGACAGTCAAGCTTATTAGAATTGCATACGCAAGCTGCTGATTCTTCTGCTCAACGAGGATTTGCATCTACTGGCAACCCTATGGTTGACAGGCAAAGGGAAAACATTTTAAAAGGAATGCGTTCAGATATTACAGATAGGTATGACACTGGGCAAAGAGATATTGAAGAACATCGAGAAGATTATATGGCAGAATGGGAAGAAGGATTATTAAGTTATATTAGTCAGATATAATAAAGGAACAAATTATGGGAGTTGAAGTAAAACAAAGTGAAGTAGGCGCGGTATTATCAAGTATACCAGAGCTATTAATGAAAGCTCATTCTATTGGTCAAGCTAACCAAGCTAATGAACAAACCGCGCAAATGAATGCAATGAAAATGCAACAATCTGCATTAGAATTAGATGAATGGAAAAAGACTACTGGTAGAGATGCGGCTAGTTATGGCAATTTAGAAATAGCGAAATATTTTGAAGACCTTGCTTATGGACCAGGTAAAATAGATACTTCTGGAGGAACATTAACATGGACAGGAACTGATGCATTTCCTACCATACATGAAGCAATGGCAGAGTTTAATAGATTGGCTACTAAAGGTGGTAAGGCATTAACCGAATCTGATAAAAGAATCTTTCATGGACAATGGAATGAAATAGTAGGTATCAGAAATAGACAGTTTCAAGGTGCTATTAAAACGTTACAAAGGCAAAAATATTCACAAGATGATATTGAATATATGCTTTCTCAAAATCCTATTTTAGACCAATCTATATCTAATATAATGGGACACGTGGATGATGAATCTTCTACATTTTATGCAGGATTTCAACCTCAACGTCAAGTTGGCCTAGGAACAAGAATAGCAGAAAGTCCTATAACAACTGTTGGTGTTGGAGTAGGTACAGCTGTTGCAGGCCAAGGTTTATACAATTTAAGCCAAGCAACTCCACAAAGTACTATTGAAGATGCACAAAGAATTTTTAAAGGCCAAAGACGAGAATTAAATAATCAAGTAAAATTAGCGCAAGATAAATTAGATGCTATAAAAGCTAAAAAAAGATATAAAGGTAAGGCTGCCGATATAAGAAGTGCTGAATCTATTTTAGAAGAAGCAAAATCAAAAAGAATTGCAGGGAAAAAAGAAGCTTCTGAATCTATGCGTAAAATGGTTAAAGAAGATAATTATTGGAAAAAGTTAAAAGGTAGCAAAAAATATAGTGCTGTTAAACATATGGGAACATTACGTGGTTTTGTTCCAACATTGTTTGCTACTGGTGCTGGTACAGTTGGAGGATTTCTTGGAGGAGAGCAAGGCGAAGCTGTAGGTAGAGCTACAGGTGCTACTGCTGGTATGGTGGCAGGTGGTATGCCATTAGGTCAATATGTAGCAAAAAGAGTTATGGCAAAAATGCCAGCAATGGCTGCAAGATTTGGATTAGCTGCAATGGCAGATAGTCCCGCTATACCTATAGGTGATGTGATTGGAGCTTTAATGGCTGCAGGTATGGGTATTTCGGAAATTAGTGCAGCAGTGAAAGATTGGAATAAAGCTAACAGATAAAGGAGGAGCATGCCGTTTTTTACACCAACTAACGTTGGTAAGCCTACCCAGGAGGAGCGCATGGGTCAAGGTGAACAACAATTTCAACCTACGTGGGATGAGCAAACAACACGTCAACGTGTTAAAGAATACGGTGGCAATGAAGCATTCTATACAGAAACTGATAGAAATAGATTAAGGCAACATTCTTCATATTATGGGCTACCCTTCTATGAAGGAGAATTTGACCTTTTAGATGCATTTAAACAAGCAGGAGCAGGGTTTTTTGAAGGGTTTACGACCTTTAATCTTATGGAGCCTGCAGATAATGAATATGAACAAATATTCAGAAATTTAGGTCATTTAGCTGGATTTGCTCCTGGATTATTAGCAGCGCCATTAGGGTTAGCTGCTAAAGCTACAAAACTTACCGCATTAAAATCATTAACTAATACTGCAAAAGTTCTTAATGATAAATCAGTACCTATGTTTGGTGCTAAAATTATTACTAATAAAGCAAAAGAAATTATTAAACCTGCGTTAACTACTATTACTAATGGTAGAGCTGAAGCTACTGCTGATGCTTTATCATTTTTAACTGGTAGTAAAGCACGTCATATTGCAGAAGGTGCATTTCATTTAGGTACTGCATCAGCAATTTCATCTTGGCAAGGCGGTGTAGATGAAATGATGCATAGTTTTATGGGTGGAGCTATGGCAGGTGGGGTATTTAGAGGAATAGGGAATATCCCGTTAAAAGGAACACGTACAACTAATAAAGTTATTAGAGGTGTAGCTGGTTCATTGTTTATGGGATTACCTGCTACAATGAGAGGAGCTACTACTCCTGAGCAAGTATATGAATACGTGATGGGTGCTTATTTTGGTAAAGGAGAAAGGCCATCTCATATAGCTAGAGGAAATAAATTCCTTAATGATGTAATGAAACGTGCTCAAAAAGACCCTGAACAAAAAGTATCTTATGACCCTGAATTACATCCTGGATGGCCATCTTTAAATAAATTAGAAAAAGAATATGTTTTAAGAAAATCTAAAGACGTTACTGGACCTTTAGAAACTATGAGGCTATTAAATGAAGTCTTAGTTAAAGAAGGAGTAGACCCAAATAAATTAAAAGAATTACCTGCTGAAATTGAAGGCTTTGAAGTTAGTAAAACTAAAGATGAGGCTGGAACAACAAGATATAAAATCAAAAAAGAAGTATTAGATAAATTTAAAACTATTATGTTTACAGGAGGAGCAGAAGGGGTAGACCAATATTTTGCACAAAAATTATCTAAAAAAGATAAAACAGCAATTATTAATTATACTTTTAAAGAGCATGAATGGTCAATTGCTGATGCTAAAGGATTTAAACAGGTACTAAAACCTAAGGAATTAAGTCTATCTAATAAAATGGTTGAAAAAGCTGCTAGAGCTCTTAAAAAAGAAACTCCTAATGATGAATACATATTAAACCTTATACGGCGTAATTGGTATCAAGTAAAACATGCTGATGCTGTATATGCTGTAGGTAAAATAGAAGATGGTTCTGGAAAGGAAACATATAAAGGAGCGAATGACGCATTAGACCCATCATTACGTAATAAAGCTATGCGTGGTGGGACTGGTTGGGCTATAGAGATGGCAAAAACTAATACTATGCGTAAGAATACTCCAATTTATGTATTTGACCAATATGTTAATAAATGGAATAAATTTAATTATAAATCAGGATTTTTTGAACCTATCAAAGGAATGCCTCCTAAACCTCCTAGAGCTTTTGCTGGTATAGGAACACGTAAATTAGAAAAATCAGGTGAAGCTGCTATTGATAAATTGTTAGATACGGGCTTTAGAGAAACTGGTAAAGCAACTAAAAAAGAAATGAAAGAAATAGCTGAGGCTAAAGCAAAAGGAAGAGCTAAATATAGATATAGAATAGATATGCTTGAAGAAAGGATTGATGAAATTGAACTATCAAAAAAAGAAGCTCTTGAAGAATGGAATAGATTAACAAAAAATAGAGAAGATACTAAGGCTCATAAAGAGGCAGAAAACTTAGCACAAAGACAACATAATTTGCTCGAACGTGAATTAAGAGAAGTAATTAAAGAACGTGATTCTATTTTAAAATCAGGAGAAACTGAGTTAATTAACTTAGAAACTGGTGAGGCTGTTGCAATTAGAAAATTGAGTCAAATCGATAGCGATGTTACTGGGCAAGGTAAAGATATTGGCAAAACTGCTTATGATTTTGTTGAGAAGAATTTTAAAGAATTATGGGATACGCCTGGATTGCCATGGGCGGAAAAAATTAAAATTAAAAATGAATATGCATTGCGATTAGAAGAAGAATTAAATGCAAATAGAACCTTTAACTTTGAAAATAAGTCAAATGAGGTCGTAAAATGGGCTTTAAAGACGTTAAAAGATGCTGGGGTAGAGCAGGTTATCACTCAAGAAGATAGAGGCCATATAAGGCAATTAATGGCTAGAGCTAATTTAGAAGCTCAAATTACTATTATGGGTGCTAATGAAAAAGGTATTACAAATATTACTAGAGCGTCTACAGATATTCCTAATACATTAGGCGGAGAATTAAGATTACAAAGGGAACCCGTTAAAGTTATTGAGCATGTTTTTAATGAATTAACACAAATGAATAATAAAGATATTGTTGCTACAGTTGACCATATTACAGTACCAGGTAAGAATGGGCGATTAACTGATATGAGTATCCATAGATGGCGTGAACAGCTTATTAATAATAATAAATATCAGAATAAAATGAAGCAAGAGAGAGCCGAAGAAAGCGCTGATAAGCAAGTTGCTGAATGGAAAGCTACTATTATGCGTCAAATGTCTAGACAGAATTATTATTATTTTGGTGGTCGTGGCGATGCAGATAGAATGTTTTTTGTTAAAATGCATCCGTTTACTAAGCAACATATGCATAAAAGTTTTAATTCATTAGTTAACGTTATGAAGTTTCAAGGTGAAATGAGTAATGTTAATAAAATGCGTGATATTTTCTTAAAAGAATATACTGGCCCTAGTTTAACAAAAAATCAAGCAGAGAAAATGTTTTGGGAATCTGCAACATCTAATTTGCTATATGATTTAAGTATGAATGGATTTAAGAATTTAAATACCAAAGCAGGTTTTGATAGAGCGATTGACATATTTTTTAATCCAAATAATAGTTTTATTTCAAGTTCAAAAGCTTTTAATAAACGTTCTCAAATATGGTTTACTAATGGGTTTGCAGGTGATAAAAAATTCATCAAAGAATACGTTAAAGATATGAATATAGCATTACCAAAAGATGCTAAAATTTATGTTGGCGACGCTCCTATTGTATATGATACAAAAACTCCAATTAGAAAAGGTGGAACAGATATTGTTGCTGCGCAAACTATATATGACTCTAAAGGCCGTGTAAAAGAAATACGTATTAATCCTGAAAGATTAAAACAATTATATAAAGAAAAAGCTTGGACTAAGCCTAAAGTTGAAGGTGTTGACCCATTGCCTAAAAATGCATTTAAAACATATAACGAGTTTGAAGCGTTTGTTATTGGGCACGAACAAGGACATGCCAAAGAAGGCAAGGGTCCTAGTCGTAGTAACAAAGAAGCTTATGCTGCTAATGAAAATAAAATGAATCAATATGGATTAGAAGCCGCTGCAAAATATAGAGAACAAACTGGAGACTATAACTACATTTTATCACGTGATTTACCTCAAAGTATTTTAAATAAAATGGACCCTAAGCATAAAGATTATGAGCCAAGATATTCTGAAAATATTAAACGACTATCAACTGAGCTAGGCGAAAGTATTGATGGGGCAATTATTGTTAGAGACGATGTATTGTCAGCTATTAATAGAGATGCTGGAATGCCAATCTTAAAAACTCAAAATAAATCATTTATTGTTTCTCCACATTCTGAACATGGCGCATTTCTTGGTAAATATATGATGCATGCTGCTGGACCAGCTATGACTAAGCATATGGGTAAAAAAGGTTTGCATATGATTGTGCAAGATTCTGCAGCTAAACAGATTGGTGCTCGTAAAATGGGTGATT
>VTLG01002432.1_pt1 | contig 31625 bp, 36 predicted proteins | sample 4694571 | NCBI WGS metagenome assembly VTLG01 (sample SAMN12604809, study PRJNA352737) | marine metagenome | biome: ENVO:00000447; feature: ENVO:00000209|ENVO:00000569|ENVO:01000036; material: ENVO:00002151; isolation source: viral sequences binned using virsorter ...
TAATTTTCATTATAAATAAATAGTAGATAAAGAGGAATAAAAAATGGCATTAACAGTTTTAGGAAATACAGCTTTAGGAACAGATGCAGTTACATCTGCTCAGTTGAAAGCTACGGCTACTCATACTACTAAACACGCTCAGGCAGGTAAGACTGCAACAAAACATACCTCAATTCTAACTGCTAATACTATGAATGCTAATACAGCGGTATTTTATAATTTAACAGCAAACGGTGCATTTGTAGCTATTGCACCCTCTCGTAGTGTAAACACTCATATAGGAACTAATTCAGAGGGAAATAAAACAGTCTCCGCATCAGCACCTTCAGGTGGTAAAGATGGAGATATTTGGTATAAGACATAATCAGGAGTGATATATTATGCAATTCAATGATTACGGATTACTCAATCTTGATAATTTCATATCTAAACGTGATTCACGTAAGTTCACAGAAAGAATATTCAAACTAAAAGAAGAAGGTCAAACTTGGAAAGATGACCCTGTATCGCCTAGTGCGGATTCTTTTTATCAGAATAATCATGCAGTAGTAAAAGATAAAATACTTAAAGCCTTTCACGAACTAATGGCAAAAGAAATATCAATACACGTAGGAAAAGAATTGATACCTACTTATTTGTATGGTAGAATATACAAAAAAGGTGCTGATGTTTATCGTCATAAAGATAGACCAGAATGTGAATATTCAGTATCACTTACACTCGATAGTTCAGAAGAAGATAAATCATGGCCTATATTTTTTAAAGCTAAAGATGATAAAGAATATAAGGTAGAGATGAATGCTGGTGATGCAGTAATATATAAAGGTCAAGAAGTAGAACATTGGAGAAGTGAGAAGTTAGATAAAGATTGGCAGTCGCAATTATTTTTACATTTTGTAGATGCTAAAGGTGAGAATGCGAATACTGCTGTTACAGAAAGAATGAGGATTCTTGATAAAAACAATAGATTATCTTCAATAATTCCTGGAAAAGATTATCAGAAAGTTGGTACAGGAAATCACCAATTTTTAAATCCTAAAAGTATTGAAGATGCAAAGAAAGAGAAATTAATTGCTCAAGGATTTGATGAAAAAAATGCAGAGTATGTATTAAGAGGTCCAAGTACATGGAATTATCAAGGAAAAGAAGGTATTGATAATGAGGTATGTGAGTATTATAAAAAGAAATATGAACAGTTAAATTTATATCCTGCTTTAATTGGTGGAGATAGAATAGATAATGAAGAAGATAGTCATGTTGACCTAACAATAAGAAATGTAATGAAAGCTGATTTAACAACGTGGTCAGGAATAACTGCACATTTAGTATCTGCGGCTGTACACGCTAATAGAAAAATTTGGCAATTTGATATAGATGGAATGTGTAATCAATCTGAATATCTTCAATATAATGCAAGTGGAAAATATGACCAACACTCTGACCAAGAATTTCGAGTCGACCCAGATTTCGATTATATAAGAAAGCTAAGTGCTTTAACTATTATAAATAAGAGTAATGAGTTTGAGGGTGGTAAATTTTATATCTATCATAATATGGAAAAAGTTTATCCACCACAAGAGCAAGGAGATATTATAGTATTTCCTTCAGATAGAATGCATGGTTGTGAGCCAATTACGAAAGGTACACGACACGCAGTAATAGCATGGTTGAACGGACCGAGGTTGAAATAGTAAATGGCTATATACAATAAAACTGGTGATGACAACGGAGTATGGACAGAGGCAAATACTATCCATATGAAGTCAGGTGATGACAATGGTGTTTGGACTAGTGCTAATAATGTATATGTAAAAGTAGGTGATGACAATGGTGTTTGGACCATGGTCTATGAGGCCGCTTTTCAATTAACAGCAACTATTTCTGCTAATACTGCAAAATATAATATAGAAACGGTTGCACAACAAGGTGGTTGGGACGATACGTTACCAGTCATTGCTAACATAACAGTAGCACCAGGCGTGGTTGTTTATTCTGACCAAACGGGAACGGCCGCATTTAGTGTACCGTCTAATCTTACTGCTGATAGTCAAGTAACATTGACTAATCAAGGAACGATTGTAGGAATGGGTGGTGCTGGTGGTAGTTATCCTGGTAATGCAGGTGCCGCTGGTGGACCAGCATTATTTGCAAGGTATCAAACGAAATTAGTTAATAATGGAACTATCGCTAGTGGTGGTGGTGGCGGTTCAGGTGGACCAACACCTTCTGGTAGACAAGGTTCTCCTATTGGACAAAAAGGACAAGGCCGTCAAAATACAACATGGTACCAATACGGTGGTGGCGGAGGAGGCGGAGGCGGAAGTTCTCTAGCACCCGCACCAGGTGGACCTGCCCCAGATTCTCCAGGTCAAGCTGGTGGTGATACAGGCGGTTCTGGTGGAACACGAGCAGGCGCAGGTGGTCAGAGAGGTCAAGCAGGACAGCCATCTTCAGCCGCAGGTGGAGCAGTTGGAGTCGCTATTGATGGAGTTAGTAATGTAAGTATTCAAACAACAGGAACAATAACAGGACCACAGGTCAATTAGGAAAAGAATTATGGCTAAAACTACGAAAACTAACAAATTTAAAATTAATAGTGTAAATCTTGATACGGGTCAAGTCGAAGTTACATATATTAATAAAAATGGACCAATAGAAACTGGAGCAAATACACTTTCTCAGTTTACGTGGTCAGAGCAAGTTAAAACTCAAAATTATGATAATGACGGAAACGTTGTTATGAAAACTGTGGAAAAAAGTAAGTATAATCCAAATGAAGATGTGTCAATGACCCATTCAATACCTTTACACGCTAATGGTGCTTACTATAATGCAACAGAATTAACAACATGGATTGCAGGAAAATATCCACATGACCAGTTAGATGATTTAAAAACAAAAGCAACAGCAAGTGCAAACAGTTCATTAAAATCAGTTAATGACGGTATAAAAGCATTAGCTGACCCTGATACTACGGTGTCTGAAGATGTTGTATATGATGATGATGCAGTAGATGTTGAAGGATATACAAAACATATAAGCGATACTGTACTTGTCGTTGATAATAAAATATTGCCTGGTATGACGATAAACGTTAGTAATACGTATATGACTATCCCTGTTGGAGATACATATAAACTTGTAGAATTACAAGATTCTTATCAAGCAAATACCAGTGCAAGAATTGACCATACGATAGATGCACAAACTGGATATGTAATTTGTGCTGAGAAAATATGGAAAGATGTTCAAGATGTATTAGATACATATCCCGTTGCAAATAAAACTTCAGTTGATAAAGTAATGGCTAAAGAATGGCCTGGAATTGAATTAGTTGCATTAAAACGTGCAAGTGATTTAGAAGTCGTTGCAATTAATTCATATAAGATTACAGGACAAGGAAATACAGTAGCAGAGTCAACTGTACCTTTTGCATCAATAGATGCCGCTCAGGATTTATGTGAATCTTTAGGATTACCAATGACATCTTATTATAATACTGTTGCAGACCAAGACTCAACATATCCTCATAAACTAACTAAAGAAATGATTACTGAACATCTAGAGAACTCTAGTGCTTTGAATAAGTTTGTCAAAGATAAAGGTGGTATGGATTTTGTTTATAGAGATTGGACTCTTGCTTATGCAAAAGTACATAAGAAGATTAAACTTAATGAAGAACGTCAAGCGGCAGAAGAAGGTGGTTTTTCATACTCAGGAAAAACAGTAGATTCTGATTTAGTTAGTCAACAAAGAATTAATGCTACTGCATGGTCCGCACAAGTTGCTAAAGATGCTGGTGATGCATTTAGTGTTGATTGGTTATGTGCAGATAATTCAACTAAAACAATGGACGAAGATGCAGTAATTGGAATGGCAAAGGCACTTGCAGACCATATTGCTACACAACACGCCGCATATAAAACTAAAAAGGCAAGTGTTGATTCAGCGGGTACGATAAGTGCTGTCAATGCTGTATAATGAATGAGCAAAAGAATAGTATCAAACGATACTGCTGTAAAAGCAGTTCAAGCATTCGTGTATATTTCAGCGATTGCTACATTAGGTCTTGCGTTTGATTTAAAACTATTTCTTATTTCGTTATGTTTAGGTTGGTTATTATTTGGATTTGGTGGAAGTATTTGTTTACACAAACTATCTGCTCATAAAACTTTTGAACCTAAGAATAAATTGATAAAGTGGTTTATATTATGGTGTGGTACTATTAGTTCTTTAGGAAGTACTATTTGTTGGGCCGCAGGTCATAGAGAGCATCATCAAAACTCAGACCATAAAAGTGACCCACATAGACCTCACGGTTCATTATGGCATAAAGTGAAAATGTGGTTTTATTATTTTCCTACCTGGCATATTAATCCAATGATAGTTAAAGATTTAATGTCTGATAAAGACCATCAATTCTTTCATAGACATTATTATAAGATTATTTTTTCTTATATTGCTATACTTGCTTTATTGAATCCAATATATATTGGATATTTTTATTCTATACCAGTTTTATATACGTTGTTTGGTATTAGTTGGGCAACAGTAATAGCACACAATACGTTCTTAGGTCGTATTGGTTGGAGAACATATAATACAGACGATTATAGTTATAACAGTAATTTTTGGAACATATTATTAATGGGTGAAGGATATCATAATACACATCACAAATGTCCATGGCTTTGGAATACAGCTTTACATAAAGATGAATGGGATATATCAGCTTGGGTTATTAAGCGAATAGGAAAAAACTTAACAACACACAAAGCATTAAAACACCCAGAAAGAAGATTCGGTAAAGAATTAGTGAACGAACTTAAAGATGTACATAAAAGATTAACTGAGAAAGAGCCAGGCCATCATGAAGGATTTAACGCATAATCAAAAAGTAAAAATGTTACAAGCATTCGCTTGGATAGGTGCAATTTTTACACTTACGTTTTATTGGAATTTACAATTACTTTTCTGTGCATTATTCACAGGTTGGTTAATTCATGGATTAGGTTTATGTGTGAGTATGCATAGAATGATAACACACAGGTCTTTTAAACCAAGAAACAAATTAGTAAAATATTTTCTATGTTTTCTTTCTACAATTTGTACGCTAGGAAGTGTAATAGCATGGCCTACTACTCATAGAAATCATCACAAATATACAGATACTAAAAAAGACCCGACATATCCACATGGTTCATTATGGCATACAATGAAGTGTTTCTTTTATTATTTTCCTACACATGATGACTATCAAGGTGCAATGGTTGTTAAAGATTTAGTTAAAGATAAAGATTATGCATGGTTCCATCGCAATTATTTTAATATCATTCTTACATATATACTTGTATTGGGTATTATCAATCCATTATATATTGGCTATTTTTATTGTGTAGCAATGATACCTGTTTTTATAGGAATAGGTTGGGTAAGTGTTTTAGCACATCTTCCTAAATTATCATTCTTTGGATATAAAAATTATAGAATAAAAGATACATCATACAATAGTCATTTTTGGCAGTTATTGACAATGGGTGAAGGTTTGCATAACAATCATCATGCTAGACCTGCTGATTGGAATACAGCAAAGAAATGGTATGAATTTGATATTGCATCATTATTCATAAGATTATTTAGGAGATAGTATGTCTGTAAGAGATAAAATTAAAGAATTAATAGCTAAAAATATTAAGGGAATAGACGTATCAACAATTACAAACGAACATACATTAGAAGATTTAGGAGCAGATTCATTAGATTCTGTTGAGATAGTATTAGCAATAGAACAAGAGTTTGATATAGAAATAGAAGACAATGAATTTGATGAATTGCAAAATTTTGGAAAATTAGTAGAATATGTTGAGGATATGAGTCAATGATTGGTGTTGAAGAAAAGGTTTATGAGATAATAACAAAGGATTTATGTCATGCTGGAATTGATGTAGATGATGAGAAGATTAGAACATTAAATTCTTTAGAAAAGTTAGGCGTGGATTCAATGACACGTTTAGATATTATTATAGATTTAGAAGAACATTTTAGATTGTGGGTAAGTGAAGATAAGATGAGAACTTTCGATAATATAGATGAAATAGTGGAGTATTTTGATAAAGCTGATTTAATATGAGATTTATAGATATTGAAAATAAACACGTTTTAGTAATTGATGATTTTTTTAATGATAAACAAATATCAAATATTAAAAAAGAGATTGCATATTTAGAATGTGATAACAAATTGTTAGAACCTAATTATACGGGTACTGCATCAGATAATAATAATATACCCAAAAAGCATAATATGGGATTATGGGTTGATTCAATATATGCAGATAGAAAATTTTCTTCTATATTAAAACATACTGCTGAAATCTTTAATGAAGATATTACAAATAAATATGAGAGTATGGATATAATGAATCGCTATTTGAGATGTAGTGATTGTGATAATACATTATTAAGTCAATATAGACCCGATGGATTTTATAAACCACATTCTGATAGTAGTACATTAACTGCTTTATTCTGGTTTAAAGATGGTTGCATAAATGGCGGAGACTTGTTTTTAAACGATTTTGATATTTGTATACCATTTAAAGAGAATAGGGTTGTTATATTTCCTTCAATTTTTATTCATTCCGTGAATTTAGTCCAAGGTACTGGAAATCGCTATTGTATCTCGAAGTTCATAGGCAACAAGTAGTTTTGAAATTATAAATAAAGAGTATATTATACTGGAGACTACTATGGCCGTTCCATCAACAAGAAGTGAATTCAAAGAATACTGTTTAAAAAAACTAGGAAAACCTGTCATTGACATCAATATAGATGAAGAACAATGTGAAGACCGTATAGACGAGGCTTTAAAGTATTATCAAGATTATCATTTTGATGGAACTGAAAGAGTACTTATTAAGCATCAAGTTACATCTAGTGATATTACCAATGGATATCTAACATTGGCCGATGCTGTTATAGGTGTAAGTAGAGTTTTAGATTTAGGCCAAGCTGTACAATCATCAAATTTATTCAATATCAGATATCAAATACATTTAAATGATTTATTTGATTTATCTGCCGCATCATATGTTCCTTATGTTACAGCAATGCGACACGTAGAAACTTTAGAGGAACTTTTCGTTGGTAAAAAACCAATAAGATATAATCGTCATAGAAATCAATTACACATTGATATGGATTGGGACGAAGACGTAACTGCTGATGAATATATCATTGTAGATGGTCATCAAATTGTTGACCCAGATACATATACTGATGTTTGGGGAGACCGTTGGTTAGCTAGATATGCAACTGCATTAATAAAAAAACAATGGGGTTCTAATCTTACTAAATTCGAGGGTATGCAACTTCCTGGTGGTGTAACATTTAACGGAACTAAAATTTATGATGATGCAAATGAAGAATTAATTAAATTAGAAGAAGAAATGATTACATCATATAGTCTGCCAGTTACAGACATGACGGGATAATAATGTGGCAATTAATTCATATTTTAAAAATCTAACGTATGCACGTGAACAGGATTTAATTGAAGACCTAACAATAGAATCAATTAAACAATATGGACACGATATGCGTTATATTCCACGCACACTAGTTCGTGATGATTCTTTATTTGGTGAAGATACACTATCGACATTTGATGATGCTACTGAATTGGAGATGTATATAAAGAATGTAGAAGGCTTTGAAGGAGAAGGTGAGTTTTTATCAAAGTTTAATCTTGAAGTAAGAGATACTATAACATTCACAGTTGCACGTAAAAGATTTGACCAATCATTAACAGAGAAACTTACTACTGAAAATGGTTATAATTATTTAACAGAAGATGCAGATACAACTTCTCCGTCTAGACAATTTCTAACAGATTCACAAGCAGGCGATTCTTTAATGTTAGATGGTGCTGGTGAAGGATATACAATAACATCTAATAGACCTAAAGAGGGAGACTTACTTTTCTTCCCACTTGTTCAAAAACTATACGAGATTAAGTTTGTAGAACACGAATCTGTATTCTATCAATCTGGAAGATTACAAACTTATGATTTGCGTTGTGAATTGTTTACATATAGTAGTGAGAAACTAGAAACTGGAAATACAGCCATAGATGCTATTGAGACTGCGTTAACCACCGATATCCTAGCTTTTGAGTATGCACTTGATGATGATGGTACATACGGAGAAGGTGTTCTTAAAACAGAAGATGGCGGCTCTATCATGCAAGAATATAGACTTGAGGGTACTCAACCAACTGCTAATAATGAGTATCTACAATCAACAGATTCGATATTCAGTTCAGATGCAATAATTGACTTTAGTGAAGGAAATCCTTTCTCAGAAATGGATAGGTACTAATTATGTTCGGTGCCCAATATTATCACGGTGTTCTTAGAAAGTATGTAATGGCTTTTGGCAACTTATTTAACGATATTGTTGTTCAAAGACTTAATTCTTCAGGAGTTAGAATACAGTCTATTGCTGTACCTATTGCATATGGTCCTAAAGAAAAATTTCTCGTAAGACTTAAACAGGACCCTAATCTAGATTCAAAAACAGCAATAACTTTACCACGTATTGGTTTTGAAATATCATCATATCAATATGCTGGTGATAGAAAACTTTCATCTACTATAAAAAATATAAATATATTAAATAGCGATAAAGCTAGATTAAAATCACAGTATGTTCCTGTTCCTTATGATATTACATTTGCTCTTTCTATATTTGTAAAAAATGCTGATGATGGTTGTCAGATAATAGAACAGATATTACCATACTTTAGGCCTGAATTTACTACTAATGTAAAATTAATTCCCGAAATGGATATAGTTGTTGATACTCCTGTTGTATTACAAGACATTGCAGTCGAAGATTCGTATGAAGGAGATTTTGATACAAGACGAGCATTAATATATAATCTGAATTTTGTTGTTAAAGGATTATTATTTGGACCAGTATCTACTTCTGGTGTTATTAAACGTTCTATCGCTAGAGTTAAAATGAATATTGATACTGGTACACCTACAAGTGAAAGAATTACAGTTACACCAAGTACATTTGCAAATGGTGCACCATTATTCTCACCATCAGCTAATGCTGATTTATCTGTTGCGTTAGATACAATTAGTGCAAACAGCGATTATGGATTTACTGTTGATATAGAAGATGACCCATTCTTAGTATTAGGCTTTGAAGACGAATTGGAGTAATTAATTATGAAAGATGCCAAAACAAATTTAGAAAAAACTATGGAAGATATTTTAGAATTGTCTCCAGATACAAAATCAATGAAAGAAGTTTTAACTAATGGAGAAGTACTTCCAGCTAAAGAAATAATCAATTCAGATAACATTACTGATGAAGATTTTGAATATGCTAGAGATAATCTAAAAAGTATTATAGAAAATGGTACAGCTACAATAGAGGAACTTTCTTCTATTGCATCTACTTCAGAATCTCCTAGAGCATTTGAAGTATTGTCAGCTTTAATGAAAACAATCGTAGATGCAAACAAAGATTTGTTAGAATTACAAGCTAAAGCAAAAAGAATAAAGAAAGAAACTGCTCAAGACCAACCAAAGAATGTAACTAATGCATTATTTTTAGGAAGTACTAAAGATTTACAGAATTTATTGAAAGATAAATCTGCTACTTAAATTATGACAGACATATATGCCGCTAATCCAAATCTAAAGAAGGCATATCAATCTTTAGAATGGAGCGAAGAACAACTAAAAGAATATATCAAATGTGATAAAGATATAAACTACTTCATCAACAAGTATGTAAAGATTGTTAGTCTAGATGAAGGTCTTATTCCTTTCACAATGTATGATTATCAGAATGATTTAGTTAAAATGATATCAGATAATCGTTTTACAGTAATCAAAACTTGCAGACAAGCTGGTAAGACAACGACAGCGGCCGCTACTATCTTATGGTATGCATTATTTAATTCAGATTATACAATAGCTATTCTTGCTAACAAACTATCAACAGCAAGAGAAATTCTTGCTCGTGTACAAAGAGCATACGAAAATCTTCCTAAGTGGTTACAACAGGGCATATTATCTTGGAATAAAACTTCTTTAGAATTAGAGAATGGAAGTCAGATAATATCATCATCAACAGGTTCTTCTGCTATTCGTGGTTACTCAATTAACTTTTTGTATCTTGATGAGTTTGCTTTCGTACCAAGAAATATACAAGATGATTTCTTTACATCAGTATATCCTACTATTATTTCTGGTACTAATACAAAAGTTGTTATCACATCAACTCCTTGTGGATTCGATTTATTTTATAAGATATGGACTAATTCAGTAGAAGGAAGAAATGAATATAAGAATTTTGCTGTAAACTGGGACGATGTTCCTGGTCGAGACCTTGAATGGAAAGAGAAAACAATTTCTAATACAAGTGAAGACCAATGGAGACAAGAATTTGAGGCAGAGTTCTTAGGTTCTACAAACACATTGATTGCTCATAGTAAATTATCTAAAATGGTTTGGCATACTCCTATGTTAGAAGGATATGATGAAAGTTTATGTGTTTATAAAGAGGCAGAAAAAGACCATGTATATTATTGCACAGTTGATACATCACGTGGAGCAGGAATAGATTATTCTGCTTTTGTAGTAATAGATGTAACAACAGTACCATTTGAAGTCGTTGCTGTCTATCGCAATAATTTAATAGAATCGTTAGTTTATCCTAATATTATTAATAATGTATGTAAATCTTATAATGATGCATACGTATTAGTAGAAATTAATGATAATGGTCAACAGATAGCGGATATATTACATGGAGAATTAGAATACGATAATGTTATATTCACAGTAATGAAAGGACGTGCTGGTCAGATTTTAGGTGGTGGATTTTCTAAGACTGGTACTCAGAAAGGTGTTAGAACAACAAAACAAGTCAAGAGAATTGGTTGTGCTAATTTAAAAGCTATGGTTGAAAATGATAAGTTGATAATCAATGATTATAACATTGTCAACGAATTATCAACATTTGTACAGAGATATTCATCATATGAGGCAGAAATAGGAGCCCATGATGATTTAGCAATGTGTTTAGTCTTATTTGCATGGTCTACTAATCAACCATTCTTTAAAGAATTAACTGACCAAGATTTGAGATTAAAATTGATGGCAGATAGAGAAAGACAAATGGAAGAAGAAGTTTTACCTTTTGGGTTTTTAGATGATGGTGGTGACCCAGAAATAGAAACAACATCTACACACCACCATGATGTTTGGACATTTCCTGAAGATGACGACCGAATCTACTAACTCTCCTTTGAATTTTAGTACGGCCGCGGCCGTCAGAGTCAAAGAACTTTTAAAAGAAGAAGATAATGATTCTCTTATGTTAAGAGTGTATATCTCAGGTGGTGGGTGTTCAGGATTTCAATATGGGTTTACTTTTGATGAGGAAGTAGGAGACGGTGATACTGTTGTTGAAAATGAAGGTGTTAAGTTACTAGTTGACCCAATGAGTTTTCAATATCTAGCTGGTTCTGAAATTGATTTCTCAGATGACCCATTCAATCAGCATTTTATAATAAGAAACCCAAATTCTACTGGAACTTGTGGTTGTGGTTCATCATTTTCTGCTTGATTCTTTATATAAAGAAATAAAGAAATTCAAAGAATCGTCATTTTATAAATAATCTAGATAAAAGAATTTTGTATAAAATATAGACACAATCTATAATGAGGAGAATAAAAGATGCCTTTTCAAGTATCACCAGGCGTTAATACGAGTGAAATTGATTTAACAACCGTAGTACCAGCGGTATCTACAACTGAAGGTGCCCTAGCTGGCCATTTTCGTTGGGGACCTGTTAGTCAAAGAGTTTTAATCAACTCAGAAGATTCACTTGTTGACACCTTTAACAAACCAAATGCTAACTGTGCGACAGATTGGTTTACTGCGGCGAATTTTTTATCATATGGCAATAAATTATATATTGTACGTACTAATGTAGCGAGTTCAAACAATGCAACATCTAGTGGTGTTGGCAAGAGTATTCTTAATGACGAAGACTATGAAAACAATCATAGTACTGGTACAAGCGGTGCAGGAAACTGGGTCGCAAAATATCCTGGTATATTAGGAAACAGTTTAAAAGTATCAATTTGTCAAAGTGCAAATGCATTTTCTAATACTATTGCAGGAAATGTAGCTTACACAGACGGTTCAACTGCTGTAACTGGTAATGGAACAGCTTTTTCAACTGAACTTGTAGTTGGGGACCAATTAATTTTAGGAGCTGACAAATTTAAAGGTAAAGTTGCATCTATTGCATCAGCAACAGCTTTAACTTTAGAAACAGCATATAGTGGAAATACTGTTACTATTAATGCTCAAGGTTCAGTACAACCTACAAGACGTTGGGAGTATCACGATAGCGTTGATGCGGCTCCAGGTACTTCAGCATATGCAACCACACGTGGTGGTGCAAATGATGAATTACACGTTGTAGTCGTTGACGAAGACGGAGAATGGACAGACACTAAAGGACAAGTTTTAGAAATTTATAATGCTTTATCAAGGGCATCAGATGCTAAAACTGAAGAAGGTGGAACCAATTTCTATAAAGAAGTAATTAATCAAAAATCTAAGTATGTGTGGTGGGGTAACCATGATGCCGTAATGTCATCAGCGGGTGGACTTTCATCAGTAACATATTCTAATACTAGCGATTTAAATCAAACTGAATCACTCTTGGGTGGTAAAGATGGTGCAACAAGTTCAGATGCAGAAAAAATCATAGGATATGATATGTTCGAGTCGGCAGAAGATGTTGACGTATCATTAATTCTTGGTTCAGATGCATCTAGTACTGTTGCAATTCATTTAATTAATAATATTGCAGAAGTTCGTAAAGACTGTATTGCAGTTCTTTCTCCAGAACGTGCTGACGTTGTTAATAATGCTAACTATACAGGTAGTGAAATGGACGATGTTATTGCATTTAGAGATGCATTACCATCTAGTTCATATGCGACATTAGATTCAGGTTGGAAGTATCAATTCGACAAGTATAATGACTTGTATCGTTTTGTACCTCTAAACGGTGATGTGGCTGGACTTATGGTACGTACTGATAACACAAGAGACCCATGGTGGTCACCTGCTGGATTTAACAGAGGTAACGTTAAAAATGTTGTTAAATTACCTTATAATCCATTAAAAGCACAGAGAGACCAGTTGTACAAGAAAGGTATTAATCCAATTGTAACATTTCCTGGACAAGGAACAGTTATGTTTGGTGATAAAACTTTACTTGCAAAACCAAGTGCATTTGATAGAATTAATGTTCGTAGATTGTTCATTGTTCTTGAAAAAGCAATTTCGACTGCGGCTAAATTTACGCTATTTGAATTCAATGATGATTTCACAAGAGCCCAATTTAGAAACATGGTAGAACCATTCTTACGAGATGTACAAGGTCGCAGAGGTATATTTGACTTTCGTGTCGTTTGTGATGAATCAAATAACACAGGTGAAGTTATCGACAGAAACGAGTTTATAGGTGATATTTACATTAAACCTGCTCGTTCAATTAACTTTATTCAACTTAACTTTGTTGCTGTTAGAACAGGGGTTGAGTTTGAAGAAGTAGTTGGTAAATTCTAATGGTCGTTATAAATAACAGTAAGATATTAGGAGAATAGTAATGGCCTTTAACGTAAATTTATTTCAAGGTGCTTTAAAATTTGGTGGAGCCCGTCCATCGCTGTTTCAAGTGAACATTACTAATCCAGTTAATGCGACTGGTGATGTGATGGTTCCTTTTATGGCAAAAACTACTCAAACTCCAGCCTCTAACATTACACCAATACCATTAAAATATTTTGGTCGTGATGTTAAACTGGCAGGACAACGTACTTTTGAGGATTGGACAGTAACCATAATCAATGATGAAGATTTTGCAATTCGTGATGCCATGGAAGATTGGGCTAACTCAATCAACTCTGGACAAAACAATCTCACGAAATTAGGTTCATCTTCACCTGCACTTTATAAGTCAGATGCACAAGTAACTCAGTTTTCTAAAACTGGTGTTCCATTGCGTGTATATAACTTTGTTGGTATTTTCCCAACAGCTATTGCACCAATAGATTTAAGTTGGGAAACATCAGATACAATAGAAGAATTTGCAGTTACATTTGCATACGATTACTTTGAAGTATCAGGTGGTATAACAGGTAACGCAGGCGGAGCCTAATAAAACGCTTTAAATTGAATAGAGAGAGTAGTTTTTTAGCTACTCTCTTTTTTCTATGTTTTTTTTGATTATAAATATACAATATGTACATAAATATAGAAAAGGATTAATATAATGGAACTTTTCGGATTTGAAATTCTTCGGAAGAAGACAAACGAACAAATACCCTCAATAATATCTCCCTCTCCAGAAGATGGTTCGATTGAAGTCGCTCCAGGTGGTGCATATGGCACATATGTTGACATGGACGGCAAAGCAAAGACTGAGGGTGAATTAGTCAGTAAATATCGTCAAATGTCAGTTCAACCAGAATGCGATATAGCAATTCAAGACATTATCAATGAGGCGATTTCAATGGATACTAATGATAATGCTGTTGAAGTTCAACTCGATAAACTCAAAATAAGTGCAAGTATTAAAAATAAAATTCGTGAAGAATTTAATAACATTATAGGATTACTTGATTTTAATAATGAGGCATATGATATATTTAAAAAATGGTATGTAGATGGTCGTTTATATTATCATATTATGATTGATGATAAAAATCCCAATAAAGGAATACTTGATTTAAGATATATAGACCCACGAAAGATACGAAAAATAAAAGAACCCATAAAAGAAAAAGATAAAAGAACAGGTGCTACTCTTTATAAAGGTGTAAACGAATATTATATGTACAATGCACAAGGATTAACAAATGCAGGTGCAGTGGAAGGAGTTCGTATAGCAACTGATTCAATAATGTACTCACACTCTGGTGTATTAGATTCAAGAAATAATTTAATTTATGGACATCTCCATAAATCAATCAAACCACTTAATCAATTACGTATGCTCGAAGATGCTGTTGTAATATACAGACTAGCAAGGGCACCTGAACGTAGAATCTTTTATATAGATGTTGGTAATCTTCCAAAGATGAAAGCAGAACAGTACTTACGTGATATGATGGTTAAGCATAAAAATAAATTAACGTATGATGCTACGACTGGTGAAGTTAGAGATGATAGAAAGTTTATGACCATGTTAGAAGACTTTTGGTTACCTAGACGAGAAGGTGGCCGTGGAACTGAAATAACAACTTTACCTGGTGGACAAAATCTAGGTGAAATGGAAGATGTTGAATATTTTAAAAAGAAATTATATCATTCACTAAATGTTCCTATAAGTAGATTAGAATCTGAAAATACTTTTAATATAGGTAGAGGTGCTGAAATAGGAAGAGATGAATTAAAGTTTTCTAAATTCATTGATAGATTGCGAGGTCGTTTTGTAACAATGTTTAATGATTTATTAGAAATTCAACTTGCATTAAAAGGTATTACGACTCGTGATGAATGGAAAGCTATGAAGGTAAACGTTAATTACGAATGGTCACGTGATAACCATTTTACTGAATTAAAAGAATCTGAAATTCTTAGAAACAGATTAGAAGTTTTAGCAGATGTAGACCAACACGTAGGTAAATACTTTTCTCTTGCGTGGATTCGTAAAAATGTATTACAAATGTCTGAAGAAGAAATTGATAAGATTAATACAGAGATAAAAGATGAAGAAGGTGATAGTGATGTGGGTGATGATAGTGGTGGTTGGGAAGAAACAAAACCTACATTACCACAATTAGAAACAAAACAAGAAACTGCATCTTTTGAAAATATTGAAAATAAAAAATTAAGTGAAGAAGAAAAAGCACTAATAGCTAAATTTGACCATGTTCTTGATTCTGCTGTCGAGGATTAATGATGTCAGAAAAATTAAGAGATGCTAAAGTACTTGCCTTATCAATAGTAGAGACAGAGAAAAGAATAGCTGTCTTACAATCTCAGCTTGACGAATTAAAAACAACACTTACATCAAATCATAAAGAATTGATGGAAAGTCGTATGCAAGGTCCGCAAGGCATTCAAGGTCCTCCTGGACCAGCTGGCGGAATTCAAGTTCACGAAAAAGTATTTCGTGGAATGAAAGGTGACCAAGGCGAGATTGGTCCCAAAGGTCCTGCAATAGAAAAAGCACTTCTTGAAAATAAAGATTTAAAACTTATTCGAGAAGATGGAGAAGAATTAAATGTAGGTCGTGTAGTAGGTCCTAGAGGCGGTCAAGGTATACCTGGCGAAAAAGGCGAAAGAGGTCCCAAAGGTTTTCTAGGCGAACAAGGTCCACAAGGTGAACAAGGCAATCAAGGTGAAATTGGTCCTAGAGGTTTAATTGGTGAACAAGGTCCACAAGGTGAAATTGGTCTAAGAGGTGAAATAGGTTTAAAAGGTGACCAAGGCGAACAAGGTCCTCAAGGAACAAAGGGAGAAAAAGGAGAACGAGGTCTTCTAGGTGAAGAAGGTCCAAGCGGTAAACGTGGAGAAATTGGTCCAAGAGGTGAACAAGGTCCAGTAGGTCCTATGGGTCCTGCGGGTCGAGATGGAACGCAAGTAGATACTAAAGTTATAAAAGAAGATTTAGAAGTAGGTCTAAAAGAATTTAAAGACGGAATTACACAACAAGTAACTAGAATGGCATTAGCAGGTGGTCTTAACAATGCTGGTTCTGGTGAAGTTTGGTTAAGTCGTTTAGATGATGTTCAATATTCTTCTGTAAAATCTCCTGCAAACAATGCCACACTTAAATTCAATAATGTAACTAATAAGTGGGTAGCAAATAGTGCTAGTAGTTCTGGAATTACAATTAAAGAAGAAGGTTCTTCTGTTGGTGCATCAGTATCAGAAATTGATTTTGTCGGTGCAACAGTTACAGCATCAGGAAATTCTACTGTCGTTCAAGTTCAATCAGCGGCAGTCGGTAATAACATCTCAACAACATTGCAAACCAGAGATGTTATACCAGAGGCAGATAATACAAGAAGTTTGGGTTCAGCGACAAGACGATATAAATCATTGTTTCTTGGACCTGGTTCATTAACTATTGGAGATACTGATTATGGCAACACATGGTTTCAATGGGTAGACGAAACTAGAAACTGGGCCAAACCGTTTTTTGTACAAAATACATATGCAATAGCAACATATCCAACAAATACAGCTATACATACACATTTAGTAGCAACATATCCAACAAATACAGCGATAAATGCAACATACAAGAGTAATACAGCAATACATACACATTTAACAGCTACATACGCAACAAATACAGCAATTAATACTAGATTAGGTCCTTATCTGCAAGTCGCAAATGTTGTTTCAGGTGTATCTGAAGATACATCTATGGCTTTTTCGATTGCTTTAGGATAAAAAGTAAAGTTATTATAAATAATAAAGATAAACTAACAGAGAGATATTATTATGTCTAATGATACTATAAGAGATTCAATAAATGCTCTAAATACGGGCGATTCTTCAGCTTTTAAAGATGCTATACATCAAGAATTATTGGGTCGTGCAAAAGAATCAATCTCTACGCAACGAATTGTTGCAGGTCAAACATTTTTTGACGACCAACCTGAGATTGAGGTGAGTGATGAAATAAACGATTCTCAGATGGAATTACAATTAGAACCAGAGGAAACACCTGATGAAGAAATTCAAGCAACTGTTTGAAACTGGTAACTCAGCGGACGACTTCAAAGTTAAAGATGACAATGAGGACGAAGGTACGGGTGAAAAATCTAGTGCGGCAGGCGAAGAAGACTTTAAGAAAAAGCACAAAACAGATAAAAAGAAACACCCTACTGCTGATGATGCAGTTTTTCAAGGAAAAACCAAGAAAGCAGAACGTTACGTTGACGGTGAAAAAAAGCCGTTAAAAACTTATAAAGAAATGAAAGAAGACATTTGCAAAATAGAAGAAGATGATATTGAAATTGACCTTAGTGTTTCTGATGATGAAGAAGAAATTTCTGAGGGTCTTCTCAACGACTTAAAAAAAAATAGTTTAGTTCTTAATGATAGAAAAAAAACTAAAGTTAAATTAAGTCCAGCAGATTCAAAAGCACTAACAAATGCTTATGGTAAATTAAACTCAGCAAATAAAAAGAAATTTGAGGCAGAGTTAATGAAAGATAAAATGTCTTTTGAAACTATGCTAGATTTTGCCAAACAAACATAAAGGAGTAAACGATGGCACAAGCAATTACAGTTAATCAATCTATTGGCTCTAGAGGAACTGGTGCCCTTGTTGTTACTTCAGATGCAACAGGATTTTTAAGTACAACAGCAGGAGCTCCTGCAACCGCTAAGGCAAATACTGCTGGAGAAACTATTAGTGCAATGTACATAACTGATATAGTTACTACGGGTTCAACAGCGGCAACAAGTTGGACAATTAAACGAGGCGGTACTACTGTCTTTGTTGCATATGGCAATGGACAATACAAGTTTAGAGATAAAGGTATGCGTTTAGAGGCTGACACAACAGCGGCCGCCGCAAATGTTGTTTTCACTTTAGGTGGTGGTGGAACTGGCTATATGCAGATGAAATTAACGAAGTCTTCTAACGCAGAATAGGAGAAGTTTTATGAAACTGATAACAGAAATGGTTGATGAAAACATAGAGTTTGTTTGCGAGGCTAAAAACGGCAAGAAAGAATATACTCTTAAAGGTGTATTCATGCAAGGCGATATTAAAAATCGTAACGGACGTGTTTATCCAATTGAAACTCTTATCAAAGAAGTAAAAAGATATTCAAAAGAATATATTGACAAAAATCGTGCTTACGGTGAATTAGGACACCCACAGGGTCCTACTATTAATTTAGAACGTGTATCTCATATGATAAAAGATTTACACGCAGATGGTAATAATATTATTGGTGAGGCTAAAGTTTTAGATACACCAATGGGTACGATAGTAAAGAATCTTATGGACGAAGGTGCAACACTTGGTGTTTCATCTCGTGGCATGGGGTCGCTCCGCAATTCAAAGGGAGTTGACACGGTACAATCTGATTTCCAATTAGCAACGGCCGCAGATATTGTTGCGGACCCTTCTGCTCCTGAGGCATTTGTCGAAGGTATTATGGAAGGTGTTGAGTGGTTACAGATTGACAATCGTTGGGTTCCACAGTATTTAGAACAGTCTAAAGCACAAATTTTAAAGGCAAAACGTACTAATCTGAAGGAAACCAAATTGAAGTTGTTCCAAGATTTCTTGGAAAGACTCTAAAAGATGCATTTTTTATAAATACTAAAGAATTGATAAAATTTGCAAAATTTATAACCTATAGGTAAAGGAGACAACAGATGTCCGAGCAAGATATTAATCAAGCGGAACAAGCAAAGGACCAAGTTGATGCTGAAATTAAAGAAGACGAAAATCTTTTAGAAGTTAAGGCTTCAATGGGGGACCCTAGCGAAGTACCTGACCCTATCGCAATTAAAGCTAAAAAGAATAAAGGCGATAAGTCAGATAGCGTAGCCGCTCATGACCCAGAAGGCGGGCCTAAAGATGAAAAACCTAAAGAGGTTGAATCTGCTATGCCCAAAACTAAAGCTGGAATGATTAATGCCGCAATTCAGATGATGCAGTCTGCTAGAAAAGGTAACCTAGAAAAGAACTGGGAAAATCTTAGAAAAGCAATGTTGCCAGAAGATGAATCGCATGAAGGCGAAGAAATTTCAGAAGAAGAAATCGTTCAAACTAATTCAAAACCAGTAGCAAAGATATCTGCTGATGATATAGATGTTGCAGATGACATACAAGCTATGTTTGGTTCAGAAGAACTTGACGAAGAATTCAAAGAAAAAGCTAAAACTATTTTTGAAGCCGCTGTCGTTGCAAAAGTAAACGATAAGTTGGAAACATTAGCAGTTGAGGCAGAGGCAGACGTAGAGGCTAGTTCTACTGCGGCTGTTGATGAACTAACTGAAAAAGTTGATACTTATCTCGATTACGTTGTAAACGAGTGGGTTGAAGATAATAAGTTAGCAATCGAACAAGGTGTACGTGCTGATATAGTCGAAGACTTTATGAAAGGTCTTAAAGGACTATTCACCGAACACTATATTGACATTCCTGAAGAAAAAGTTGATATCGTTGAAGAACTAGTTTCTAAAGTTGAAGAACTAGAATCAAAGGTAAATTCTGAAACTGATAAGAATGTTGAACTTTCTAGTATCATTAAAGATGCTGAGAAAGAAAAGATTTTTGCTGAATCTACAAAAGACTTAGTAGACACACAAGTTGAAAAGTTACGTGGTTTAGCAGATGGTGTAGAGTTTTCAGATGCGGAAGATTTCGAGAAGAAATTAGATATGTTGAAAGAAAACTATTTTGATATTGGAACTGATGATATGAAAGATTCAGTTATAACCGATGATGGAAAAGAACCCATTGCTCTAGATGCAGACGAAAAAGAGCATACGGGTGCCATGGCGGCATATATGGGAGCAATCTCAAGGTCTGTCAAAAAATAAATTTTTATTATAAATAATATAGAACTATAAAGGAGATAATTCAAATGTTTCTATCCGAAGAACTACAAAAAAAGTGGCAGCCAGTTCTTGAACACCCTGATTTAGGGGACATTAAAGACCCTCATCGCCGTGCTGTAACTGCTACACTTTTAGAAAACCAAGAAAAGGCATCTCGTGAAAGCGATTCAGGTGGCTATCAAGCACCTAGTCTCTTAGGAGAAGCCGCACCAACTAATGCTATGGGTGCATCAAGTTCAACCGCTGGTGACGGTGCTGTTGATATTTATGACCCAGTATTAATTTCATTAGTAAGACGTTCTATGCCTAATCTTATTGCATATGACATCTGTGGTGTACAACCAATGACTGGTCCTACTGGACTAATCTTTGCTATGCGTCCACGTTATACAAGTCAATCAGGTACTGAGGCACTTTATAACGAGGCTGTAAGTTCGTTTGCGGCATCTTCAAACAATGATGCTACATTCTCAACACGTACTCCTGGCCTTGACCAAACTCAAGCTGGAGCAACTGCTCAAACAGGCGCTGACCCAACATCACGTGCTAGTGGTTCTGGTTACACAGTAACTCCTGGTATGACAACAGCTACTGGTGAAGCCTTGGGTGATGCAACAACTAATGCATTTTCAGAAATGGCTTTCTCAATCGAAAAAGTTTCTGTAACTGCAAAATCACGTGCATTGAAAGCTGAATACACAATGGAACTTGCACAAGACCTTAAAGCTATCCATGGTTTGGACGCTGAAACGGAATTGAGCAATATTCTTTCTGCTGAAATTCTAGCTGAAATAAATCGTGAAGTTGTTCGTACAATTAACTATACTGCTACCGCTGGTGCTCAAGAGAACACTAACACAGCAGGTACTTTCGACTTAGACGTAGATGCGAATGGCAGATGGTCTGTTGAACGTTTTAAAGGATTGATTTTCCAATTAGAACGTGAAGCCAATCAGGTTGCTAAATCTACTCGTAGAGGTAAAGGTAATGTCTTAATTTGTGGTTCTGATGTTGCATCAGCATTACAAATGGCAGGCGTTTTAGATTACACTCCTGCACTAAGTACTGGATTAAACGTAGATGATACTGGTAATACTTTTGCTGGTGTTCTTAATGGACGTACTAAAGTCTATGTTGACCCATACTTCACTAGTGCATCTGGTAATCAGTATGCAACAGTTGGTTACAAAGGCTCAAGTGCTTTTGATGCTGGCTTATTCTACTGCCCATACGTTCCATTGCAAATGGTTCGTGCAGTTGGCGAGAATACTTTCCAACCAAAAATTGGATTTAAAACTCGTTACGGAATGGTTGCAAATCCATTTGCTACTACGAATGCTGACGGTGCGTTAGCCTTCTCTAAGAAGAATATTTACTATCGCATAGTTACCATTTCAAACTTAATGTAATTTATAACAATTATAAGCATTTAAGTTTAAGGGGAACTCAGTTCCCCTTTTTTTTATGTTTGAATCATTATAAATAGTAGTATGGCAAGAATAAGCAAATTAGGCACAAATACATTAAGTGAAAAGGCCCTGTCTGGTAATCTTAATTTTCTATCACCGATAGGATTTAGATTTCAGTTACAGAGGGCACCTAATGTAGAGTACTTTTGTCAATCTGTTACTTTGCCAACGCTATCTATTAATATAGCTCCACAAATTAATTCGTTTGTTGATATACCAAGACCAGGTGATAAAGTTACATATGGTGAATTTACTATGCGTTTTCGCATAGATGAAGATATGACAAACTATCTCGAAATACATGATTGGGTTACAGCGTTAGGTCACCCAGATGATTTATCACAATTCAAGAGTCTTACTCCCATGTCACCAGAAAAGAGAACTGAGGCCTTTCTTGATGATGTATATTCTGATGGTTCAATAATAGTACTTTCATCTAATAATAATGCAAATATTCGTATATCATTACAAAATATGTTTCCATTATCCCTTGCTCCACTTACCTTTGATACAACAATAACAGAAATAAATTATTTAGAGGCAGACTGCACTTTTGCTTATAGGAAATTTGAAATAGAAAAAATGTAAATAAGGCCTTTTTTGCTAATAAAAGACTTGACACAATACCATATCCGTAGTATAATTAATCTTGTAATGATTAAGAATAATAGTACATAGGTATATCATATATGAAGATTGAAGAAGTTATTGATTTATATCAAAAGGATTGTAAGATAGATGAGACTGAACTATCAAGGGAGAGTTTAAATACACCAATCCTACATGGCAAATATTTAAAGATATACTCAAAAGAAAGGCTAAAGTTAAGGTCCTATAAAATTAAAAGAGATGAATTAACATCAAAACTTATGGACTATTATAAAGGCGATTTAAATAATCCAGAGGATTTACAAGAGATAGACCGAGAACCATGGCCTAAGAAAGTATTAAAACAAGATTTACGTTATCATATAGAATCAGATAAAGAAATGGTAGACATCAATATTAAAGTGGCCTATCAAGAAGAATTAGTAGATGTATGTCAAGAGATAATAAAAAATATAAACAATAGAGGATTTGTGATAAAGAATAGCATAGATTTTATGCGTTTTACTATGGGCGGTTGATTTGAATATATTATGGTGTCCTCAGTCGAGGTTCAATGAGTCGAAACTGGGAATGGAATTTACACGGAAAATGGGAACCTAATACCTTGCAAATTAAAAAGGTTAATGAAGTTCACATGAAAATTGAGGCAGAACCTGTCATCAAACAAGAACTGTCGGATTTTTTCACGTTTGTAGTTCCTAATGCAAGATTTACTCCTGCGTATAAGTCTCGTATGTGGGACGGAAAAATACGTCTGTTTGATAACAGAACAAGTAGATTATATCTAGGCCTGTTTCCATACGTAGAACATTTTGCACGTGAAAGAAATTATGACATCAATAAAGAAGATGATGTGGGAGTACAAGAAGAATTTTCAGTCGTTGAGGCCAAAGAGTTTGTTGAAAGTTTAAAACTACCACATACAATTCGTGATTATCAATTAGATTCTTTTATACATTGTATAAGAAATAATAGGTCTTTAATTGTATCTCCTACTGCATCAGGAAAATCTCTCATCATATACACAATATTGAATTGGTATGCAGATGCAAGACTAGCAGACAAAGCATTAATCATTGTACCAACTATATCACTCGTACAGCAAATGGCAACTGATTTTGTAGAATATGGTTGTGAGAAAGACGAGATACATCAAATAACAGCAGGTGCAGATAAAGAAACAAATAAAAGAATAGTAATATCTACATGGCAATCTCTCCAGAAAATGCCATGGGAATACTTTCAGCAATATGATACAGTAGTAGGAGATGAATGTCATCTGTTTAAAGCTAAGTCATTGACAGAGATAATGACAAAACTTACAGATACAAAATATAGATTTGGATTTACGGGTACATTAGATGGTACTCAAACACATAAATTAGTATTAGAAGGTTTATTTGGCCAAGTAAAACAGTTTGTCAAAACAAAAGATTTAATAGAGAGAGAACAACTAGCTAATTTTAGAATAAAAGCATTACTACTCACATATACAGAGGAAGAAAGAAAATTAGTAAGTAAGATGAAGTATCAAGACGAGATGGATTTCCTTGTCGGTTCTCAAAAAAGAAATCATTTTATACAGAATCTTGCACTATCATTAACAGGAAATACATTATTATTGTTTCAGTATGTAGAAAAACATGGTAAGATTCTACATGATTTAATAACATCAAAAGCAGAAAAGAATAGAAAAGTCTTTTTTGTATATGGAGGAACAGATGCAGACACCCGTGAACAGATACGTTCAATCACAGAACAAGAAAAGAATGCAATCATCATCGCCAGTTACGGAACCTTCTCTACTGGGATTAATATTAGGAATCTTCATAATATCGTCTTTGGTAGCCCTTCTAAGTCTCGTATTCGCAATTTGCAGTCCATTGGTAGGGGTTTACGCTTGGGCGACAACAAAGAAACAGCAACCCTGTTCGACATTGCAGACGACCTCAGATGGAAAAAAAGCCAAAATTATACCCTTTCCCACTTCATTGAAAGAATGAAATTATATCACGAAGAAGAATTTGAGTGCAAACAATATACTATAAATATATAGAAGAACAACAAAAAAAGAGATTGACAAATGACCAAACAACTGATATACTTAAAGTTAGTAAGTGGTGAAGATTTAATTGGGTATGTTGAAGAATTAGACGATACTCATGTAAGAATAACTAAACCATTACGTGCATCTTTAATAGATAATCTAAGAGGTAATTCTAGTGTAAGATTAGAACCGTGGCTTATTGTTAATCGTATAGATGATAGTTGCATTATTAATGAAAATAAAATTATAACTTTTTCAAAACCAGCACCAGAGTATGTTGCATTTTATAAAGATGCAATAAAAAGTCTTGAAGAAAAAGTTGCCTTTAAAGATATACTTAATAATTTTTCAGAACCACAGATTGAAGAAATCTTACAAGAGATTGACCATATACGTGATGACCCAGATGCTGAATTAGACCAAGAACTTATGAGTTTAGAAGATGCACTTAGCGAGATTAAATATAGAACAGCTAACACGAATCATATGAAGACGGTACATTAATAATGACAGAAAAGAAGAAAGCGAAGAAAAAAGAACATTATGTGAACAATAAAGATTTTTTAGTTGCTATTACTGCTTTTAAAGAAGAAGTAGAGTCAGCTAAGATTGAGGGATTAGAAAGACCTAGAGTAAGTAATTATATAGGAGACTGTATAATGAAAATTGCGGTACATCTATCCCATAAACCAAACTTCTCCAATTATACTTTTAAAGAAGAAATGATATGTGATGGTATAGAAAACTGTCTTACATACATTGACAACTTTAACCCAGAGAAGTCTCAAAACCCATTTGCGTATTTTACACAAATAATATATTATGCATTTCTTAGACGTATAGCAAAAGAAAAGAAACATCTATACACTAAGTATAAACTTACAGAAGAATTGAACGTTACTGGCCAAACGTCTGATAAACAAGGACATGAAGATGGAAAGAACTTTGATACGTCTGTTAAGTATAGTGAATGGTCGAAAGAATACGTAAATACATTCATTGAAGAATTTGAAACAAAACAAAAGCTGAAAAGAAATAAGAATACTACTGGAGTAGATGTATTACTCCGTGAAGGTGAATAAATGAAAGCGGCCTTAATTACGGATACCCATTGGGGAATCCGAAATGATTCTATTGTATATCATAATTATTTTGATAAGTTTTATACAAATGTATTTTTTCCTTATTTAAAAGAACATGATATTAAAACAATATTTCACTTAGGTGATATTGTCGATAGACGTAAGTATATTAATTATGTTACACTCAATGCTTTTAAAAACATTTTTATACAGCCCTGTGTAGAGAATGATATAGACTTGCACGTTATAGTTGGTAATCACGACATACCATATCGTAATACAAACGAAGTTAATGCAATGAAAGAATTATTTAATCATTGTTATCTTTATGATATGGAACCAAAAGACATTGAATTTCATGGAATGACAATAGCAATGTTACCATGGATTAATAATGCCAATTATGATGAAATGATGAAGTTTATAGCTGAAAGTAAATCTCAAGTATTGTTTGGACATCTTGAATTAGAAGGTTTTCAAATGTATGCTGGACAAATAACAAGCAGTGGAATGGATACTAAACCATTTGAGAAGTTTGATTTAGTTTGTTCAGGACATTATCATCATAGGTCAACAAAGGGTAATATATCATATCTTGGTTCACCATATGAATTAACATGGAACGATTATAATGATAGCAGAGGTTTTCATATATTTGATAGTGAAACAAGAGAAATAGAGTTTATTCCAAATCCTTATAAGATGTTTTATAAAGTATGGTATGATGATACAGATAAAACACTAGAAGATTATACAAGCATGGATTTTTCTGATTATGCAGAGACTTCAGTTAAAGTAATAGTTAAGAATAAAAATAATCCATATTGGTTTGACATTATGATGGATAAGTTGTATAATAGTAATCCTATCAACGTATCTATTGTCGAAGATAATAAGCATATGGATTTGATAAGTGAAGAAGAAATTATAAGTGAGGCCGAAGATACATTGACTACGCTTAATAATTATGTAAATAATATGGAAACAAAAGTAGATAAAAGAAAATTACAAACATTATTTGCAGAGTTATATACTGAGGCCCAAAACATGGAGTTATAATTGATACATTTTCATTATGTAAGATGGAGAAATCTTTTATCAACAGGCAATAATTGGACGAGAATAGACTTAGATAGGTCTTCAGATACACTCGTTGTTGGTGAGAATGGTTCAGGAAAGTCAACAGTACTAGATGCTTTATGCTTTGGTTTGTTTGCTAAACCTTTTAGAAAGATTTCAAAGAATCAGTTAATTAATTCTGTAAATCAAAAAGGAACAGAAGTTGAAGTAGAATTTACAGTTAGTAATAAGAGATATAGAATATTTCGTGGTATTAAACCCAACAAAATGGAGATATGGATAGATGGTTCTTTATTGAACCAGACTGCGAAAGTAAAAGATTATCAAGATAATTTAGAAAAGAATATATTAAAGTTAAACTTTCATTCTTTTACTCAGATTGTTATATTAGGTTCTTCTACATTTGTACCTTTCATGCAGTTACCCTCACAACAACGCAGAGAAATTATAGAAGATTTACTTGATATAAAGATATTTACAGCAATGAATTCTCTATTAAAAGAGAGAATAACAATTAATAAAGAAAAGTTTCTTCAAGTAAGTAAAGCAGTAGAAGTAGAAATGGAAAAGTTGATAGTACATCAACAATATTTAAATGATATCAAAACAGCAAATGTAGAGAGAGTAAGTAAACTAAAAGAACAAATAAGAATATCTATTACAAGTATAGAGAATCTTCAGAAAAATATAGATGAACAGAATACAATACTTGATAAACTCCAAGAAAAAATTACAGATGAAAATGAAATAAGAGATAAGATACAAGATATAAGAAACATTGAGAGTAGATTAGAAGATAAGAAGAAGATAGTTAAAAAGGATATAGAATTTTATGCAAATAATGATGTATGTCCAACTTGTACACAAGACATTACCGATGAAATAAAAACAAGACAAATAAGTGATAAAAATATTAAACTAGAAGAAATAGATACTGCGTTCAAAAAGTTAGAAGAAGAATTCAATAAAGTCAATGAAAGATTGTGTAGTATAAGAGAAGTATCTAATAATATAATACAAGTAACACAGACGATTTCAGAAGATAATAATCAGATTTCTTCAATTAACAAATATATGATGAAGTTAAAAGATGATATAGAACAAGAAGAATCAACATCACACAATGAAAGAGATGAAAGATTAAAGATAGAAAAAATAGAAAAACAAATTATAGTAGAAGAAAAGAACAAGTCAGAAGTAGTTCATCAGAAAGAATTACTAGACATAGCGGCTGATTTGCTTAAAGATAAGGGCATCAAGACACAGATAATAAAACAGTATATACCTGTAATGAACAAGCTAGTTAATAAATATCTATCAGCAATGGAATTTTTTGTAGATTTTCAGTTAGATGAAAATTTTAATGAAAGTATTATGTCAAGATATAGAGATAAGTTTAGCTATCAATCTTTTAGTGAAGGTGAGAAGATGCGAATAGATTTATCATTGTTACTTACTTGGAGAGCAATAGCTAAAATGAAAAATTCAGCAAGTACTAATCTCCTTATTCTTGATGAAGTATTTGATGCATCATTAGATGCAGTTGGTTGTGATGAATTTCTTAAACTATTAGGTACATTGAGTCAAGATACTAATGTTTTTGTTATTAGTCATAAAGGAGATATATTAGCAGATAAATTTCGTTCAGTAATTAGATTCGATAAAATTAAAAACTTCTCACAGATGGTAGCATAATGATATACAAACTTATAAACAATGAAAAACAGATACTTAAAACTGCGACAGATAGTTTTGATTTTGATAATCCTATCGTAGAACCAAAAGAGTTTGCAGAAAATCTTGCAGAGACTATGATGGAGAATAAAGGTCTTGGTCTTTCAGCACCTCAATGTGGATTCAATACAAGTGTATTTGTTGTAGGAGACCCTAGAGAAAAAGAATCTATTATTGGTGTTTTTAATCCAAAAATAGTAAACTATTCAGAAGAAAAGGTATTAATGTATGAGGGCTGTCTTAGTTTTCCTGGTTTATTGATTAAGATAAAAAGACCAGAGAGTGTACGAGTACGTTTTCAGGATATCAATGGTGAAATATTAACACGACAATTTACAGGAGTATCTGGAAGAGCAGTTCAGCACGAATTTGACCATCTTCAAGGAATACTGTTTCAGAGGAAGGCAAATAGAGTCCATCTAGAATCTGCTAAGAATAAGCAGAAGAAATGGGCTAGAATTATGAAGAAAAAAGGTATTGACATTGGGAACAATGTATGAGATAATAGTTTAATAATATGCATATTAGGAGTGATATATAATGAAGTTAAGTGAAAAAACTATGGGTATTCTTCAGAATTTCTCAAAGATTAATCAGAATATTATGATTAAACAGGGAAAGAAACTGAAGACTATATCTATAATGAAAAACATTCTCGCTGAGGCAGATATAACTGAGGACTTTGATAAAGACTTTGGTATATATGACCTCAATGAGTTTTTAACAGTACTCAGTCTTGGCAATCAAGCTGATTTAGATTTTAGTAATGATAATCACGTTACTATCAATGGTGGAAATTCTAAGATTAAGTATTTCTTCTCAGACCCAAACGTTCTTGTAGTACCACCAGAGAATTTTAATGCACCAGAATGTGATGTTCGATTTGCATTATCAGGTTCTACTATTGAGAACATTCAAAAAGCGGCAAGTGTTATGCAGTTGCCAGACGTTATAATTGCACCAGATAATGGTAAAATTACAATCAAAGTTACAGATGTTAAGAATCCTACATCTAATGACTATACTGAAACGTTAGATACGTATGATGGTCCTGATTTTAATTTTCATTTAAAGACAGAGAATCTTAAAGTGATTCCTGGTGATTATGATATTTCAGCATCTTCTCAGTTAAACATTAGTAATTGGTCAGGACTTCTTGCATCTTATTGGATAGCAATGGAGGCAGATGCATGATTGATGATAAACCCGAAGTCGAGGTTGAAGAATCTGCGGAGTATGATAATTGTTTAGATGAAAATCTAGAAACAATGCCAGAAGACCAAGCAGAACCATTACAAAATAATCTTGCAGACTTAATGGGTATAGACCCACAGCCATACTCTACTGAAAAGTGGAGAGAACATTGGCATGATATGCCCGAATATAGTCAGGAAAATAATGCACCATATAAAACAATATATGTGCATTTCAGAAATGAAAATGATTATAAAGAATTTGCAAGTTTAGTCAATCAACCTCTTACAGAGAAGACAAAAACTATTTGGCACCCTAAGTTAGAAAGAACACCTAACTCATTGTTACGTTGGATAGAAACAGATTGAAAGTTGTAATGCCAGTTCCCTCTCATTCTGATGGAATTGTTGCTGGTGGAATAGAAAAGTTTAGTCAACAGTTAGTAGATATAGTAGATGTAACACCTATCTATATTTCAAAAGAAGATAAAAAAAATCGAAGAAGTAATTATATAATAAAAAGAAGTGTTCTAAACGTTGTTCCTGATATCATTCTCATAAACGAACCATGGGCATATAATCACGTTAAAAAATTTAATGTTCCCATTGTTTGTATTATGCATGAGCCATTAACACGTGATGTCCGTATGGTTCAACTTGGTCATATTCTAAGAGAAATGATAGATGCAGGTGTACATCTATATTTTGTAAGCAAACGTCAATTTCAATTTCATAAAGAAATGGCAAAGAGAATACAGAATGTTGATATTTTTGATGAAGAAATAAAAGGTTTTGTTCCATCATCATTTTGTAAAGATATGGTTTTCTCAGATAAGACTGAATATGATTGTTGTACGATTGGTAGAAGTGATATGTCAAAAAATCCATTTAGACTTCATAGGTTTATGAGAGATAGTGATATGAATAGTTTAGTTATGACCAATGATGTGATTTATAAAAGTGATAATCAAAACAAATATGTAGAATCTAACAGACATTGGAAAGAACCGCAATTCACATTAAGAAATTTATCATACAATAAAGTATTGGATAATCTATCAAAATCAAAATCATTTTGTTCGACTTGTCCAGAGGAGTCTTGGGGAATAACAGCTATGGAATCTCTAGGTTGTGGTGTACCTGTTATTTTGTTGACTGATGATACTGGTAATCATGCAAGTGAGGATATAGCGGCCGACAGTTCACATTATAGAAAATTAAATGTGAAAAGTGAGTCTAGTGATTTTATTAAACTTGTAAAGGAACTTGGAGAGTTTTCATTATCTAAAAGGAAGGAGATTTTTGAAATGACAAATGAGAAACATAACGTGAGTAATTGGAAAAAGCAATTTGAAGATATATTCAGTAAAAGAATTAAAGATAAAACAATGAATAAATCTTCTAGAAATACATTAGAAGTATGTATGGGAGGTATATAATGAATCCTACTTATCCAGTATATATTGTATCAAAAAATAGAGCAGACAGTAGATTAACAGCAAAATCTTTTGAGAGAATGAAAATGCCTTATTACATTGCTGTTGAACCTCAAGACTATGATGATTATTATGCTGTAACAGATAAAAAATATGGTACAGTTCTTGTTTTACCTTTTAGTAATCATGGAGATGGACCTGGTCGTGCTAGAAATTGGTGTTGGGACCATTCAATAAAACTTGGTGCGAAAAGACATTGGGTACTAGATGATAACATATCAGACTTTTATCGACTTAATAATAATTTAAGAATTAGAGTTG
>VTLG01004207.1_pt1 | contig 31624 bp, 33 predicted proteins | sample 4694571 | NCBI WGS metagenome assembly VTLG01 (sample SAMN12604809, study PRJNA352737) | marine metagenome | biome: ENVO:00000447; feature: ENVO:00000209|ENVO:00000569|ENVO:01000036; material: ENVO:00002151; isolation source: viral sequences binned using virsorter ...
CACCAAGAACGTAATCGCATTACCAATCGAGATCGTAAATCTTGCCCAAAAGTTAAGGAGTTTTCGGTTTTCCAAAGCATTACCGCCTCCTCCCAATATCGATTTGTGGTAGTCGTGTCCGTTATCTTCTTCATTTATGGTTTCGTCGGCCATTCAATATTATCAGGATCGTCATTATCTTTAGGTATATCTCTAAGTTTCTGTCGATAAACTTGCCACTCCAGCTTCTTTGAACTAGCTAAAGGGGAATCATCCAGAATCGTCCAATCTGAAGAAGCTAGATCGTTATTTCTATATCTTCTAATATCCTCCCATTTTGTTGAAACTTCTAAATTTGCAATTTCATCAGTAATAGCTTTTTCAGTAGGAGGTTTCTGTCCATCAATATAATTGATTTTTTTACCATCAGGATCACCTGCTAATTGTCCTCCAACTAGGCTATGAATTGCATCAAATCTAGTTATACTCATGGCATTACCTCGTAAACAGTTATTATATGTGGTGAAGCAGCGTCATTATCAGCATAATTTTTTAAATTATCTGAAGATGCATTATTAATAGTTGTATAAACATAATGTGTTGCTGTTGACCCTGCTGTGAAATATCCTTGATAACTCTGTCTTATATACTGTGGATATCCTGCTGTTGAATTTGAACTTTGTGTTCGTCCAATTTCACCATAATAAATTTTAGTATCAACAGTAGTATCAGATGCCGATCTAGATGTTGTTCCCCAATACAAACCATGAGACAATTTTCTTGTTGTAAAATTTGAACCAGATTCATTTGAAGTTATTAATTGTTGACAACCAAATATTAGGTAATGTCTCCCACTAGTAGCAGAAAAACTCATGGGTGTATGAGCTATAGTTGGTGTACTATTATTCGCTGTGGTATTCACATTTCCAGAAGTATCTGTATATCGGAATACATTTACTATTTTTCCTGAAGGAAAGACTACTGTACTTCCTAAAGTTACAGCACCCATAGTTCCAGTTGTTATATCAGAGGCATCTAGACCTGATCCTGCTTGTGTTCCTAAATTGGCTATATCTCTTGATCTTGTCATAAGTTATTCCTTATTTTGATATGTAACATATAAAACCTTCAAATCCCACATTACTCATATCGCTTCCACTTCGCCCTGAGTTATGTGGTTCAGAATTATGACCTGAACGGTAGTACGCATAATCACCTTGAGGCGGTATTTGTAGCGTCATTGTTCCGCAATGCTTTCCAGATATAGTATTTACGCCTCCTCCTGCTGACACTCCTGATTCAGAATAAGGTACGAATGGTAATTGATTAATACCTTGAGTGTTACCGTTACTAGAACTGGCTGAATCCATATCTACTGTTGCGAAAACAAAATCACCAATTTTTGTATATACACCTTTATTATTTGCCGCTGAATCCAAGATACAATCTGGTGTGTATGATCCCGATTTATATTCGACTTCAGTACTACCTATGATTCCAGATTTACTTCCTATTCCTCCAATAACTCCACTCATATTAGTCTCCTATGCGTTGTTCTGGTCAATGTAAGTTATATGAATATCCCACCCTGTACTATTTGAAGTCGAAAAAAACTTTAAATATTGGGCAACACTCGATCCTTGATCTGCGATTGCATCTTGGTCATCTGCCGCATTCATTGCACCAGTGAAGTCTGTTGGTTCATATCCATTAAAAGAAAACTTATCATTCCATACAAAGGTTGAACCTGCGGCACATTCAACATTAACCAAGTTAAACTCTTGTGCCGTTGTTCCTGCATAAGAATCATAGCCTATAAGTTGTAACGTACCATTATCAGTACCTCCTGTATTAAAGAAGATAATTGATAAAACTGTATAAATATGATGTTGAACACCTTGAATTAATGTCTGTGCAGTACTTTCTACTTGTTCAAATGATGCAGATCGAATTATTTCTGTTCCTGCTCCCCGACTGATTGCCATACTATCCTCCTAATACCCAAGATTGGTGTGTTGAATACTTCATAAATTGCCCTTTCTGTTGTAGTTTAGGAGTTATCTCCCATGATTTAGTTGTGTTTGACCATTGTAGAGTCTTATCTGTAGTACCCTTTAGAGTAATGCCACCTCCATCTGCCGTTGTGTCTGTAGGGGAATCAACAGAACCCATCTCTATATTTTTATCATCTACTGTAAGTGTCACACTTTCGATAGTAGTTGTAACACCTTCAAATGTAACTGGTCCTGTAAATGTTCCTCCTGTTGCTGGAACTGCATCACTAGAACTAAATGTATGAGTAGCTTCAATAGTTAAAATATCATTGGCAGTTAAAGCAGATAACCCTGTAATAGAAGAACCAGAGGTAGCTGTATAATCAGTACCATTTACAAGAAGTACACCATTAAGCCAAACCTTAACCCATCCTACTGTATAGTTTATTAATCTTCCATCATCAGAAGTTGTTACTGAAGTTTCACTTCCAGAAGCAGTTTTTACATATGTCTCACTTCTTCCTGTTGATAAATTATTTCCTATGTACATGTGTTACTCTGGTTTAGGGTATTTCTTTTTAATTTCTGCTCTTTTTGCTTCAATAGCAGACTTATCATCTGTATCATATAATGCTACCACAAGAGATTCTATGCTGGGATATTCAGCTTTTCTAGATCTGGAATATGCTAATGATTTATATTCTTCTTCCAGGCGTTTTCGTTCTGTTTCAAGTTGTTTATCTGTTGGCAAATCAGTTGCATCATCTTTCCATTTAACTGTGCCATCTTCAGAACACATATCATATTTACCTTTTGCTAACGATTGTACTGCTGAAATAAAAAATTTTGTTTCTTCCATAATTTTATGCTCCTACTCTAAATCCAAGAAATCTATTTGTTGCATTAATTTCTGTAGCAACACTATTTGTATTTCCATATAAATGACCAGTACCTTTCATACAACACTTATCTGTTGCTCTCAAATAAACCAACCATGACATTGATCTTAACCCATAGCCTTCACCTGCATCTGGATCAGTCACCAATAATCTCCCTGGTTGTTGTACATAACTTGTATTACCTGCTGAACCTGATGGATCAGATATTTGAAATTTTATATCAATTTGTTGGCTTTGTTGTGCATGTTGACCAGCAGATGTAGTTACAAAATACCAACCTGCTTTTGAAACTGTAACAACTCCTCCTGTTTCAGTACAATTACTACCTAATTTATGTGTCCAATTATAATCTATGATTGTATCACTACTTAAATCGTGATTCTGTTCCAATAGTAAATCCCATGAGTCAACATCTATATCAATATCTTTATGGGCATCATCAAATGTTATATTACTTGCTAAAGTTGCTCCTGCATCTGATGTAGTTAAAACAGCATTTCCTGCCTGATCTTTTATTATAAGTTTATTACCTGTACCTGCTGTAGGTTTTATTGAAAAGTCTGCCATAGTTTATCCTTTTGGAAAATCATCCTTTACTTTTTTAAGTTTAGTTGCCATCTCAGTAGAGAAAGCACCTTTATGATAGAGGTCATCTAGCTGATCTCCGATTGGAGGATAGGCTATTTCCCTTTTCATTATATATTCTTTTTTACCCCAATCGGTTACGAGATCGGCTAGTTTAGAATCTATTTTAGATTTACTAGGTAATTTTTGACCGTCCCATAAGTTTGGCTTATATGAATCAACAGGACCACTAACTCTACCACCAACCAATTCTCTTATTGCATCAATTATTTTAGGTTTCATCATACAGCTATCTCCATTAAAGTAAGATTCGAGGCTCTAGTATTACCAAGGGTATCTAGATGAGTATATGTGGAATCTGAATGTTCATATCCTTTTACTGTAACGACCCATGCCTGACCAGCAGAATTGGATAATGTTTCAACGTGGCCTGAACATACAGCTTGATCAACATAATTTATAGAACTGTAACTCCATCTAACATTTATACCTACTTCAGTTTCTTCAATCGCTACATCACCAGCACTCGCCAAATTGCCAAAACACTTAATAGAGATACCACTTTCGTTAGTACCATAAAATTCTACTGACTGACTATAAGAAATAAACACTTTAGCATTTGCCTGTTTTAATGTGATCGTTGCAGACAATTCAGTCGATGTCCAAGCACCGCTATGTGCGACATAGTTTCCTGAACCAGTCCCTCTGTTATGCGAGTTTACAACTTGCAAAATATGGCCTGCAGGAGTAGATAAATGAGAAACGCCAGAATCAGAAGTCGTTAGAACTGCATTATTTGCTTGATCCTTTAGGATTAATTTATTACCACTTGTTGCTGTTGGTTTTATTATTAGGTCTGGCATTATACTCCTATTGCTAACTTAAAGCCCATTGTAATTGAGTAATTATTTCCTATTACATTCCTTGCTGAACCATGAGCATGGTATCCTGCAAACCAAAAATAATCTGTAGTTCCATTTGCATACTCTATCGTTGATACATTTATGCCTTTTGCCCCTGATGCTGACCCAACTCTCATATCTCTAGTTGCTTCAGGTGAACCAGATGTGGCATTTTTAAAAATTCCTGCTGATAAATTTTTCCCATCACCTATGTCATCGAATGTTATTTGACAATGTAGCCAATACCATCCTGCTTCATTTGGTGTGAATTTATATGTTGAACCATCATAACAATTACCTGCATTCATTTCTGCTTTATTCCCAAAACCTGTCCACGTTTCATTATTAACTGATAATGCACCAGAATGTGTAGCCCTAAAACTAGGTTTATTAACAAGATCAAATGAATTAGCACCTGTAACTCCAGCACCTAATTCTCCAGTCATTCCAGTTAGTGAGGCATTTGGAGTTTGTGAAAGTGTACTAGCCTCAAGACTTCCTGTTCCAGTTATAGTTCTAGTTGAAGTATCATTAGTCAGGGTTATGGCATTCCCATCATCTGATAGTTTAGAGAGTATAAGGTTATCTGAAATCGTTACATCACCTGTTACTGTAACTCCATCTGCTAATCTCATGGTGTGTTTATCATATGTACCAATAAGATTAAGATTTGTAGGCTGGTCAGTAAAACTAATATCGTTAAGTGTTACTGCACCTTCATCTATATCTGCACTTGTTAATGTTCTATTTGGGGGTGATGTTCCTAAGTATCCCATTATGTTATCTCCAATATACTCATTACTACATCAATTTTATTTGTATTTGAGCTACTTCTTGCTTTTATTAAATCATTTGGCTCTAAAACAAGTTTTTGATCTCCTCCCACGACCACAACTGTCGATCCTGATGGTAGGGGACAATTTTTAATCAAATAAAAATCATTACTTCCATCATTTAATGTTACATCTACATCTACAGAAGAAGCTGATGTATTTGAAACAGATAATCCTATAACAGTTGCTTTTGCAGAACCTCCTACTGCATATGAATCAATCTGAGTTAATGTATTCCCTATCTCACGATGGGTTTTACGAATAAATGTATTTGCCATAATTTCCCTTAATAGTTACTAGCCCAATGCGATTGCCATAGATATAGCCGAAGCATTTGCTTCTTCAGCACTCACTCCGTCTGTTACTGTTGCCCATGCTGTTCCATTATATACTTTAAAAATTTTATTAGTGGTATCACTCCACATATCACCTTCACTTGGTGAACCAGGAGCAGACGATGCAATTTTATATTCATTTGCATATCTATTAACATCTGCAATACTATTTGCTACAGTTGTAACATTTGCATGTACTCCAGCAACAGTTGTTACATTAGCACTAATACCTGCCACAGTAGTAACATTTGAAGCAATACCTGCAACAGTAGCCATATTAGCTGGAATTGGATCTGCTGATAATGTATTCATATCAGCAACAGCATCAGTTGTTCCTAAAATTGCTAAATCTGCGACTGCATCAGCTGTGCCTAATCGTCCAACTTCTGTTATTTTACCATGAACACTATTAATTAGTGCAAGATTTTTATTAGTTCCACTTCCAGACGTTCCTCCATCATATTTATTAACAATTGTATCCATTTCAGTAGTTGCTCCTGCTGTTGCAGTAATATCTGCTGATATTGGACCTAATGTAGTAATATGAGCATTAACATCTGATAATTTTTTAAGATGCCCTGTTGAAGCGTGAGCCATTGCTGATGTACCTAATAGCCCGATTTCTGTATCTAAAGCACCTAACAATCCTATTTCTGTTTCTTTTCCTGCAACTTTTCCTATATCTGTTGCATCATTTGCTACCGAAGTAACATTACTTGATATTCCTGCGACTGTAGTAACATTAGCTTGAATTCCTGCTACTGTGTTAACATTTGCAATATCATCTGCAACTTTATCAACTTGAACAATATTAAGATTTGTTCCACTTTGACTTACAGTACCATCTTTACCTAGAGTTAATGTGTTAATTTGTGTTTGTTCTGTTGCACTTGGAGTTAATTGTTCCCATCCAGAAGTATCAGCATTATAAACTTTAACTACGTTTACACCAGTATTAGTATCAAACCATAAATGTCCATCTTGAGGATTAGACGGAGTTGCTGTCTGTGCGCCTCTATAGATGCCTTTTAATTCTGCTAAGTCATCTGCCGCATCTGAAGCCGAATTTGCCGCCGCCGTTGCTGACCCTGCCGCTTCTGTAGCTTTAGTAGTAACAGTGGCAATTTGGGCATCAATAGGATCTGTTGATACAGTTAAATCACCATTCGCATCAAAAGCTAATGCTTTATTAGCTCTATTAGATTTTTGAACATTTAATGTAGATGCTTGAACAGCAGTTGTATGATAATCACTAGCAGGGATACCAACATCAAACCCTAAAGATGTTTCAGCTTTAATTCCTGCTTGTTGTGTCTGCATCACTATATTATCAAGTGATGTTTCTAATGATTCAGCATCAAGAAGCGAGTTGTTTGCAAGATCCGTTTCTTGTTTATATTCAACAACTCTTTCAAATTTTAATGCTTTAGATCTGTGAGGAGCAGAATTCCCTGTATTTGTAAAAGCAACACTAGCAGATTGTTTATTAGCGGCAACAGTAGTAGTAAAAGGATTTGTCGAATCATTTGAAGCAGTTATTGTACCATCAATATATACTTTTAGATCTGTTGCTTTGTGGATAGCATAATTAAAAGTATATGAATCTGCCGATGCAGATGCCACTTCAAATGTGTTAACTGTGGAAGTTAGCATTATATTCCTCCGTAAAGATTACTAGGTTCAAAAATAAAAGGTGATCCTCTACCTTGTGCCTGTGCCTCGATACGTGCAAGATAACCTGGACTTAAAGATTCCATTGTTCCATAAAGAAGCCCATAATTCACGACTGCTTCAGTATAAAACAAATTAGCAAATGGTGTATTATATCTTATTGATTTAAATACATCTGATGCACCTTTATCACCACTTACTAAACCTACCCATAATTTCCCCCAATCTTTGAATTGGCTATAAGCTGGACCTCCTACTGCCTCATCCCATGTATGATTATATCTTCCATATTCTCCAGAAAGATAATCCCCAACAAGAGGTGCAAATCCACTTCCAACAGCGACATCAATAAACAATTGAGGATCATCAAAAGCTGGTGGAGTCTTACCTGCTACCAAATTCTTTAGCACTACTGATGTATATCCTATAGTTAATATTGGTAATGCATGAACAATAGCTGGTAATCCTAATTCCTTAACTCTTGGATATAATGTCTTTACCTGTTGTAACTGATATGTTCGAAACATGCCAGCTAATTTTCGTGTAACATCAAAAAAACTTCCAGGATCATGATTGCCATACATATGAATTCTATCTGCAATCTTTGCTTCTGGCACTGCTGATCTAGATTCTTGGATGAAAAAATTATCTAACTTTGTTGCTAATGAGGCTTTTCCTCCTTGTTCAATAATCCAATCTCTTGTTATATAATTTTCTAACGTATGAGCATCAGGATTCCATAATCTTGCATTAAAACTACCTATTTTTTGTAATTCTCCCCAATCATCTTTTGTTAACCCATAATCTGAATATAATTTTCTTTGATTTTTACCTAAATTCTCCCATGATCCTTTCAAAGAATTTGCCATTTGATTAGAAGACATAATCGAAAATGCTGTTCTTGCTGTATTTGTCCATCCTATTAACCCATTCATCCAAAAGAAATGATTTGCCATTTTAGATAATTTCCCAGCTTTATCAGACCATTTACCTATAAATCTACTATAATGACTTGATAGCATGCCATCTTGACCAGTACCCAATGCTTGATGAACTAATTTTTGTTCTAATGGATTTAATTTATTTGTATGCATCTTAATCATATTTTGAACCATACCATAATAACCTTTATCTGGTCTAATTCCATGATGATGTAGAACAATACCTGCACTTCCTAAGTCTGCCATTGCACCAAATACAGCTTTTCCTAGTTTAGCCATAGCTTGTTGTGCAATAAATCCTGTTGTTAACTGAGACATTCGAGGATTCCCCTCAAGCATATGATCCCCAACTAATTCTCTTAGTCCTGCCAATAATTTATTATGTTCTCTATTAGTTAATTTATTTTTATATTTAAGATCTGCCCATAATGCTCTCAAATCTGATATAGGATCAAATATCTTTACAAAATTTTTAGGTCCTCCTTCTTTAAATGTCTTTAATATGTGTTTTTCTTTATGACCATAACCCATTACCATTCCTATTTCTAAGAAATGATCCATTGAATCCATATTTTGAAAAATTGCATGTGCTAAATTTTCATGACCATATTTATCATTATATTTTAATAAATGCTTTGAATCTTTGAATTCTAGAATTCTCATTCTTTTAATATTTTCTAGAATAACACCTTTACCACTAAGTTCTGGATCAGTTATGGCATCATACACTTCACCCAAATATTTTTTTGTATCAAACTTCCCTTGTCTCATATCAAATTCTGGATGTGCCATCTCAATATTATCTTTCATTTTTGCAATATCAATAGAGTCTATTATATCATCTATCCATACTTCTTTTGATGTTGCTCTTATTCTAATAGCATCATGCCATTGTGATGTTACCCATCCTTTTTTAAAATATAAACCTGAACCATATTTTCGTGATTCTGATACTTGAATTGCCTGTTGTCTTTTTACTGCTTGTGCAAATTGGAAAGCAAGTTTATCTGTTGACACCATTGTATCACCTTCAGACATCATTTCTTTGATAAATGAATCTCTAAATCCTCTATTAGCATCTCCTCTTATTAAACTTCCTTCAATTCGTGTAAAAAAATCATGCAATGGAATATTTAATTCTGCTTGTATATCAGCTAATCTTCTTTGTATTCTTGATCCAATACGAACACCAACAGAATTTTTATCATCAAAAAAATAGTTCCAATAACGTCTATAAGGTCGTTTATATTTTTCTCCTGTTATTTTTGCATTATCAATAAATCTTTTCCCCCTGTTCTTGTTAACGGCATTAGATCGTTCCATAAAGTTCTTTTGTGTTTGCTCTTCCATCAATTCCTGGATCAAATCTTTAGAACTTTTTTGAGAAACTTCTAATTTCCCCATTAACTTGTCTACAGTTAATTCATCTAATCCATTATTTAATGCATCTTGTCTACATGTAGCCATTAACTAAATTTCCTTCCTACTTGTCTTACACATTGAATTAATTTTTCATACCCATTTCTAATAGTTTGACGAGGACTACTAGCCGCATCTAAAACATCATCCGCAAGTGTTTCTGACCATACTCTATCATCTATTTCTCTTCTTTCTCCTTCAAATAATGTATCTGCATCAGTAACATCTTCTAAGTCTTCTCTACTTAATTCCTCATGTAATTTTTCTTTATTATTTTTTTGTGCTGTTGCAGGGTCAATAGGATCTTCATTCATACCCTGTCTGCCAAAAACTGTTACAGAGTCTCCTTGTCTACCTATTTGATTACTTGCTTCTGCTAACCATGTATAATGCATAACCTCTGGAGCTTTTTTAGCTACCTGCCATGCCATAGGGAATGTACTAAATAATCCTCCAAATGCAGATGCTAACCCTATTTCGTTTAATACAGCAAATTGATCTAAATCCCCTCCTTGAGATGATTCGACAGCTAATCTTGTAAATTGGAATACTGATTCTGCTAATGCTGTATCACTAGCCCCTTGTAATACTGGTGCAGTATGTCTAATGACAGGCATTTTTTCAGCTAATTTTTTTACTCGACCTGCTCTACCTAAAACTCCTCCTGCTCCAATTAAATTAACTGGATCGGGTAATCCTCCTAATAATGCTCCTGTTAGATTTGGTAAACTCCAAAAATCAACATTTTGTCTTTGCATACTTAATACCTGATTCTTGTCACTTTGGGTTGCTCTTACTAATGCTTCTCCTTCTGTCATTCCATCAGTATAATTAATATCTTCTCTAAATGCAGGATGATTTACATTCCAATTTTCTTTTTCAATTGGAGTTTCATCAGGAGCAGACCATTCAGCTAATTTTGAACCTACATACCCCAACGTATTATATTGCATAAATGTTTCTTCAGTCGCAGATACAAATTGTGTCCATGCCCCTGGTTTCCAACGTCTTAATGCTTGATCTATACGCTGTTCACCAAATAATGCATAATCTTCTTCAAAATAATAAGGCATTAATTATCTCCAAAATCCTGTTGATGGTTTATCTTTGTAGTCCTCATTTAAAAAGTTCATATTAGGATCAACACTTCCTCTTAATTCTTCCATTGTTGCTTCATCATATCGTATAACTTCATCTTTATAACCTATTACATTACGTTCTTTATCCCTAATAGGTACTTTATTAGTAAAGTGACTTGCACCATTAATTAATTTAATTATATCATGTGCTGAAAAATAATCCCTAAAACGAGAATCCGATCTACTTCGGAAAAGTTCTCTTGCACGTTGACGAAAAATATTCTCTATTTCATCTTGACGTGCTTCTCGATTTCTTCCTTTTTCTAATTGAAGAATGTCATCCCATATTGGTTTCCATATAAGTTTATATTCTAATCTTCCAGGTTCACTCCAGTCTTTACCAAATCCTGTATCAAAAAAACTCCATGTTCTAGGATTTTCAAAATTTCCTTTTTCAAATTGTTCATTAATATATTGTACTCTATGTCTACTTATATCAGGTTTAAATGGTGATATCCCTTCGGGCAGATAATTAAATACGGCACCTATAGGGTTAAGGTTTTTGCCATAGTTCTTTTTCCCAAACCAATACAAGGTATCCCATGAATCTAAATTTGAATCAAGAGTATCATATGCTAAAGGTTCTGCTATCCCTTCCAAGAATGACTTTTCATCACTATAATACGGTTTTATAGATTGTCCATCATTTATAAAAACTCTTTCTACAGGTTTTATTTCGTTACCATATTGTTGTACCAATAATAAATCAAACCCTCCTTTTTCTACATTATTTACCCATGCAAACCATGTATTCCCTGCATTCTCTAATATTTCGTTTACAACTACACCTAACGAATTAGAAGGATCAGGGTTTCTACCTATTTGTAATGTTATATTTGATCCTTTAGGACCTGCTCTTAGTCTTAAATCTTTAATAACTTTGTAAAATGATACTGGCATATTATCATTAATTACATTTGCATCTAATCCAAATTCATTCATTAGATTTCTATCTACCCATAATCCTAGTCCATTAGGATATTCAGAACCACCATTTCGAAGGAATACTTTATCTCCAAATAAAGTTTTCATAGTATCTTCTAGAGCTTCTGTTTCATTTTTATTGAAACCATTTGCATTAGGCGTTATTAAATATCTTTGAAATACATGAAATGCTGTTTTTCTTATATCTTCATAAATATCTTCTCCTGGTATTCCTCTAAATCTTCTTCTTTTATATGCACTTGCATATGTCCCCTCAAAGGCCAAATTAAATCTTAGCTCTAAATCACCTAATTCTTTTGGGGTATAAGGATCTTTTTTCCTATAAGGCTCAATTGGATCATTAAAAATCATACTCATTCGGTCATTATTTTGCTTCGTTGATTTTTCAAAATCAGGCAAATAAAAATATCCTCGAACATGCTCTCTTCCTTCTGCATATTTTCCAACCAGTGCCTCAAACCCCATATTATATGCAGTTTCGTCTAATACTCCATTATTATCAGTACTTAGTGCTAATAACTTATTATGACGCTGGCTTAAAGTTTTAATATTCTCTTCAGCGGCAACAATATCAGAATAATCTACATCCATAATTTATTTCTTCTCCTTCGTTTCAAAACCCATTTCAGTTTCATATGCAACAACTAACCCTAGTAAAGTTTCTCCTTCTTTTTCTTTGAACTGTAGCTTTTGTGAAATAGCATGAACTAAGGCATGTCTGTTATTTTTTAAATGTGGAAATTGTGCAACCCAATGATTATCTCCTGATGATATTTCATTAAATATGGTTTCTCCTATTTTATCTTTTTGAAGAGAAGCTAATCTTTCAGTAATTTGTTTATTTATAACAGTATTCAAGTTTGCATTTATCCAAAAGCCTGGTGTTTTTGATGTCATTTTAGTATTATTCATTATACCAACCTCTGTGCTTAACTGGTTAATATTCCATGTTTTATAACCTCTTGCTCTAGCCATCAATTCTTTATTATTACTCCTAGCTAATTCTGCAAAATTTCTTTGAGCTTCTGATAATTCATACCCATGTTCTTTCATTTTTTTTTCTAATGTAGCGACATGATCTATATCTAAGCCAAAATCATATTCTTCGTTACCTTCTTTACCAAGAAGATAATTTTGGTATTGATTATGTACAAGATCTTGGTTTTTTCGCAATGCAGAAATAAATGCTTCATTATTAGCATCTCCTGGTACCAATCTTAATGGTACTTTACTTTCCTTTTCTAATGAACTTTTTGCATAATTTACTTGTGCTTGAAAGAACGCCATTGCCTGTGTTGGATCATTATTATATGCATCTCTCATAGCTTTATTACCATACCATTCGTTTGTAAATGCATCTCGATCAAGTTCATTTGGATTTGATTCATTAGTAAATTCTAATAACCATTTCCTAGTATCCTTTACTGTCGTAAAATTAGATTGGACTAAGTTTTCCCAAATTTTTCTCCTACCTTTTGTTGTTGATTCGATATGAGGACCAACAATCCCCAAAATATCATTATCTGTTAATTTATTTAAACCTGATCTTTCATTAGCAGGGATTATTTTTGTCTCTTGTACTAATCCACGACCTTGATATGGAGTATCTTCATATTGCATAACAAATTCATTTATTTTTTTATCTTCTATTAACCCATGCATTTTATTCTTATCTTTTACTCTATAGATAGGTTCCCCAATACTATTTAGTTTTTCAACTCCATTTTTATCTGTTACTTTTTCTAAAACATCTTCAACTAAATTTACATTTTGTGATATTTTATGCCTAAGTTCTGATTTAATATCAGCATAATCAGTATCAATTTCCCCTTTCTTTTTACTCTCCATTAGATTTTCTGCATAAACTTCCAACTCCACAACTTTTTTTGGATGATTAGGATATTTATTTAAGAGATAAGTTCTATAACTTTTTGGATCAAATGGATGATCATTAGTAATCATATTTTTAATACGATCCATATCATCTTTAATTTTAATAGGATCAAATTTAGGTTTTGTACTTAGGGAATTATAATATTTTGTTCTTAATTCTCTTGTTTTACCAGGACTTAAAACATATTTAACAGTATTTAATCCTCCTTCTCCATCAAATTCTCTAGTAATAGTATATTCATTATTGTTTACTTTATTAATTGCTAATTCTGGATTGGTTTGGAATTCTTGGCTTGCCATATCATATAACACATCTTCCATTATACCATTTATTATATGTTCTGCTTCAACCATTGTCATAGGAGTAGTTTCTACTGTCTGGAATACTTTATCGCTATGCTTATCGAGTAATGTTCGTAATTGTTTTTTTGCATCTCTTGTTAAGCCTAAATTTTTTTTAATATCTTCTGGCTTTGATCCCCCAATTCCTGCTCCTGGTACATGCGGATTCCCTTTTCTTACTAAATCCGTCATATGATTTAAATAATCAGTACCATTCCTAATATTTGGATCCAGAGGTAATGACATATTTTCTAATATATATGCAGGAGGTATTTCTGTTATTTCAGTATTTTTTGGATCACCTAAAATTTGTCCGACTTGATTTGTGATATCCCCAGTATATTTTAATAATTGTTGGTGTGTATATTTATATGATATATCTTTTGTAGCATCAAATATGCTCCTTTGGTTACTTTCTCTTGCCTGACTTTCGTAGGCTTTTAACATAGTTTGATTAGCCTTACTTAAAGATTCAAATCCTTCGTATTCTGATACTTTTCTCAAACTAATCATTTCACCATTAGGCATTTTTATGCCCTCTTTATTAAACTCAGTTAGGCTTTTTTCTATAGATATTTCAGAAGGAGGAATATTTTGTAATTCAGTATTTAACAAAGTATCATTATTTAATGTCTGTTTATTCATTTGTTCTTTTATATATTCTACAACAGAATTTTGTCTATCTTTTTCAATATGTCCTGCTATTTTAGCCGCTGTTCCAATTAATTTCCCTGTAGCATTAAATAATTCGTTTTTCGCGTCAAATTCTTCAGAAACATCATCAGGCGTATCATATTCCTTTTGAACAGCTTTATTACTAAGAATGGGGCTGTCTGTACCTTGAAATGATCGTAAATTTAATTCTGCCATTATTTACCTTTTAATATTATTACGAAAGAAGACTTAAGATAAAAGAATCAATATTACTATTTGCTGTATCAAATTTCCCACCAGATTGAGCATATACTCCTGCCGCATTCGAAAACGTGTTTAGCATATTTGCTTGAAACATAGTCTCGGCACCACTTCTGGCTCTACTTGCGGCACGTTTATATTTTGCTATTTGCATATCTGCTTTAAAATCTTCCATTTTATTTACAGCAATAGCATTTTGTTGAATAGTTTTTAATCTTGCTTGAGTTTTTCCCATTATAGATAACTGTTCATTAGCATTTTGTAAATGTTGATTTGCAAGAACTTCTCTTGCTGTTCCACTACCTAATGCTACTCCACTTGATGCCGTTTCTGATCGAATATTTTCTGCTATTCTATGCCCTTCTAAACCCTTTTTACCTGCGACATCTAAACCTGCTTCTAATATTTGTAATTTATTTTGAAATGTAGTTTTATTTCTTTCTTTCCTATTAAAATGTCTTGTTAAATCTGTTTCACTTATTAACCTCTCAGCCTCATCTGCTCGTGCATATCCTCCAGCTTTTGCATTTTGAGCCTGATTATAACCATTTAATAACGATAATATTACCAATCCAGTTTCTACATACATTATGGTCCTCCTGTTTCTAATTCTATTGATAATCCATTTATCTGCATCGGCAACGGACTAATACTATTAATTTTTACTATATGTGTATCCCAACCTATTCCTGATAATGTTTGTTTTCTAAATCCATTAAATAAATCAATAGGTTGTCCTGTAGATTGCTGAGTTGATCTAAATAATAGTTCTTCTGTTAAATCATTATATTCAATTCTAATACCTAGACTATCTTGTATTAATGCTGTTAATGTTAATAATCTTTTATTCCAGTTATATTGATTTTCTAATGTTGGTGGACTAAGAGTTGTCATAGATGCATTATAAAATAATCCTGACACTACTGTTGTTGATAATGCATGATCTAATGTAATCTTTGTGCTTGATACTGTTTTATTGGCATGTTCCATTCCATTAGTACATAATCCAACAGACTGTCCTTCTAGATGAGAAATTGTTAATTCTTCTAATCGTAATTCTATTACTGCTTCATTTGCTGGTGATACAACTAAATTTCTATCTAATGTCCATGTTGACGTTGTTGCTACCCCATCTCCAGGATCCGCAGGTGTAGTTGCAGAATTTACAGCATATATTGTTGAATCTCCTGCAATTACAAACCTTGTTCCAGCAGAAGGTGCTGTTGAAGCTCCTTTTACAATAAGAGTATTTTGAGAAGTACTCTGACTTGCTCCTTTAACAACTGGACTACCTGTAATTAAATCTGTATTCTTATGTATTTTTGCAGAATCTAAAAAAACTAATTCATTTCGATCAATAACATTTTCTGATGGGAACCTATTTAATCGTTCAATATATGATTTTGTCGCACCATTTATTGTTCTAGATATTTGTAGCCAAACTTGATCATATTTTGTTCTTGGAATAATTGCAATATCTGTTACTTTTGTATCTGTTCCTCCAAAAGAATGAACTGACCATGCTTTAAACTTTACTTGTCTATCATAACTTAATGACAAGACTTTCCCATTATCCATGACCATCCATATTATTGGATTTGGTCTTTCCTGCCATGCTAATTTTATTATGCTACTAGTCGAAATAATATCATATGCTTTCATAGATATTCTAGTTTGCAACCATTGATCTTCTGAACCTGAGAACTCCAATTCTTGAATTTCTCTCCCTCCACGTTGAGGATATATAATTACATTTGATACAACTACAGGCTCGACATCAGTAGCAGAATAAGATGTTTCTCTATTAATTGTAAATCTACTAGGTGTAACTGTAAGATTTGTTTCAGATCCATATAAGAAATAAACTCCTGCTGATGTTCCTAAAGCAAGTCTTTTAGAATCTAATAACCATAAAATTTCATCAAGGGTATCTGAATCAATAGTAAAATATAATCCATTTGAAGAACTAATAACTTCTGTTGTGACTCCTGCTGTTAAAACTAAAGGTGAATCTTGAACTCCTAATTCTGTAGGAGCAAAATTATAAAAGTTACCAGATCGTGACAACCATACAGTTGAAGGTTCTACTGCTGTAGTTGCAAAACATAATCTTTGTTGATAAATTTGAGATATTTTTGGATACCCATTACCTGTAAATGGATTTGTTAAATCAGAATAATCCCATCCCCCACTAAATGAACCTAGTCTCCATTCACTTGATCCTGCTTCTGCACCATTAGTATCATGTCCATCATCGGAATATACTGAACAATCTGTTTCCAGTTTAACAGTTATTCTTGACTCGGATGTTCTACCAACAATTCTACCCCATGCCCATCTTATACCACCTCTTCTTGTAGTGGTATCAGCAATTGGGTTAACACGAATATGTCTTCCTATATCATCAGTAGTAAATACTTTCCCTCCATAACCATTATTGCCTACAGTTGAACTTGAACTTGCCCAATTATCAGGGTTTGTACTATATCTATACTTAGAATCTATTGAAATTGTAGATCCTCGTTCATAAATTCTTCTATATAATTTTATTTCTCCAGTAAATTGATCTCCTGCTGTACCACTATTATCTTTATCTTGATACGCTATGTCCCATGCAGGACCATTTGGAATATTTGAAACTTGGAAAGATACAGATGTTGCATAAACTACATAAAAATAATTATTTTGAGTAGGACTATTTACTGAGCCATCAACTTTATATCCTCCGAGACAAGCGTCTGTTCCAGGATTTGCAATGCCATTTTTAATAATAATTTGTGTATTATCTGTTAATGCATCTACATATAAATTTATTTTTTGTCCAACTTGTAAGCCATGATTTGCTAATATAACAACATTGTTATCAGGGTCAAATTGTACAAATGCTATTTCATCATTAACTTCTAAACTTGAGTTAACACTCTTTAATGCAACAAAAGCCTTATCAGGATCAGCATTAGGATTTTCATAAGGACCATCTTCTTGTACATAATCACTCATTGTCCATACTGAATTATCTTCTGCTCTTACAAGACTTTCTGTTTCATCAATAGTACGAGTTAATAAAAATGGTTTTCTTGTTGGACAAGTAAAAAATAAAACGTCACCACTTTGAGTCCAACTTAAATTACTTATTTCATCTATACCATTAGCTAGACTTGTAAACCACCTATGAGATTTAATTACATAAGGTGTTCCTGATGCTCCTGCTTTATCTAATAATTTATCTTGAGAAAAAATCCTGATATAAGGTTTATTACTAAATGTGCATGATCTTGCACCTGTGCCTGTTGCAGTCTCAGACATAACAAAAGTATTTGCTGATGTATCAATTGATACTACAGTTGCACTTGTATCTGAAGATGGATATGCTGATCTTGTTGCTATCTGCCATCCCCCAGCTTCAGTATTTTGCCAGAAATGTTGTCCTATAGAGAGTTTATCAATATTTGCTGAAGAAGCAGATACAGTTGAAGAGTTATTTGCAAATGTACAATCAAACGTATCATCTGTGGCTGATTCATTATATCCTATTTCAATTACATATGCTTCAGTACCACCTTTGTAAAAAGGTATTAATCTTGACTTAGTTGTTTGACCTTCTGAAACAAATATTGTACCAGGACGCTTCACCATCGGTCCTTCAAGCAAAGGAATCATATTTTCGGCATCATGGACACCATAAGCATAAAACTCTTCAGTAGATCGACCATGAAGACTTTTTGCTAATACACCTTCAGTAAATCTTGGTTGCTGAAATTCAAATGTGGGCATTATGATTCTGGAGGCGTAAAGTTATTTAGTACTGCACTCCCTGCTGTTGGATGATTAAATGTCCTATGAACAGGAGTAGCATGTCTACGTTTTGCATTCCAAAAAGTTGAATCTTCTCTATGCTCTGGAGTCTTATCTTTAGAATTTGCAGATCGAGCTTCTTGTAATTGTATTACCCATTTCTGCATCATTCTTTCTTTTAATCCATCTTTCCCTGTTAATGTCTCAGATATTTCGACTGCTAATTTTAATGCTATTGCTTCTCCAAGTAAAACATCTAATGTATTTACATCAATAGGTTCTGCAACATATAATATACTCAATGTATCTTCATTTGATAAAACTGTATCTCCTTGAATTCTATATCTTGATATAGGCCATACTTCTATTATTTTTATGAAATCTGCTGGTAATTGGAAAGTGGTATTAAATCCAAATAAAGGTTCTCCTATTTTAACTAATGCAACTCTTTTCATTGCTGAATTCCAATCATGCATCCGTAATACTCCACGAATAACATCATCAATTCTGGAATTTGCAATTCTTGCTCTTGCATTATCATCTGTTAAGTTTTGTATTGGTGCTTCACCAAGATTTGATAACGCCAGGTTTGCAATACTTACTCGATTCATATTTCCTCTTTAGAAAAGGGGCATAGTTACCTACACCCCCTTATTATGGTTAATCGATTGTATATTTAATCGTACAAGTTATAGTTTCACCCGATGTCCATTTGGCTACCGAGTTTGTAACTATAATCGTTGCTCCATCAGGATACGATAGTGGCACTACACTCGCTGTTGTTGCATTTTGTCCACTTTCAATACTACGATTGAAGTTGGAAGAATGAACAACTGCCGCTAATAGTGCCGCCGCAGTAGTAGTAGTTACTCCAGCTGATGTTGTAACTATTGTACCTAATGCTAATTTTGCCGTACCTGTAGAGGCAGTAACACCCAAATGAGCTTCCCATATTCTTGCTCCTTTTGGAAGTACTCCAATAGTGAGTACATCTCCAATGGCTACTGAACCAGCCGCAGGAATAAGATAGGAATCAGACAAAACACGCATTCTACCACCCATTGAATGAGCATCGCCCATTTTCATAGGTACAGAATTTGCTTTCGTCTGTTGGGTTCCATATACATTTGCCATATTAACTCCTTATATTAATTAAAGTTAAGCGTTCATCTTAAAGGACTCAACCTAATAATTAGGACATTTTGAGGCAATCAATTTGAACAACCATTTCCTCCCAGACTCTAGTTGCTCCCATATCCATTTCAAAATATGCATATGGTGTAAAACTTTTGTCTGCTCGGGGTTCAATTTTAGTTACTGGATCCATCCATACACACAAAGACAATCCTTGTGGATGGAAAGCTAATACTTTTTCACCAGTATCACTATTCTGCATTCCTGCTGTATAAGTAGGCATATTTTCATATTTAATAAACTGAAAACCTGCAAAAAAGTTTGTTTCACCTTCTACTAATGCACGAATATTGTTATAGTCTATACTCTGTATCGCTTGAGAATGAAGCAGAGCTTCTATCTGTGATTGAGAGCATACAACGACATATAATGGATTACCACCTTCATCGTATTGATCTGCTTCGTTCTGAGCAAGTATTCGTCTTGCACGAAGAAGTTTATCAACAGATAAAGTATAATCACCACCTGCATTTGACATACCTTTTGTCCTAGCATCTGGTGAAGAGCCATAGGCAAACTGAACACCGATAAACTGATCTCCGATAGTTTTACCAGATAAAGTTTTCTCAGTACTCGAAGTTGACCATACTACTTCTGTAGCTCCATCCATTGCTCCACTTTCTGATTGATATGCTGAACCAAAAGCAGCATCAACGATGATTTCATCCATTTTACGAGCCATTGCCATACTTGTAGCTTCTGCATAAGGCTGAAAAACATCGTAATTCATACGACGTTGATCAAATCCTTCTACAAAAAATCCAGCATGGTAAGGTCGTGCTGTTACTCTTCTCCTTTGATGAGCAATTGCTTGCACAGGAGAGTCTGCGAAACGAGCATTTTTGTTTTCAGCAGTTACTCCACCAATTCGATCAATAAATTCTGCAATACCAGAACAATCTAGTTTCTGGCTAACAAAATTCCTCAATCTAGTGGTCTTTTGCTGTAACATATGCTGTACGTCTGAAGCATAACGCTGGACGTAACTGGTTTCAATATCACTAAATGTTGGCATAATGTTCCTTAAAAATTAAAAAAAGTTCATTAGCCTAGCGATTGTCCTGTTGGGTCGCAGACAATTTATGGAAAGGTCAAACGATTATCTTTCAATAAATATCTGTTTTGGCTTATACTCTTGGATATGCTGATCTAAACAACTTATCCATACGTTCAGAAGCTGCCTTATGGTTGGGGTCAGTTTTGTCCAGATAAGACTTGGAGAATTCTTTATCTCGATAAAGACTCTCAATCTCCTCCTTTGCCTGTGCTGTACTAATACCTTGTCCTCCCATGCCAGATCCCACTATTAACTGATCATCTCCTAACATTTCTCCAATTTTAGAGAATGCTTTTAGTAATTCTGGATGATTCCCTAATCCTGTTTCATCCATTAATTTACTAAACTCTGGAGATGCAAATTGTGCAAATGCTCTTTGTGCCATATCAATTTTACTGTCATAGTTTCCACCCCACTCTCTTTTGAGTTCGATTTGACTATTAACAGCAAAATCTGCATCAGATTGTTCTTTAGCTCTACTATTATCTTCTTCAACTGATGCATATAGCTGAAGCATATTTGCCGCTTGATCTTGTGTAAGACCGATTTGGTGAACTGCATCCTTAAAGAAATTCAAATTCCCTTCTGGATCATCACCGAAATCGTAACCTTCTGGTGTTTCTGGTCTACCGATCTTATTGTAGAAATTGTCCCGTGATTCTCCTTCTTGTGGTAATTGTACAAGATGGTCGGGGTTCCCACCTATTTTTTTAACTGCATTTACATATGATTTTGCTAAGTTATCTACAGATGTAAATGTCTGAAGGCTTGGTTCATTTCTCAAGCTCTCAGGTAAGGATGATGTGTCGAATTGCATTCTGTCAAAATGAGATGCTTCAGATACTCCATCACCTCCTCCAGAAGCAACTTGTCCTGATGACTCAGGGGTTGATTCAGTAGTTTCTTCCATTATTGTCTCCTTTTTAGACGTTCTTGTTCTTGAAAATCATGCCGTCTACGAATTGTTTCGAGATCGGTCTGTACATATTCCATGATCTTTAGCACAACAGACCTTTGTCCTTCTTGGAATGCTGATACATAAGGATCAGGAGTTTGAGAAGTTTTATAAACATGATAATCTTTTGAAAGAAATGTAAGAATATCTTTCCCTTTATCACCTTTAAATACTTCTTTAAAAAGTTCTCTTTTAATACGTTCTTCGTTCCATCTCATGCGGCTCTAGCCTGTGATCTTTTTGCTTCTGCATTAGCTTGTTTTTCATCAACTTGTGCTACAACTTGTGCTTGTTGTTGTTCCATCATTGCTCTTTGTTGTGCTTCTTGTTTTTGTATCATTTCTTGTACTTCTTCTGTTGATCTAAGATTAGACGCTGGAACTTGTAAAACTTCAGCAGTATTTTGTAATATTCTATGAGTATCAAAATACATAGGTATAGTTTGATCAATTTGTGCTAATGGCATTATCATTTCAAATAATTGAACCATTGAATTTACTTCTCCACTCCTTAATGAAACAGAAATTGGATTTAAGTATTCTATTCTATATCCTACATTCTCTAATTCTTTTGGAGGTTCACCAAGCATCATTGATCTCATTAATATATTAACAGTTCGTCTTATTAGTGGATCAAGAAATTCTGTCTCCTGTCTAGCTAAAATCGGACCAAGTACAGGCATCCTTTGTCTCATTCTTACAGAAACTTCTGTTGCTGAAAACCTAAATACGTCACCATCTGGTGCAACTGGTCCTGGTAATTCTAAAACATCAAGGAAGAATCCTTCTTTTATTGAATTAACTAATTTAGCACTCAAGTCTTGAGCATATTCAACTCTACCTGCATTTGGTGCAGGAAATATCATATCCTTGCCACCAACTCCTACATTATAATAATTTATTGCATCAGGAGTTGTATCAAGAGGATCTAATAATCCAGAATCAGGGACAAACATAGGAGGTGCAATTGCTTTTTGTACACCTTTTAGATATACCTTCTCTACTTCATTCATTAATCTCATATCAGGTAGTACTTCCCATGCTGGACCTCTACCATATATTTCTCTATCAGATCGTTCCCATCTTGCACAAACATAAGGCATTTCATTATAGCCCCCTACTTGTAATACCTTTTTCTGATCTTTTAAATATGTTATTGCAACAAAAGGTTTATCCCATTTATCACCTAAGAAATCCATAAGTGTCCATGAGGGAGTTACTAGATGAACAACATCTACGTCCTCTAGCATTTTATCTCCAAAGCCTTTTTTTACAATATCTTCTGGTAATGTTTCTACTGGATAACGTGAAACTAAATCTTTTGCTGTTTGTTTATAGACTCTATAAATTGTATCAATCTCCATTTCGCCACCAGCAGATAAGATACAATCCGATAAAGGGAAGTTCCGAAAACGAGGACCAACACCAGGAACATCCTCCACAAAAACGATGCCAGTACCAAATGCACCTGCTTCCAGATAATATTGAAATACTGCACTATGGAAGTTCGAGGATGGTCTTGAGATGTGGTGTTTAATGACTCTTGTTGCATTTTCTAACCATAGTTGAACGTCTCTATTTTGATCAATAGCGGCAATACCACTTGTTAATTTAAACCACTCAGCACCCATTGGAGTAAAGACATTGTGTATTTGAGATGCAAATCTTTTTAATGCTCTCATTGCTGTGCCTTCAAATGCCATTTCTAATCGTTCATCACCTAATGATCGTTTAGATGTGAAATCTGACCTATGAGGTAATACATATTCTGCTAATTCTTGCCAATTACGTTCCCACGTTGATCTTTTCCCTTTAAGATATTCAAAATGTTTATCTATTCTTGTTCCAAGAGGATCTTTTTCCGAATATGCCATAAAATTAACCTACTATCTGACCAGTTACAAGTGATTTTGCTTTTCCTCTAGTTGGAGTTGCAAATGTGTTTTGTGCTACAATATCTCTTCTTCTAGCTCCTACTTTCCCTAATGGATCACCAGAAAGAGTAAAATCCAGTAAATTATCCTGAGGTGATTCTTCTTCTCGAGGTTGATCAGCTGAACCTTTTGCAATTATATTATGGAACCCTGCATATTGATCACTTCCAAATAAAAGACCTCTTGACATAACATCACCAAAAATATTCCTTCCACCTACGGCATCATCCCACCAGTTTGCTGGGCTGGAAATAAGAGAGTTACCTTGATTTTTATTTAGAATTTTATTCATTCCCTTTAAACTTTGTTCACCAAATTCTCCTGTAATTCCTGTTATACCTTCCTCTAACTTTCCTCCTATTTCTCCTGCTTTATCTCCAAAATCTGAAATATTACCTGCCGCATCTTGAATAGTATCGTCATTATCTTCATATAAATCTTGTAATCCTTCTTCTAACCCTTCTTTTGCATCTTGGAGTGTTGTGTTAATACCACCTGCAATATCCCCAATGTTAGGAGGAGGAGGAGGGTCAAAACTGAAGTCAAGGGATATAGGAGGACGTGGACGTGGAAAACTTATTCCACCACCTCCCCATGATATTCCTCTACTAATTCCTTGATTAATCAAACTAATTGGTTTTGCCATATTATCCTTTTATGCTAGTGATTTAACTGACTGACGACCAGATAGACCTTTAGTCTTATCTGTGTGTAACCTACCTAAAGTCATTTCTTGTTCTCGTCTTAAAAAAGAAGATATTTGATCAGGTCTTTGCCAATTTCCTTGATTAATTAAACTTGGATCCTCAGAACTAGAGTCAACATTTGCACTACTTCCACCTCCATGTTGATGGGCTGAAGCATATTGAGTACCAAATGCATGATGGCTTGCTTTCATACTTTGATCTTCTGCTGTATCTCCCCATCGTTTAGTTGTCCCTCCAGGTTTGGAAAAATCCCATGTCCCCAAGTCTCTTGACTTGTTATAACCATATTGAGCAATGCCTTGAGCTATAGGTCCAACCCCTGTCGCTTGCCACACACCCTCACCAACTTTAGTTAATGTTTTTCCTAGAAATGCTTTCCTATGTTGTTTATACCCTTTATTAAAGGTTGTTAACATGGATTGTCCAGTTCCAGCATATTTATCACCAAAATCTGCCATTCCTTGTGCTAACCTATTCCAAGAACTACCAAAACTACCACCAAACTTCATTATTCCTCCTATGCATATATTCGTTTTTCAACAGGAAAGTAATTCCATTCCCCAGGACCATTCCCAATAGCTTTACGTTTACGTTTTTTGTTTTCTCGATTAAGAGTAGCAAATTGTAGTGATTGAGTAGCATATCTAGTTGCACTCATTAAATCATCAAGATTTTTTACAATTTTACCATCTTTTCTATGATACATTCTTATTTCTTCATACCAATCATTTAAATAATTAAATACCTTAAAACGACCAGTTTCCATTCTTTGTAGCATTTCCATGATTCCAGGTTCGATAGTTATATCACCAGCAGGATTTTTAAAGTGAGTATGTAACATTTTTACACCTTGTTTCCTATATATATCTGCTAATGACTGTCCTGACCCTTTATCATGCTGTGATCCATCATGAGGCCATACAACAGGAATCCATGCACCTCTTTCTTTTATTGCAGATGCATGTATTACTGGTGTTGCTGAAGATTGTCTATAACAGTCATAAACATAAACTATATCGCTATCACGATCCCATGCAAGCCACACAGCGGCAGTAGGATGATCCCAACCGAAATCTATACCACATACCCGAGGCCAGTATTCTGGTATAGCAAATGGCTCACATCGGATCTGATCTTCGACATTTGGAAAAACTAACCCTGATCCAAAAACAGGGATACCTTTAGATCTCATTTCCCTCTCATGAGGAGGTAATGCTCTTAATATTTCTTCTTTTACATCATCATTTAAATGTGGTGCATCATCCCATGTTGCAGAGAATAAAGCCTGAGAATCACCTAATTTTGTCATAAACTGTGTTACTACAGGAGTCATACCTGTTTCTGGAGTAAACGTCATGTATACTAATCCTCCAGTTTTTAAAGAAGCTCTAAGTGCCTGAGAGTAAATATCTTGTGGAGGTTCCTCATCAAGCCATACTACATCAACAGCTTTACCCATCCATTGTTGTTTACCCTGCTCATATGATTTAAACATAAGTTTCGAGTTTTTCCCTGAGGCGTGTTTTATTACTACACTTTGTATCGCATTTGGAATTCCTGGAAGTCTTAAAGGTTGTCCTACAATTAAATCTCTAGGTATTGCACCTTTACCATAGTCTTCTGGATCTCCAGGTTCTCCAAGTAATTCTGCTTGGACAATATCTCTTGTATTTCCAGTTGTATTACCTGCCGCCCAAACTGTAACTGGACGTTTAAATCTTGCTCCAGTCCACCAATCAGGATAAAGACCAGTCAGATGCATTGCAAGTTCTACAGCACCACAATATGTTTTACCTGTTTTATTTGCCGCCATTAGCAAGCGTTGACGAGCTAATTTACCACTATTATCTTTTGCATTATGAAATCTCTTTTGATATTCATAAGGCTCATATTGTATTAGCTTATTAGTTTCTTCTGCTTCTACAATTGCTTCTGCTATTTGAATGGCACGTTCAGCATTACTCACTAAAATGTCTCCTCACCCATGAATTCTTGTTCATATTCATTTTTTTTCTTCTTTTTACTTAACATATTCTTTTGTTTTTTCCTTATTTCTTTTAGATTAACACTATTAATCTGCGAGAGTTTAGATTTTTTAGGTTTAGGTTTTTCAGCTTTTTTATTCTTACCATAATCAGGATGTTTATCTGTCATTACCCAATCGTTCCCTTCTTGTACCCATTGTCCACCTTTAGAATAGACAGGTTTTTTAGTATCTGTTTTTTTAGTAATAATCGATTTTTTATCTTTTTTAGTTGTTGTATTAGTTTTTACAACTTTCTTTTTAATTGGTCCTTCTGCAAATCTTCCAGAAGCATTTTTATAGTCTTTGCCTTGCCTTAATGAATCTTCAAATATTGCTTTTTCAGCCTTATATTTAAGATCTTTTAACTTTTCCTTGTTACTCATAGGTTGTCTGTTAAATCCTTGATCACGCCATGCCCCTGCTTTTGTAACATTACCAGATGCATCTTGTTCTTGCCCTGTTACCATAGGAGGAGGACTAAATTCTGGATCATGAGAACCTGGAGCAGTAGCTTCTTTACCAGTTATTTGGTAATATGCATGAGCTTCTTCTCGGGTCATAGTCTTTTTATCAAATGTATCTCCATATTTTTTAAGAGCATCATGATATCTACTTGCTTGTCTAACAGGATTTAAATTTTGTTTCCCACCTAACTTGTTTGTTCCCCATCCAAATTCTTTAGTATATTGCCAGAGTTGTTTTGGTCCTTTATCTCTGTTTTCTCTACTTCGTAATAATTGAGTATTATCAGGATCAGCATATATTCCTGCCCAATCCTTACGAGATAATGTTTTCCCCTTATGTTTTTGTTTAACAAAGTTTTCAGCATATTCGTGTGGAGGAGATAATCGTTGATGTAATACTTGTAATGGTACAATATGATCTATTTCTCCGCCTCTTTCCCCATAACCACTATTCCTGATTTCTATTCCAGATGTAGGAGAAATAGGATTCCTAGTTATAGTACTTTTATTTTTAATTTTTTGTCCTATTTCATTTAGTGTAATTAAAGGTGGTTGAACAGGAGTCTGACTTTTGTTAAGTTTGTTTCTTAACTTAATATTATATGATGGATGAACTGGATTCCCTTTTGGATAAAACGTTGATCTATTATATTTATGCGAAACATTTTTTGAAACTTTTCCAGATGCATCTGTTTCAAATGGTTGATAAACTATTTTAGCATCTTGCCTCCTTACATTATTCTCAGATTTAACAACCTCTGCTCCAGATCCAATAGATTTACCTTTTTTATCTTCTCCTTTATTTGGTTTACGCCTCCCAAACATTTCAGAAATCAGCTTCTTTTTTCTTTCCATGTATTTCATTTAAACCTCCAATTCTTCTTCATGGCTTTATTTGCTAATGTCGAACCTTTTTTATAATCTTCTTTTGACTTTTTCCACCATGCTTGAATTCTATCTAATGGAGTTTTTGTTCCTGTTACATGAAATTTATCTCCATGTTTAACTCTCGTTTGACTTTTTGCAAATTTTCTTATCTTTGTTTTATCATAGTCAACAATATTATCTAAGTATCCACTTTGACCTTCAGAGTATTCTTTAAAAGGAGCAACAACTCGTGGTGATGTAATCATGGATAATGATTGTCGTGTAATATCTTTTACAGAAGCATTATCCGATTGTTCTTTAACAATTGCTCTTGCTTGCCAGGGGGTTACTAAATAACTTGCTAATCCTAATCCAAAACCTAAAGGTAGCATGCCTGTAGTGCGAGTTAATATATTTCTAGCACTTGATCCTTTTGTGGATTTACTTAATTTTTTCTTAAGTATATCAGGATGCCTTTTCCCTCCTCTTTCGTTACGTTCTTTTATTTTTATATTCCTAAACTTTGCATACTGTTTCTTATTTTCTGCATGATCTTCGGGAGAAACCTGACTTAATAGCTCCACTCTCTTTTTTTCTTCATCTGTTGGTATATAACTTGGTGTTATTTCCCTCTCTGTTGTAATTTTACCTCTAGCATCCACATCTCCTTCCTGACTTACCCTTTGTTCACCTCTATCATAATCTCTTTCTGTAACTTTATAAGGTATATCTGGATTGCTGATCCCCATTTTTGGATCAATTGTTCGTGTTTCTTCATTGAAATACCCACCTCCACCTAATGTTACCAAAGGCTTAGTATTAGATGCTTCCCTTTTTGTACCCCATCCTTCTATTCGGGCTTGTTTTTCTATATTCTCAAATTCCTGTACTTTCAACTGTCTATCTTTTTGTTCTGTACTAACATCTGACGTTGAAATCCCTATTGATTGTTTACTATCATCATGAAGTTCCAATATATCATCTCCGACATCTCCATAAAGTAATCTTTCAACATTAGACAGGCTTTCTTTTTTATTTGCCGTATATTCTTCTGGAATCATATTCCAACTTGACTCTAAAGACTTTAATGAAGAACTGATAACACTTTTTCTATCTCCTAATATATCTTTGTTTTTGATAGAGACAAAAGGAATTGCTTTTCTGTATCCTGTAACGGTTAGAGGCTTTTCAAACTCAACTGCGCCTGTATTCCCTTTGTGATAACCTCGAGTTAGCACACTCTTCGTTATTTTTTCTTTGACTGTTTTGGGCTTTAATATTGTTCCTCTATTAACGACATTCAAGTATCTACGACGAATTGGGACTTGATTGCCAGTTTCCATCTTAGAAGATATTTTGTATGTTTCTGGAAGTTCATCAGCCATATGATCAACAAAAAAAGAATGATCTCCTGCTGAAACAGGGGATTGATGTCTATATCCTTGAGGTGCCTCATCTATAGGATTCCTCCCCACCCCTGTTGGGGCATTCCATGCTCGATCCCACCCTTTCATATCAGCAAGTCTTTCCTGGGTTAATGCCGTTGCTTCATTCCCTTGAAATTGGAAGTTTAAATTTTTATTTTGTAAAAAATCAAATGCTCCTTGTTTAAAATCATCGCTATACTTACCTTTAATGTTAACCTCATCTATAAATTGATTTATCAGTTTGTTGCTTTCACCTACTTTTGGTATATGTCCTTTTTTCATTTTTTCAGCTAAGTTTTCGTATAAATTCCTAGCGTCTCTTTCATGTGACCCCTCAACAAATGTCCTTTTCCATTTCTGTGATTTCTCGTCCCACTTTCTGCCTCCACCTCTTGTAAAAGTAATAGATGCAGTAGTCATGTCTTTTATTTTCTGATCTCTTACTTGTACAGCTTTTTTGAATCCTTCGTCTTTCCCTAAAGCCTTTTGCCAGTATCCTATGTCTTTATCAGTTAAAAATTCTCTTTTTACAGATATGTTATGTCTTTTCCCAATATCTTCTAGTATAGCTCCAAAAGAAGCATGTGATTTAAGAGGATAGTTTCTTGGTATAGGGAATTTTCTATTCTTAGATGCTTCTCTAGCCGCATCCACATCAGGGATATAGTAATCTTTGCCTCTATATTTTACTGTTTCACCAAATTTACTTCCAACACCTCCCATATAACCTACAGTTCTACCTCCAGGTGGGGGTTGGCTCCAAACTTCCCCTGATTTTGATAATGCTGTCTCCCTATCTGGCACAACCCAAGTAATATGAGGGCGATTTTTTGCCAATTTTACAAATTCTTTCTCAAATTCTGCAACATCGGCTCGGTTTGTAAAAAATTTGTCTCTTCCTAGCCCTTTTACTTGAACAAATGTCTTTTTAAAGGATTTTTTCTCCATATTATTTTGAAAACTCTTCTGAACAGGAGCTTTGATCCGTTTTTTAACTCTTTTCTTTTCTTCTTCAGCCATAACTTTCCATAAATCTTGTTAACAAAGGTCCATCAAGTCTATAATTGTGGGGTTGTTCGTAAGAATGCATACGGATTAAAAATTCAACTCCTTCTTGAGAGGAAGTGTTGTTCCAGAGTTCTTGGTATCGTTCTGCTGTTTCCAATTTTTCAAACTCCATTAACGAATCTACTTTTTGTGAAGTATCTTTTGAAAAGAATCCTGTTGTTGGTACTAAATCATAAAATCCGTCTGCATTTAATGCAATTGTTATTTGCTCAGACATAAACAACAAAATCTCTTTGAGTCTTTGTTACAGGTTTAGCTTCCTTTTGCTTTTTTATCTTTTTTTTGCCTAGCGTAGCTTCTTTAGCTTCTGCTTTATCCTCTTGCTTTAATCCTGTTAATATAGTCTTCTGCCTCTGATACTCGGACTTAACACTTTCATTCTCTTGTTTTTCTTCATCTGTTAACTTACGTTCTTTTTCTATATCAGGTAACATACCTCCACTTAACAAAGTCTTACCTGCATAGTTGTGTTCTCCACCATGAGGATTTGAAGCATAGGGCTTCTTATCTGTTTTATAAGCATGGGATCCAGGCATTACTTGTCCTCTTTCTTAATTAACTTCTTAAGTCCCTTGCCGTATTCTTCCCAAGTCTTTCTATATTCAACTTCAAGTAAGTCTATCCAATCTTGGAGACAATCTAACTTAAATAAGTAATTGTCTTTTTCAAATCTTTCTTTAATTGCAATACTTCCTTCACCATATTCGTTATCACATATTAAATTAACTGCTATTGCTTTTTGCCTCATTTTACTCTCCTGTTATTTCGGGTCCACTTATTTGCTTCCTTGTCCTCATTGAATGTATTAACACTTTTGCTCCATCTTTTCCAACAAGAGCAATTAACTGTTCGTTCATCTCTTCAATATTCCTACCTATTGCATTTTCATCATATGCCTTATATCCTGCTCTATCCAAAAGATCTTTAGCCGCACCTAAACGGACTGTCTCACTCATTGCAGAATCCATAAGACTCTCAACACATGCTAATGCCTTTGGACCACTTTGCCTCAAGCGCTCCTGCATCCTCTTGTTAATCTCTTCCTGGTATTTCCTCTTTAGACTATAACCATTATTTCGGTTAACCTTATACCCTCCTTCTTTCAGAGATGCTAAAACATTCCCTGTCTCTACATACGTCTGGATAAACATTTCACTATTCGCCATGTCTACTCCTGTAGTGAGGGGCCGTAGGGAGAGAGTCTACTAACCCCTCCATGTTTGTTAATTTAAGCTGTAAGCATCTTATGGGGCAACCTACAACCTAATCGAATGTAGCAAGTTCCATCTCACTACATAAAAGATTCTTCCAAATCTATTTCAATATGTCAAGTGTTTTA